>OHRH01000042.1_pt1 | contig 99542 bp, 111 predicted proteins | sample 1578391 | NCBI WGS metagenome assembly OHRH01 (sample SAMEA3879599, study PRJEB24766) | human gut metagenome | biome: human-associated habitat; feature: feces | place: USA | collected 1985/1987 | reverse complement strand
TGCTGCCTTCTGGATCGTGGGGTCGATGGTGGTCTTGACGGTCAGGCCGCCCTTAAAGAGCACGTCGGTGGAGAACTCCTGCTCCAGAAGCTTCTTAACATAGGCCACAAAGTAGGGCTGAGAGTAGACGTCGACACCGCTGCCCGAAATCTCGGTCACGTTGAGGGTGATGGGCTCGGCCTGTGCGGCATCGTGCTCCTCCTGCGTAATGTGGCCCAGGCGCAACATGTTGTCGAGGACCTTGTTGCGGCGAGACAGTGCCAGATCGGGATTGACCGTGGGGTCGTACTGCGAAGGCGAGTTGGGAAGGCCGATGAGCAGCGCGGCCTCGCTCAGGGTGAGGTCGGCGGCGCTCTTGGACAGGTAGGTCTCGGCTGCGGCCTCGATGCCGTAGGCGCCGTGGCCGTAATAGATGGTGTTGAGGTACATCATGAGGATCTCGTCTTTGGAGTACATGTCCTCCATCTTGACGGCGATGTAGGCCTCGCGCACCTTACGCTCGATGGTCGAATCGAACTGCTCCTCCTGCAGGATGGTGTTGCGTACCAGCTGCTGGGTGATGGTGCTGCCGCCTTCGGCTAGGCTTCGGGTGCGGAGATTGGTCACCAGCGCCCGGCCAATAGCCACCAGATCGATACCGGGGTGGCTTTCAAACCGGCGGTCCTCCACCGAGATCACCGCCTGCAGATACAAGGGCGGAAGCTGCCCGCAGCCTGCAAAATCGCCCCGCTGCTGGATCTGCTGATACATCCCCTGGATCGGCGTCGTCTGGATCGCCCGGCGGTACATCTGCCAGCCTTGCAAGCCAAACCAGCCCCCTGCCAGCAGCACTGCAGCCAGTACCGCTGCCAGCAGCACCGCCACGGCCCGCCGCAGCCAACGTCCCGCCTTATGCATCCTCTGCGCCTCCCTTCTCTGCACCGGCCACGCTTCTGAGCAAAGCGTCCGTGCTGCATATCCTCTGTTATGAACTGTGTATTCCAAGTATATTCTACCTTCCTTTTTATAAAATAACAAGATTTCGTGTCCATTCCGTGACGTGGGCGTAACGCTTCTGTTTCGATTTTCAAGCCTTGACATCCCGTTTTTCCAGCAGACAGGCCGCCGCCGTCAAAAACGCCAGAAGCCAGACCAGGCTGGCCAGCACAAAACTGCCCATACTGCCAGAGAGCAGATCCTCGCTGCGGTTGGAGTTCATGCCCAGCTGCATCAGGGCATAGGGCCACCACAGCCCCAGCCCCCGGCTGGCCGCCAGCATCCCGGCAACGCCTCCCATCAGCGCCCAGAGCACCGGTGCGGCAAAGCCCCGCACCAGCATGGACAGCAGCAGCTGGGCCGCCGCCACCGGCAGTCCCCCCAGCACCCCCCGCATCAAAAACCAGAAGGTCTCCACCGGGGGCCAGCCCTCCAGGTGGGCAAAGACCTTGCCGCACAGCAGGTAGAGCAGAAAGGTCAGCCCCTGGGTCAGCAGCACCAGCTGGACCACCGCCGCGAACTTGGCAAAGAACACCCCGAACCGCGGCACAGGGGCGGTCATCAGCAGGTTCCAGTTGTGCCCCAGGTGTTCCAGCCGCCAGAGGTAGGCCGCATACACAGCCACCAGCGCCGGAAAAAACAACAGCGAGTAAAAAAGTGTGTGCTGTGTCCACAAGCTATACCAGCCCTCGGACAAGATATCCAGGTTTTGCAGATAATTGAAGGTCCCATACCCTGCCGACAGGGTCGGCAGCAGCAGAAACATCAGCCAAACGGGCGAGGCGTGGAGCTTGCGGCTCTCCGCCCGGATGCAGCGCAGCAACATGGTTCATACCTCCTTTTCTCGCACGATCTGCCAGCAGGCTGCCGCCAGCCCCACAGCCAGCAGCAGGGTCCAGGCCAGCAGCGGCAGGTCAAAGCCCCGGCTGAAATAGGTGCTGATTCGGGTCTGCCGGTCCCACTCCATACGGATGCTGCTCAGGGGCATAAAGTAGCCCCAGGGCACCAGATAGCTCACCGACTGCGGCATATAGGCGGTGAAGATCCCGGTCAGGGAGGCCGTCATCCCAGCGCAAAGGGTCAGCATCGGCCCGTGTGATAATACCAGCAGGACGGATGCCGCAAAGAACAACAAACAGTTGACCGCCCCGGTACAGAGCAGCAGCCAGACCAGCTGTGCGCCGTCCAGCTTTTGGGCAAAGCCTAAGACCCGGCCCGCTGCCGGGATCAGGGCAACCTCCACCCCCGTAATCAGGGCAAGCTCCCCCAGCCCCAGCAGGGATTTGGCCGCAAATAAGCTTCGGCGGCTTTGCAGCGTGTACAGCAGCTTGAAGCTGTCGGCCCGGGTCTCACAGTCCCACAGACGGCTGGCCAGCACCGCAGCGGACACCGGCATGACCACAGCATGGACCAAGGGCAGCACAAACAGCAGGCGGCTGTATGCATCGGCGGCCTGGGCGGGGTCCTCTGGGCGCTGGCCCGCCCACACCCAGATCAGGGCCACTGCCAACAGGCAGACCAGCCCATCCCGGCGGCGGCGGCTTTTTTGCAGCTCGGCCCACAAGGCCCGAAAAAGATCGTGCATGGAAAACGCTCCTTTCAGATGCAGGTGTTCAGCTTTCGGACTGGGTCAGGGTGAGGAAGATCTCCTCCAGGGTCTTGGTGCGGGTATGCAGCTCCACCACCCCGGCCCCCGCCTCGGCCAGCGCCTGCACCAGATCGGCCAGCGCTTCCTCCGGCAAGGGGGGCAGCTCCATCCGCCCTTCCGCATCCAGGCGGGCGGGCAGGCCCCGGCTCTCCAGGACTGGGAAGGCTTTTTCCGGCCAGAGGGTCCGCAGCCGGCACCCGCCCCGGCTGTGCTGCTGCAGCTGGGCAAGGGGGCCTTCAAACAAAAGCCGTCCATGGTCCAGGATGCCCACCTGGGTGGCCATCTGCTCCATCTCTCCCAGCAGGTGGCTGGACAGCAGCACCGTGGCCCCAGTGCGCTCCGGCAGCTGGGCGATCAGCGCCCGCATCTCCTGGATGCCAGCCGGGTCCAGGCCGTTGGTGGGCTCGTCCAGGATCAGCAGCTCCGGGCTGCCCAGCAGGGCCATTGCGATGCCCAGCCGCTGTTTCATGCCCAGGGAGTAGCCGCCCACCTTGCGATCCCGGTCGGCGGTGAGCTGCACCACCTCCAGCACCCGGCCAATGTCCTTTCGGGGCACTCCTTTGAGGTCTGCCAGGATGGCCAGATTCTCCTGGCCTGTCAGGTGGGCATAGCCGGAGGGGGACTCGATCAAGCTGCCGGTATGCCCCAGCAGCTCGATGCGGTTGTCCTGGGTGAGGGTCTGGCCCAGCAGCTGCACCATGCCGCTGGTGGGGCGCACCAGTCCCAGCAGCATTTTCATCGTGGTGGATTTGCCCGCCCCGTTAGGGCCGATAAAGCCATACACACAGCCCTTGGGCACATGAAGGCTCAGCCCATCCACCACTTTGCGGGGGCCGTAGGTCTTATACAATTTTCTCGTCTCAATGGCAAGCGCTGTGCTGCACATAGGGGATCATCGCTCCTTTACTGTTTTGCTGAGCCCATGATACACCCCCGAGCTTAAATCCAGGTGGGGGTCCAGCTTAAATTCCGCTTAAATCCACCAGGAATGGATAGCCCCCAGAGTGGGGGAGGTGGTATAATGAAGTTACAAAAGGGCACGGCTGGGCTGTGAGGAGCTTTAGCAAGAAGAAAACGTTCCTCGTTCTTACTTTTTGCATCTTCTAAAAATCACGCTATAAGCGGGACGCTCCGCTGGGCCAGAGGGTGAGAGGGGTGTTTCGACTCCCCCCTCTCACCCTCTGGACTCCCCTCTCCCCGCAACGAACTAGGGGCTGCTCGCCCCTAGTGACCTCAAAGAGGATGTCGTCGGGCAAAAATCGGGCGGTGTGCCCTGCGGCACAGACTCTTTTCCGATTTTTCCCCTCCTCCAATTTGGAGTGCTGCGCACGGATTTTGGCAAAGGCGGGAGGTTTGTTGGTTATAGGCCAACTGTTTTATGTCGTTAGCCTGTGAGCGCAAGACTTGCCCTCTTTGCCAAAGGCTCGCCCTGAGTGGAAAGACTCTCCCCCGCGGGGGAGAGATGTTGCGCCAGCGACAGAGAGGATCCATCCACCAGCGATCTTAGGCGGCGGGGATCACAGGGGCTTCATCATCCAGGTGGCGGAGGCATACTGGCCATCGGCGTATTTCATATTGCGGGGAAACATGCCGTAGGAAACAAAGCCGAGTTTCTGGTACAGCGTAAAGGCGGCTTTGTTGTCCGAGACGACTTCCAGCTCTGCCTGCTCAAACCCCGCAGCACGGGCTTGCTCCAAGAGCAGCTCCATCAATTTTTCGCCAATGCCATGCCCACAGAAATCCTGATAGAGAGCAATAGCGATTTCACAGCGATGGGTATACCGCCGGAAAGGGCCTGCGGGAGCAAAGGAACAGGTCCCGGCCAGTCTTCCATCGCAGAAGGCGGCCAGCATCAGGGAGCGGGGGGCGGCATCCTCCTCAAGGGCGCTTCTTACCAGGACGGTTTGTCCCAGTTTGTTTTGAAAGTGGACGGGATCAAATTGCATGGTGCAGTACCTCCTGTTTCACGATTTGCGCTGTATTATAGCACACGGCAGGGCAGCGCACAAGGGGACAGCCGCTGGCAGGCAAAAACAGACCATGCTGCGATGATTCTACTGCGGGTCGGTTGACTGTATGCAGCTGCAATGGTAGGATGTCCCCAGAGAAAAGGAGGCGTTGCCTATGTTTGAGATGGATAAGGAGAGCTTTGGTCAGTTTCTGGCGCAGCACAGAAAAGAACAGGGGATGACCCAAAAGCAGCTGGCGGAACGGCTGTTTGTATCGGATAAGGCTGTGAGCAAATGGGAGCGCGGTCTTAGTCTGCCGGACGTTTCTTTGCTGCTGCCGCTGTCCCAGCTTTTGGGGGTGTCGGTAACAGAGCTGTTAGAGGGACGTCAGCTGGAAGAACCAATGGCTCCGGAAGAAGTGGAGACCCTGGTGCAAAAGGCGCTGCAATATCCGGAGATCCCACCGGAGGTACAGCGGCTTCAGCGCCGGAGAAGGCTGTGCATTTACCTGGGAGCTGCGGCCATCGCATTGACAGAGTGTGTCGTGCTCTACTTTGCCTTTGGGATGCAGATGCTCCCGGAAGGGTTGACGCTGGAGCTTCTGGCTATGATCTTTGGCGGATTTTTCTGGCTGGGGATGCCCCAGCGGCTGCCTGCCTACTACGACCAGGAACGCGTCGCATACTTTGCCCACAACGGGATGCATATGCATCTGCCGGGGATCTACTATAATAACCGAAACTGGCCCCATATCCTTAGAAGTTTGCGGGGATGGTCCTTAGCGGCAATGGTGCTGAGCCCACTGGCCGCAGGGGCGCTGTTGGCTTTGCAGTTGGGAGATGGAGCGGGTGCCGGTCATCTGCTGTTGCTGGTCGTGTTTTTGGGCAGCTTGGTTGCAGCGGTGGCAGTGCCCAGCCGCCGTTATGAGTTTGTGGGAGAGCAACCTCCCACGGAGCAGTCAGAAGAAAAATTTTCCCGCCGGAGATTTTTGGGCGGGGCGGTACTGATGCTGGTCCTGGGGGTGTTGTGCATCTGTCTGCTGGGCGGCGGGCGCAGCCGCTCGGCTGTACAGCTCATGTATACCGAGACGGTAGATAGACACCATTGGTCTGCCCAATATCAGTACTTTGATGGCTGGATGCAGCACAGTTTGACTCCCGCCCAAGAGGGGCAGAGCCTGCAGATCCAGGGGATGACCCAGTCCGGGCGCCTTTCCGTGCAGGTCACCGACCAGGAGGGTCGAACGCTGTTTGAACAGCAAGAGTTGAAAAACGGCCTGTACACGATCCCGGTGCAGGGCAGGGTAAAGGTCCAGCTCACGGGGGAAAGCCATCAGGGCGGCTTCTGGATCGGTTATAGAGAGGAATGAAAAAGAGCGAGGGTGGTCATGCCGCCCTCGCTGCTTTATTTTTGTTCCAGCCGCTGCGCTGTACGGTAGCTCAGCTCCGAAGCATAATCCCGCAAAAAATCTCCGCAGCTGCGCAGGCGGGCATCTTCCATGGATTCTTTGCGCCAAATCAGCATATCCCGGTTCACCACGGTGGAAAGGGCACAGCGGCGGATGCACATACCGTAGTCATCCACCATATCCAGCGGAATGGGGGAAGCCCACATATAGGTATCCGGAAGCCGCTGCAGCAGGTCGATCTGACTGCCCCGGTCGTAGACATAGATCCGGCGGGGCGGGGTGCCGTGGAGCAGGGGATTGATGCGGGCCATGCTCAGGGCGGGGATCTGTTGGTCTCCATGCACGATCTCGGTGTAGCGATACAGATCCCGCTGTTGGATGTTCTGCACCGAGGCCAAGGGGTGGTCCTTCCGCATGATCAGCATCATCGTAAAATCCATCAGCGGCTCCCAGCACAGCCCCTTGTTTTCCAGCTGCTGCAGGTAGTGGTTTTCAAAAAAATTGGGCATCCGGATGATACCCAGGCTGCTTTCGGCATGAAATACCTGGTCGATGGCTTCATCGGTATTGGTTTCGTGGAGATGCAGGGAGAACGGATGCTCCGGGTCAAGGGTCTGGTCCATCCAGGCAGAGACCGCCCGCACACAATAAGAGGCCCGGCAGACCGATATCCCTAAGGTGAATTTTTCTTCCGGCTGCTGACCGATCTGCATGAGCTGATCCATCTGGGCCAGAATACCGCTGGCCTGTGCAGCAAACCGCTCGCCCTGAGGGGTCAGGGTCACACCGGTGGGGGTGCGCTCAAAAATCGTGATCTGCAGTTCCTCCTCCACCTCCCGCAGCATATTGCTGAGGTTTGGCTGCGCTTTGAACAGCACACGGGATGCTTTGGTGATGGAGCCTTCCCGGGCAATGGTCAGGATATCCCGGAGCTGCTGCAGATTCATGAAACAGACCGCCTTTCAGAGAAGAATATGGTATATATTTTTGCATATGTCATAATACAGATTATATATTAACACCCGCAGCAAGGCAAGTGGTATCATAGGGACAAGAAAATTGTTTTTCTTTTAACAAATTCAGAAAGACAATGCAAATCGCTAAAAGGAGAGAACCATTATGTCTGTTTCCGTTGCAGTTCTGGGTGGAGGAAACGGCGGTCATGCAGCCGCTGCGGACCTGTCCAACCGTGGATTTGAAGTCCATTTGTATGAAGATGCTCGCTTTGCACCCAAGATGCAGCAGGTGTTTGATACCCATCGGATCACGATGGCTGGCGCTGCGGGCAACGCAGAAGTAACTGTAGCCATGGTCACCTCCGATCTGGCACAGGCCATTGAAGGCGTGAAGTACATCTTTGTAGCAGTGCCGGCATTTGCCCATGCAGTATATGCAGAAAAACTGGCAGAGCTTGTGCGTCCGGGCCAGATCATCACGGTGCTTCCCGGTACCTTTGACAGCCTGATCTTTTATAAGAAGATCAAGGAAAAAGGGGTGAAGGATGTAGTCGTCGCAGAGACCAACACCCTGCCCTACGCTACCCGGCTGCGCGGCCCTGGCGATACCCTGATCATGAGCCTGTTCAAGCCGCTGAAAATTGGCGTGATGCCCGCTGCGCGTACCCAGGAGACGGTGGAGCAGCTGAAGCAGTTCTATCCGCAGCTGGAGCCGGTGGAAAGCGTTGTCGCCTGCGGTCTGTCCAGCCTGAACCCGATCATCCATGTGCCGGGCTGTGTGCTGAACGCCGGCCATATCGAGCAGGCAAAGGGAGAGTTTTACTTCTATACCGAGGGATTCTCTCCCTGCGTAGCACGGACCACCGAAGCCGTGGATAAGGAGCGCATTGCCCTGCTGGATCACTTTGGCTATGTAAGTGATATTGTGGCACACGGCATTGGCGGCGAGGTGGTCACCGATGATGTGGGCGAGGCGATTGCCGGCGACCCCAACTTTGCCAAGATCAAGGGACCGGCCGACCTGAAGAACCGCTATTTCTCGGAGGATATCCCTTATGGTATTGCTCCCTGGGCTAAGCTGGCCCGGGAAATGGGGGTAAAAACTCCGCTGATGGAAGGTCTGCTGGCACTGGGCAGCTGCCTGCTGGGGTACGATTGCTGGGAAAAGGGCTACTCTATGCAGGACCTGGGCATTGCCGGGATGACCACCGAGGAACTCAAGACCTATCTGCAGAACGGCTGATCCAGCCAGGAAAAAACGCCTGAAAGAAAGGAAAAAGTAAAGATGTCGTTTCATTCTATCAAGCCCGCTGAACTCCAGGAGAACCTGTTCAATCTGATCGGTAAGGACTGGTTTTTGATGTCCGCAGAAAAGGATGGCCGGGTCAATCCCATGACTGTGGCATGGGCGACCATGGGCATCCTGTGGCAGAAGCCGGTCGTGATCTGCGCGGTCCGTCCGGAGCGTTTTACCCGTGAGTTTTTGGATGCTTCGGATGTGTTCAGCCTGACCGTATTTGAGAACAGCTGGCGCAAGATGCTGGGATACTGCGGCACTGTGTCTGGCCGTCAGGAAGACAAGGTGGCCAAGGCGGGTCTGACCGTAGCCCACAAGGACGGCGTGCCCTACTTTGAGGAGAACCGCATGGCGTTCCTGTGCAAGAAGCTGTGCGTCACCCCTCTGGCTGAGGAGGATTTCCTGGGGAACAGCGCCTTTACCGACAAGTGGTACGGCGGTGAGAACCGTGCGGACGGAACAGGCGGCGGCTACCATCTGCTGTACATTGCCGAGATCACGGATGTTCTGGTCAAGGACTGAGCGGGCCGGTAGAAGAAAAGGCAGGAATGTGCAGCTGCACATCGCTTTATAGAAAGCTGCATTCGCGCAGCAAAGCGGTGCAGCAAAATTGAATAAAAACGGGACTCTGTCTGTGCAGCCGCTGTGCCGGCGCTTTGTCAGAGTCCCGTTTTTTGTTTCTGCTGCGGCCGGAAAAAGCAGGACCCCTGTGCAGCCAGAGCAAAAAAGAAAAACCATTTCCTCGCCATCTGTGCTACAATAGATGGGAACAACAGAGGAGGATTTACCGATATGAGAGATAACCAGATCGATTTGTGCGGCCGGGTGGATTTTTTACGGGACGAGGGGATGCCGCTGCTGGGCCGGAAAGCCCGGTTCTCCTTTGCCTGTGCAGGCTGCGGGGACTGCTGCCGCGGCCGGGAGGATATTGTGTTGTCCGGGTACGATCTATGGCGCATTGCCCAAAGGCTGGATCTCCCCCCAAAGATCGTGGCCCGGGGGTATTGCCGCAGCAGCATCGGGCCGGTCAGCGGGCTGCCGGTGCTGCGGCTGGCACCAGTGAAGGAGCAGCGCAACAACTGCCCTTTTCTGGATGGAGGCCGCTGCGCGATCCATGATGCAGAGCCATTGGTCTGCGCACTCTATCCGCTGGCACAGGAGATCAGCCGGGAAGGGGAGACCGCCTATTTTTTGCAGCCTACCCAGTGCGGCGGACAGCGGGTGGAAGCCCGGGTAGAGGATTATCTGGCACTGTATGGCACCCTGGAGCGGGAACCGCTGGATGTGCGCTGGGCTATGGCGTGCATGGATCTGGAAGACCGGGTGGCGGGGCTGGACTTGGCGCCCGTACTGCGGCGCCGGATGCAGGATAAACTGTGGCAGGCGCTATACTTTGGCTATGACCCGCACCGCCCCTGGCGGGAACAGCTGGAAGCGAATCTTCTGTGGCTGGAAGGGGAGCTTGACAAGCTGGCTGCCTATCAGGAGCGGGTTGCTATCAAAAAAACAGATGGATAAAATCGATTGAACCAATAATTCAAACCGCAAATTCCCGCCCCAGGATTGTTTTGGAGAGTAAAGTGTGCTATACTTCACGAGTGTAAAGCGCAGCGCGCTTGCTGGGGCAACGGTGGCCGCAGCAAAACAATAAGGGGGAGAATGTATTATGCGTAAAATTTCTCGTCGGTCTTTTCTGTCCGGTGCCGCTCTGTGCGGCGCAGCCGCGGTCCTGACAGCCTGCGGCGGCTCGGCTTCGTCCACCGCTTCTTCGGCCAGCAGTGCAGCGGCGTCTTCTGCTCAGGGGCAGACCTATACGGTAGGCATCTGTCAGCTGGTGGAGCACGCCGCCCTGGATGCCGCCACCCAGGGTTTTGAGGATGCATTGACTGCAGCTTTGGGGGATCGGGTCCAGTTTGATTTCCAGAACGCCCAGAACGACTCGGCCACCTGCGCCACGATCGCCAATGGCTTTGTGGCAGCAGGGGTGGATCTGATCCTGGCCAACGCCACCCCCGCTTTGCAGGCGGCCCAGGCAGCTACCAACCAGATCCCCATTCTGGCTACCTCCATCACCGAGTACGGCGTGGCCCTGGGCCTGGATGCGTTTGACGGCACGGTGGGCGGCAACATCTCCGGCACCTCGGATCTGGCACCGCTGGAGCAGCAGGCGGATATGATCCTGGAGTGGGTCCCGGAGGCCAAAACGGCGGGCCTGGTGTTCTGCTCGGCCGAGGCAAACAGCCAGTACCAGGTGGATGAGGTGCAGAAATTCCTGGAGGCCAAGGGGGTCACGGTCAAGCAGTATGCGTTCTCTGACTCCAATGATCTGGCTGCGGTCTGCCAGAACGCTGCCAATGAGAACGACGTGCTCTACGTGCCGACGGATAATACGGTGGCTGCCAACGCAGGCATCGTGGACGGCATTTGCCGCCCCATGAAGAAGCCGGTGTTTGCTGGGGAGGAGGGCATCTGCTCCGGCTGCGGTGTGGCAACTTTGTCCATCAGCTATTACGATTTGGGCTACACCACCGGCGAGATGGCCGTCCGGGTGCTGAAGGGGGAGGCGGATATCTCCCAGATGCCCATTGAGTACACCAGCACAACCAAAAAGTACAACGCCGCCATCTGTCAGGAGCTGGGCCTTACCGTTCCCGAAGGCTACGAGGCGATTGAGAGCTAAGAGGAAATAAGCGAAAAAACTGCGTTATGCAGTGGAATGACGGCGGGCGAAGCTTTCCAAAGGCTTTGCTCCGCCGCTGGCTATGATAAAAAAGTGGATTTGATGGGGAGGTTTTACGTTGGAACTTATTGCAAGACTGGCCAACCTGCCGGGCGCACTGCCAGGTGCCTGCGCCCAGGGCCTGGTGTGGGGCATCATGGCTATTGGTGTCTACCTGACCTACCGCATCCTGGATGTGGCCGACCTGACCGTAGATGGCTCTTTTGGCACCGGCGGTGCGGTCTGCGTCATGTGCCTGCTTTCCGGCCAAAGTGTCTGGGTCTCGCTGCTGGCAGCGCTGGCAGCAGGGCTGCTTACCGGTTTTGTCACCGGGATACTGCATACCTTTATGGGCATCCCAGCCATTCTGGCCGGCATCCTGACCCAGCTTGCCCTCTACTCGGTAAACCTAAAGATCATGGGCAAGGCAAACCAGTCCATCAACGTGGACAAATACGATCTGCTGATCTCGCTGCGCTGGGTCAAGGAGCTGGCACTCCGCAACCCCATTGCAGTGGTAACGCTGGCCACGGCGGCGGTCATTGGTGTTTTGTACTGGTTCTTTGGCACCGAGCTGGGCTGCGGCATCCGTGCCACAGGCTCCAACCCCCAGATGTCCCGTGCACAGGGCATTAACACCAATTTTAACCTGGTGCTCGGGCTGGCGGTCTCCAACGGTCTGGTGGCTCTCAGCGGTGCGCTGCTGGCACAGTATCAAGGCTTTGCAGATGTCAGCATGGGCCGGGGTGCCATCGTCATCGGTCTGGCGGCGGTGATCATTGGCGAAGCGGTATTCAGCAAGCTGTTCCATAACTTTGCCCTCAAGCTGCTTTCGGTGTCCCTGGGGGCCATTCTTTACTATATCGTGATCCAGCTGGTGCTCACCCTGGGCTTTGACGCCAATCTGCTCAAGCTGCTCAGCGCAATGGTGGTGGCAGTGTTCCTGGCCATACCATACTGGCGGGGCAAATATTTTGCAAAGCCTGCTGCCAAAAAGACGCAGAAGGAGGAGGCACACCATGCTTGAGATCCAAAATATTTTCAAGACCTTCAATCCTGGCACCGTTAATGAAAAGCGGGCGCTGAACGGTCTCTCTCTGCACCTGAACGCGGGGGATTTTGTTACCGTGATCGGCGGCAATGGCGCAGGCAAATCCACGATGCTGAACGCTGTGGCCGGTGTCTGGCCGGTGGATGAAGGCAAGATCTTGATCGATGGCCAGGATGTTACCCGTTTAGGGGAACATCAGCGGGCTGCCTATATTGGCCGGGTCTTTCAGGACCCCATGACCGGCACCGCCGCAACCATGCAGATCGAGGAGAACCTGGCGCTTGCAGCCCGCCGGGGACAGCGGCGGGGGCTGCGTATCGGCATCACCAAGGCAGAGCGGGAGCGCTATCGGGAGCTGCTGCGCAGCCTGGACCTCGGCCTGGAGGACCGGCTCACCGCCCGGGTAGGGCTGCTTTCTGGTGGCCAGCGCCAGGCACTGACTTTGCTGATGGCAACCATGAATAACCCGAAGCTCCTGCTGCTGGATGAGCATACAGCTGCCCTGGACCCAAAAACCGCCCTTAAGGTGCTGACCCTCTCTGCCGAGCTGGTGGAGAAAAATCACCTGACCACCATGATGATCACCCACAATATGAAGGATGCCATCAAGTACGGCAACCGCCTGATCATGATGTACGATGGCCATATTATTTACGATGTGAGCGGGGCAGAGAAAAAGTCTCTCCAGGTGTCGGATCTTTTGGCTAAGTTCCAGATCGCCTCCGGCGGAGAGTTCGCTAACGACCGCATGATGCTCTCTTGATGCTGCAGCAAGCATAGCGTATAACAAAAGCGGGCAGACTCCTGTATAAGGAGCCTGCCCGCTTTTTGCTGTTATGTCAGCGCTTGATATCGTAATTCATGTACATCAGGTTGCGGATCGAGCTAACATCATCGGTGATGTTGGCATCGCCGTGGATGGTGTGCTTGATGGCGCTGGAGGCCACTGCAAAGTTGATCATGTCCATGGGCTTGTAGTCGTGCAGCATGGCGTAGATCAGGCCGCTGGCAAAGGCGTCGCCGCCGCCCACACGGTCCAGGATATTAAAGGTGAACAGCTTGCTCTCAAAGGTATGGCCCTCGTACCACATAAAGGCTTTCAGGCTGTTCTCGCTGCCGCTGTGAGCGTAGCGCACATGGCGGGCAATGCAGCGGAGGTTGGGGTAGCGCTCGATAAAACGCTGGAAGATCTCGTCCTGCTGCTCATAGCTGGGCTGCAGGGGCACGCCGTCCTTCCAATCGCCCTTGGTGTGGTCGTTCTCATCCTTCCACAGGTGATACGGCTCAATGCCCAGCAGCACGTCCACATAGGGCAGGCAAGCGGTGCAGAAGTCCCGGGCTTCCTCCCAGCTCCACAGAGAGCTGCGGAAGTTGCCGTCAAAGCTGACGGTCAGGCCCTTCTTCTTGGCCACCTTCAGCAGGTCCAGCACCAGGCTGCGGCAGTTGGGGGCCAGCGCCGGGGTAATGCCGCTCAGGTGCAGCCAGTCAAAACCATCCAGCAGCTCATCCAGGTCTACCTGGGTAAAGTCATACTCGGTAATGGCGCTGTGCTTGCGGTCATACGTCACTTTGGAGGGGCGGATGCCATAGCCGGTCTCCAGGTAATAGGTACCCAGGCGGTGGCTGGGGGTCTCGGCCTGGGTGGTCAGGATCATGGGGGTGCAGTGTACGTCGTTGGAGCGCAGCCAGCGCACGGCGCTTTTGCCCAGGCTGTTGTTGGGCACTACGCTGAAGAAGGTGCTGTCCACCCCCAGGTTTGCCAGCGCCAGCGCAATGTTGGCTTCGCTGCCGCCATAGCTGGCCTCGAAATTGGAGGCCATGCGGATCTTTTCATAGTTCGGCGGGGTCAGACGGAGCATGATCTCGCCACAGGTGATAAACTTCTGGCCGGGGGCCTCGTTGCCCAGGATCGGGTTAAAATGTTCCATAATGCTCCTCCTTGGTCTGTACAGGTGGTGTGACCCAGTGCAGGTTCGCTGTTGCATTGTTGTATACATTATAGCTCTTTTGGGGGCCAATTACAAGCGACAACATCCCCTTGGATGTGAAAAATCTCAGCGGATTTTTTCGTCTAATCTGCCAGTTTTTTGAGGGGGATCATAGTCCGGTCAGGTCAAACAAGGGGGTGTATTCCTCCTTGGCGCTGCTTTTTTGCTGCATATAACCGGCCGAAAGCCCCTTGTCCATTGCATAATTGACCACCCGGCGGTACTCGTAGGTGGTGATGCGCCGGCCGATGCCATGGTCCGCTGCGTGGTAGAAAGGGGTGTACTGGCTCATCAGGCTGGGGATAAAGCAGCCCGGGTCGGCATCGTTCCAGGCAGCCATCTGGTCCAGCACGGCAAAGCTGTCCTCGGTATGGCCGGGCAGGGCAAGATGCCGCAGGATCACACCCCGGCGCAGGATGCCCTCTGCATCCAGCACAGGGCGGCCAGTCTGTGCCATCATGGCCTCAATAGCGGCTTTTGCCACTGCAAAATAATCCGGCGCGGCAGACAGCTCTGCCGACACAGCCGGGGAGACGTATTTCAGGTCTGCCAGCCAGATATCTACATAGCCCTGCCAGGCGGCGATGCTCTCCAGCGTCTCGTAGCTGCCGGTATTGCAGACGATGGGCAGGGTCAGCCCCTCGGCACGGGCCTTGTCCAGTGCAGCCGTGATCCAGGGCCGCCACTGTCCCGGGGTGACCAGGTTGATGTTGTGGGCGCCTTTTTGCTGCAATTCCAAAAAGATCGCCGCCAGACGGTCCACGCTCAGCTCCTTGCCCTGTACCTCGGCGCTGATGGGATAGTTCTGGCAGTAACAGCATTTCAGGGTGCACCCGGAGAAAAACACCGTGCCGCTGCCCCGCTGTCCGCTGATGCAGGGCTCCTCCCAGAAGTGCAGTGCCGCACGGGCTGCTTTCAGCACACCGGCAGCGCCGCAAAAGCCTGCCTGTCCCTGGGCCCGCCGGGCCATGCAGCGGCGGGGGCAAAGGGTGCACCGGTCCGGTGCAGGAAAAAACGAGGGATTAGACATAGTATCCAAAGACCTTTCCGAAGATTTGACAAATACAGTATACCATCTTTTGCCCGGCCCGTGTTATACTTAGAGCGGAAATTTGAAAAAAGTTGGGAGGACGACATGCAGACCGATACGGAACTGATCCGCACAAACCTCAAATATCTTACCCTGCTGGCCAGAGACTACCCCTCTCAGGCTGCCGCTGCCAGCGAGATCATCAATACCCAGGCGCTGCTGAAACTGCCCAAGGGGACAGAGCATTTCATGAGTGACCTGCACGGGGAGAACGAGGCGTTTGTCCACATCCTGAACTCGGCTTCCGGTGTCATACGGGAAAAAGTGGATATTGTTTTGGGGCCGGATACTCCGGAGCAGACCCGTGCGGAGCTGGCCACCTTGATCTATTACCCCCACGAAAAGCTCCCGCAGCTCAAGGCACAGTGTCCGGACCAGGAGGCTCTGTCCCGCTGGTACCAGGACACCCTGCTGCAGCTGATCGAGCTGTGCCGTCTGGTATCTTCCAAACACACCCGGGCCCATGTGCGCCGCTGCCTGCCCGCCAGCTGCGGTTATATCCTGGATGAGCTGCTCCATGCCCATTTTGAGGACCACAATAAGGATCTGTATTACGGCCAGATTGTGGGCAGCATCATCGAGAACGGACGGGCAGACCGGTTCATCGTGCGCCTGTGCGAGATGATCAAGCGCCTGGCGGTGGATAAGCTGCACATTGTGGGCGATCTGTTCGACCGGGGACCGCATCCGGAGATCATCCTGGATCTGCTGATGCGCCACCACAGTGTAGACATCCAGTGGGGCAACCACGACGTAGTGTGGATGGGGGCCGCTTCCGGCAGCCCGCTGTGCATCTGTACAGTGCTTAAAACGACCCTGGCATACCATAACCATGGGATGCTGGAGGACTGCTACGGCATCAACCTGCGGCATTTGCAGCGCATGGCAGACCGCTATTACGGCGGGGACGACCTGACCCTTTGGATGCCCCACACCGATGCAGCCCGTGGCCCGTATACCTGGGGGATGCTGCACCGCTGTGCGGTGATGCACAAGGCAGTTACCATCCTGATGCTCAAGCTGGAGTGTCAGGTTATCGACCGGAACCCGGATTTCAAGATGCAGGAGCGGGACTTCCTGCGCCGCATCCACTGGCAGAAGGGCACAGTGACCGTGTCCGGGCGGGAGTATCCGCTGCGGGATACGGCGTTTCCCACCGTAGACCCGGCTGACCCCACTGCATTGAACGAAGACGAGCAGCTGGTGCTGGATAAGCTGGTGCAGTCGTTCCGGCAGAGCCGGCGGCTGCAGACCCACGTGGAGTTTTTGTATGCCAAGGGCAGCGTATACCATATCGAGAACGGGAACCTGCTGTATCATGGGGCAGTCCCCATGACGGTAGACGGTGCGTTTGCGCAGGAAGAGTTTGAAGGCAAATGCTACTCCGGCCGTGCACTGATGGATTATTGCGATGCACGGGCACGGCGGGGCTACTATGCGCCGGAGGGCAGCGCTGCCCGTCAGAGCGGCCAGGACTTTTTGTGGTATCTATGGTGCGGCAAGCTCTCGCCCTTGTTTGGGCGCAGCGCCATGACGACCTTTGAGCGGCTGTATGTCGCCGACCCGGCTGCCCATGTGGAGGTCAAAGACCCCTATTATACTTGGTATAATGAGGAGCAGACCTGTCAGCGCATCCTGTCCGAGTTTGGCTTGGGGGCCAACTGCCATATCGTCAATGGTCATGTGCCGGTGCAGGAGAAAAACGGGGAAAGCCCAATCAAAGGCGGCGGACGTTTGGTGGTCATCGACGGCGGATTCTGCCGCGCCTATCACGAAAAGACCGGTATTGCCGGGTATACGCTGGTCTATTCCTCCCGCACCATGTCCCTGCGCACCCATCAGCCCTTTGTCAGCGCAGAGAAAGCGATCCATGAAAATTTGGATATCCTATCCCAGACGGATATCCTGGAAACGGAGGATCGGCGCATCCTGGTGGAGCAGACCGATGAAGGCGAGACCCTGCGGGAGCGTGTGCGGGATCTGAAGCAGCTGGTCGCGGCCTACCAGCTGGGTTGGATCAAGGAGGCGCAGGACGAGGATCGGATCTGGTAATGCAGAACAGCGAAAAAACAGACAAAATCACCGCCAGTTCGCTGAAAAAATAGGCAAAACGGAAAATAATCTCCCTTATGCGGATGGGGCTTTGCTTTTTGCGTGAAGTAGTGTATAATAAGTTAGCTATGGATGTGCGGGCACAGGCCCATTTGCACAGATACCGGCAGTGCCTGACTGCTGGTGAAAAGGCGATCATTACCTTACGGGCCGACAGAGGGACCGGCCCCGAACAAGGAGATTATAAAATTGGAAAAGTTTGTTATTACGGGCGGCAAGCCCCTGCACGGTGAAGTCACGATCTCTGGCGCAAAGAATGCGGCTGTGGGCATTCTGCCCGCCACGATCCTGGCGGCGGATGTTTGTGTGATCGAGAACCTGCCGGATATCAGCGATGTGGCTGTCAGTCTGAAGATCCTCAGCGTATTGGGTGCAAAGGTGCGTATGCTGAACCGCAACACCTATGAGATCGACACCACCCACCTGCACACTACCAGTGTGCCGGACGATCTGTCCCGTCAGATGCGGGCCAGCTACTACTTCCTGGGTGCGCTGCTGTCCCGTTTTGGCAAGGCGCAGGTGGCTATGCCCGGCGGCTGCAATCTGGGTCCCCGCCCCATCGACCAGCACCTGAAGGTGTTCAGCGCACTGGGCGCAGAGGATAGCGTGGATTACGGCATGATCTCGGTGCGGGCCGAAGAGCTGAACGCTGCCCGCATCTTCTTTGATAAGGTCAGCGTGGGCGCTACCATGAACGGTATGCTCTCGGCCGTGATGGCTAAGGGGCAGACGGTGCTGGAAAACTGCGCAAAGGAACCCCATGTGGTGGACCTGGCAAACTTTTTGAATATGTGCGGCGCCGATATCCGGGGCGCTGGCACCGATGTGATCAAGGTGCGGGGCGTCAGCCAGCTCCATGGCTGCACCTACAGCATTATCCCGGACCAGATCGAGGCAGGCAGCTATATGGTAGCTGCGGCCGCCACCGGCGGGGATGTGCTGATCAAGAATGTCACTCCGAAGCATCTGGAGCCCATCACGGCAAAGCTGCGCCGGGCTGGGGCAGAGGTCGAGGAGTTTGACGACGCAGTGCGGGTGAGCCGTACCGGCCCCATCCTGCCGCTGAAGATCAATACCATGCCCCACCCGGGCTTCCCCACCGATATGCAGCCCTTGATGGGTGTGCTGCTCAGCGTAGCCGATGGCACCAGCACCGTTACCGAAGGCGTGTGGGATAATCGCTTCCGCTATGTGGATGAGCTGCGCAAGATGGGGGCAAATGTGCAGGTGGATGGTCAGGTGGCCGTGTTTGAAGGGGTGGATCACCTCTCCCCGGCACCGCTGCGGGCCAGTGACCTGCGGGCAGGTGCAGCCATGGTGGTGGCAGCACTGATCGCCAACGGCACCAGCGAGATCGAGGAGATCGGCCACATCGAACGCGGCTACGAGAATATCGTGCAAAAGCTCCAGGGGCTGGGTGCAGATATCCGCAAGATCGAGCATCTGCCTGCCTCGCTGGAACAGGCACTGTAAACAAGCAAAAAGAGGACACAGTCCGTCCTGGGGCGGGCTGTGTCCTTTCCGGTACATAGGGGATAGGGGAGGCCCCACAGCTTCTATGGCAGAATTCATTTCCTTGTACTCCGGCTCGTCCGGCAACAGCAGTGTGGTGCGCTGCGGCGAGCGGTATCTGATCGTGGATATGGGCAAAGGCGTGCGCAGCACTACCGCTGCCCTGAAAGCGCTGGATCTGCCGGTAAGCGGCTGTGACGGCATCCTGGTCACCCACGAGCATAGTGACCATGTCAAGGGGCTGAGCACCTTTTTGAAGAAATACCCGCTGCCGGTGTACGGCGCTGCGGCTACGCTGGATTTTTTGGACGCCAATGGCGTGGTTCCCGCAACAAGCTCGCTGCATGAGCTGACCCCCCATGCACAGGAGGAAGTGGGCGCTTTTGGGGTGCAGATGTTCCCCACCAGCCACGATGTGCCCTGTGTGGGCTACCGCATCCAGACCCCGGACGGCAAAACCATGACCATTGCCACCGACCTGGGGGTGCTGACTCCGCCGGTGCATGAGGCGCTTGCCGGCTGTGACCTGGTCGCTTTGGAGAGCAACTATGATCTGCGGATGCTCCGCAGTGGGCCATACCCTTACTATCTGCGGGCGCGCATCGAGTCCGCCCGGGGGCACCTGTCCAACGACGAGTGCGCCGCAAAGCTGCTGGAATTGATCCAGCAGGGGTGCAAAAAGTTTGCGCTCTGCCACCTTTCGCAGGAAAATAACACTCCCGCCCTGGCGCTGCAAACGGTGTTTGCCACGCTGGGGGCAGCGGACGTGGTGCCGGAAAAGGACTGCATCGTCCAGGCACAGCGCCGCAATGAGGTCAGCCCTGCGCTGGAGTTCTGAGAACCAGCCCGCACCCATCGCAGAATTGCGGCGGGGCGGGCTTTTTTTCTTGTCCGGATGTGCTATAATAGAGAAAATACCCTTAGAAAAAGGGGACAAAAAGGAGATGCGCTGCGATGAAGGACCTGTTCCGGCTGGCGAACCAGTATATCCGGGAAAGTGACTGGATGGACCTGGCCCGGATCAAACTCTGCCTGTGTGCTGTGGGCATCCTGCTGGGGATGCAGATCCCCCCAAAGCACCGCAAAGCCGCCGCCCTGGGGGCGGGGGTGGTATTTGTGGCCACCTACCTCCCGCTGATGGGCTGTTTTTTCGCCCTTGTCCGGCGGGAGAGGCTGAAAAGGTAAGGATGTCCAGAACGAACCAGCAGGAGGAAGCTTTTCTCCTGCTGGTTCGTTTTTGGAGGGGGTTCCGAATGTTGGTTGGTGAAAATACACAGGAAGTGAAATGCTAGTATATCAATTTTGCTGAAATTGATAATATATACTTCAAAAAATCCGTGAAATATGGTAAACTCTCCTTGCAAATGCGGAAAAGCGGCCGCCTGTGGAGGTCCCACGGGCGGAGAAGGCTGCCGCTCTTTTCACTAAAGGAGGAACAAAACATGAGGATCATCTGGAAAAGCGCTGTCTCGCTGGCATTGGTGGCCAGCATGGCAGCGGGTATGATGCTGCCGGTCAGTGCAGCGGCCGCCACGGGTCTGGATGTGGAAAACGCTGTTACGCTGGAAGCAAATGAGTGGTATACCCCTCTGGCACGTCGGATGGCAGGCGCTGGTGTCATCGGCGGTCAGACCAGTGGTTATGATCCCGCAAACCCCTATGTCAACGTGAACGTGGGCGTGTTCCACAACGTGCCTGTGGAGGTCAACGAGAACACCAAGGGCATTGCTACTTACTACCTGCCGGATGGGATGAGCCCCTGGGCACCGGCGGTCATCGTGATGACGCCGGACCACACCACGGCAAAGGAGTTCTCCAACTCCATCACCGGTCTGCAGTGGCGTGCCGTAGCCGACCAGAATAAGATCGGCGTGGCTTTTGTGGAGCCGGAAAACGGCGGCACCTGGAACCTCTCTCTGGACCCTGCCCGCCGGGACGATGCAGCCCTGCTGGATGGCCTGTATCAGCTGATGCGCAAAAAGAGCACGAAGCTGACGGGTGCTTTCTCGATGGATAAGTCCCACACTGCTCTGGTGGGTTACGAGGAGGGCGGCGCTGCAGCCCTGCTGTTTGGTGCCCGCTGGGCCAGCGATTTCAGCTCCATCTGTGCGGTGGATGCAGCCGCTGTGCCGGCTGCTTCTCTGGCAGCGGTAGGCGAGCAGTATGTGCTGCCGTTCCCCGGCGACTCCACCCGCGGTGTGCAGGAGGAAGCCATTGCCGCCAAGACCGTGGATACCCCGGTCTGGTTCGTTGCCTCGGATGAGGACGATAAGACGGCGCTGGATTACTACCTGCAGGCAAACCAGGCAAAGCCTGCCGCTGCAAACCAGGCCGCAGAGACGGTCTACACCACCGGTCGGGAAGGCTCGGCTTCTGAGGTGTGGGTCAGCACCGGCAAGCGCAGCCCGGCAGCGATCTGGAATCAGTTCTCCGGTCAGTTCAAGCGCTTTATGGCAATGCAGCTGCCTGGCCGTGTTGCAAAGACCCAGGACTTCACCAAGCCTGGCTTTACCGTGCATGAGGAAGAGGTCAATGGCGAGCTGCGCCGTTGGATGACCTATGTGCCCTCCACCTATACCGGAGACGAGGCTGTGCCCCTGGTGCTGGTGATGCACGGCTACACTGCCTCCATGTACGCCATTGCGGAGGAGTCCCGCTGGTATGATGTGGCGGAGGAGAATGGCTTTATCGTTGTGTTTGCACAGGGCATGGTCCGTCCGGCAGATGCTCTGGGCAACATCCCCACCGCTATGTGGCTGGGCGGTGCCTTTAGCAAGCTGGTGCAGGGTGCAGACCCGGATGCAGACCTGAACTTCCTGGACAGCCTGCTGGACCGCATGGAGGCAGATTTCAACATCGACGCCAGCCGTATCTATGCCACCGGCCATTCCAACGGCAGCATGATGACCTGGACGCTGGCTTCCCGTTTTACCGACCGTTTGGCTGCGATCGCACCCATTGGTGCAATGAACGCTCCCTCTGAGGCGATCCCGGAGGGCAAGATGATCCCCGCTTGGGGCATTCTGGGCGAGTACGACGGCGATTCCAGCCTGGTAGAGGGCAATGGCAACGTCAAGACCATCCAGGGCTGGAACGCAGTGAACCAGGTCAATGAAAAGACGGTCCAGGACAGCACCGATTACAACGGCGCATTCGTTACCAAGACCTTCTCCAATGATGCGGGCATCCCGCTGATGCGGTACACCATGGTCAACGATACCCCCCACGTTTACCTCCAGGAGGAAAGCGTGACCATCTGGGAGGACTTCTTCACCAAGTACAGCCGCGGTGCAGACGGCACCCTGTATTACCAGGCCGATCCGTCCAGTGCTCCGGTGGCAGTTACCGCAGGGGAGTACCAGGCTTCTTCTGATTGGTACCAGGCCAAGAAATAACCTTTACCTGCTTTTTGCTTTTCCCTAAAACAAGCCCCCGGCATCGTGATTCGGACGATGCCGGGGGCTTGTGCGTTGTGTGGGGTTCAGGCTGTCTGTGGGGCAGATCGCGTTTGGGATGCAGGTCAGGGCTGTTCGCCCTGGGCTAGTTTCGTGCGGATATCCTCCCCCAAAAAGCGGCAGGGAACAAAAGAGGAAAGCCGGCTGGAGATCTTTTCGGTGTAGAGCTTTTCCAGCAGCGAGCCATCGGTGACATTGGTGGTCACAATGGTAGGCAGCTTGGCCCCCAGACGGTTGTTCAGCAGGCTGTACAGGGTGGTGATGAGAAAATTGGAGTTGAACTCTGTGCCCAGATCGTCCAGGATCAGCAGATCCGCAGCGGAGGCGGTGCGCAGCAGGGTCTCCTCCTCTCCGGCAGGGTCAGCGCCAAAGTGCAGGGCTTCCAGCCGGGCAAAGAAATCCGGGCTGGATACATAGATCACGTCAAAGCCTTGCTCCAGGACCCGCCCGGCAATGGCCAGCGCAGCATGGGTCTTGCCCAAGCCTGCATTGCCAATGAGCAAAAGGCTTTCCCGCAGGGCGGGGGAGAACTGCTCGGCATAGTCTTTCAGGTCAGCCAGCAGCGCCCCCATGTAGCTGCGGACGCTTTCGCCTAAAGCGGGGTCCGGGGTGTTGGGGTAGTAGCCAAGATCCATGGTATCAAAGCTGGAGACCGATAAACTGGAAAGCGCCTCGATCTCTTCCCGGCGCAGACGCTGCATTTCCCGGTGGACACAGGTGCAGGTGTGCCCTTGCTGTATGCCGGTATCCTGGCACAGGGCACAGTGGTACTTTGGCTCCAGCGCATCCGCCGGGCGGCCGCTTTGGGCAAGCAGCTGCTGCAGCTTTTTCTTGGCATCTGCCAGGGCTGCGGCGGCTTCTGCTCGGCCGGTGCCGGTGGCGCCCGCCAAAGCACAGCGCACCCCCCGCACCCGCACTTCTTCTTCCGCATGGAGCAGGCCGGGGATCGCGGCTTCGGCCTGGGCGCGGGCATCCTGGGCCAGCGCACGGGCGGTCTGACGCCGCACCGCTACGGTGCGCAGTGCAGCCTGGTACAATTCGCTTTTGGTACGCATAAAGCCTCCTTATCGTATGGGGGGAAAGATCAGTCCGGCTGCTTTTTCAGCGAACGTCGGCGGACAGGTGTGCTCAAAAAGTCGTTGCCGCTGGGGGTCGTCCGGTCTACACGGATGTTCCGGCTGGCGCCAGCTGCAGGCACCGGCCCCCGCACATCGTGGATCGTGCGCAGCCCCTTGGCGTTCCAGGTCTTGAGGATGCTGTTCCAGTACCACAGGTCTTTCTTTGGCCCGGCCTGGATGGCGGCCTCCTGCACCATGGCATCGTCGTAGCCGTATACTTCGTACCAGCGTGCGATGGCCTTGCGCCCGCCCAGGGTCAGCTCTGCCTCTGTCAGACCCAGCAGACCGCAGACGTATTGCTCTCGGCTGCGGCGCACCGCCAGCAGTTTCAGGTGGGCATCGGCCTGCTCGCCGGTCTCCACGCCTTCCGCACGCCAGACCTTCAGCTCATGGTCCACCGCCGCCAGCGTGCGTTTGCCTAAGCTGGCGGTGTAAGCAAGACAAAGCATGACCGTCTCCGGGGCATAGCCATCCAGGATGTAGAGGTTGACCAGCTTTTCCATCTCCTTGTGGGTCAAAGCCCGGCCAAAGCTGGTCTGCCCGCAGTCGATCAGGCTGGAGATCATGGGGTCGGTGCGGCTGGCGGCAGCGATCTCCTGCCAGGTCATGGGGGCAGGTGCGCTGGGTTCCAGGCTGGGGGCTGCGTTTTCGTCGTAGCGCTCCAGCAGACCTGCGCCCGCCCAGAAGGAGAGGGCGCTTTCGGCGGTGATGCGGCTGCGCAGTTTCAGATCAGCGCAGAGCTTGTCGGGGTCGGTGATGCCGGTGGCCAGCACATATAATGCGACCCGCACACTGTACTCCTCTGCGATGCCCAGCTTGCTGAACACCAGCTGGGGCACAGGTACGCTGTCGCCTTTGTATTCCTTTAAACGATAGATCACGGTCAGCTCTCTCCTTCATCTTCTGCTGGCTGGGGCGGCGTCCAGGGATCGCAGTCCAGCAGGGAAGGACAGGCCTTCCAGCGGTCGATCTCATCTTCATACAGCTGGGACAGATAATCGGCGGCCTGTGCCCGGCCCTCGTCGCTCAGCGCAAATACGGCCTGCCGGCGCAGGGCCGGGTCGGTAAATTCCAGCGTCCAGGGGTCCGGCCAGACGTCCACCGTCAAAGTGGAGCGCTCCTGCTCAGCACCGTCCTCCCCGGTGACTTTGCATTTGCCAGGGGTCAGCCGGTACCGCATGCCCTCCTCGTTGCCGCTGTAGGTGTTTTTACACTGAAAATAATGCAGTAGAGGGATAAAGATCATGGAATGGACCTGTCCTTTCTGTAAGGGAAACAAAAAAGCCGCAGACTTAGAGCCTGCGGCGAATCAAAGCAGGATACGGGGCCGGAACTTTCGTGGAATAACAAAAATTCGCCATATATTTGCTGTTGCAGACTTTTTTAGACCCGGCGGCCATAGGGGGGAGCATCTGCCCGGCCTGACCAGCATCCGCACAAAAACCTCTATGGGGGCGATCTGTGCCCGCTTTTGGGTTTGGGGGCGGTTGCCAGCGTGCTGGACCCATGCGCCGATGGGCTCCTGCCTGCTGTGCAGTCGATGCGCCTCGCCTCAGTAAACTCCAGTATACAGCAAAATCGTTTCCAGGGCAATAGCGCTGTCCGCTTGGCCGAAGCTGTGCAAGGGCGGGCACGCAGAGCACATCCATGCAAACTGCAGCTGTGAGTTTGCCTTACTTATCCACAACAAAGAAGTTCTTTACAAGGTAAAATAAAAATGCTATGATAAGCATAGGATAAGAAAGGCATTTGAGGTGGTAGATTTCGTACCGACCACACGCCGCTGGTAATGACAAGGGCTGTGCCCTGAGAGATGCAGGAGGATGGTACGCCTGCCAAATGCCAATCGATGGGGAACGGTTCAGATGCCGTTCCCCGTTCCTGTTAATAGACCTTTTAACCACGATGCACCCGCACCGTGGTTTTTTCATGCCGTTTTAGCTCAGTTGGCAGAGTTGCAGTCTCCCAGATGCATCTACAATATCGTCCGGACGCTTAAAGCATCCAGGCGATCTTGTAGACCCTTGCAAAATCGCAGGCGGTGCAGGGAATGGCCCAAAACGATGCGGAGAAAAACAGAAAAACCGCATGGATACTCGTTTTCTGAGCATCCATGCGGTTTTATGGCTTGGAGCAGGATACGGGACTCGAACTCTCATAAAACAACGAGAACTCGACGTATATTTGCTATTGCAGACTTTTTGCAGACCCGGCGGCCATGTGGGCAGAGAGCATCTGCCCGGCCTGGGCCAGCATGGTGCCGTTTACGTCCAGGTAGACCCGGCGCACCATTTCGCTGTCCGCATGGCCCAGCATCCGCACGGCGACCTCCATGGGGATCTGCGCTTGGTACAGCTCGGTCACATACCAGTGCCGGAACTGGTGCGGAGTGACAAGGGGTTTGTATTCTGTGTGCTGGACGGTGCGGGGGACTCGGCCGGAGCCGTAGCCTTTGCGCTGGCGCACAACGGCCTCTGCCAGGCCGCAGCGGCGGCAGAAGGCCGTCCAGCAGTTGGTGGTCTGCCGGTAGGTCAAAGGCTCCTCGCCGCCGCCCAGCACATAGCGGGAGGCAGCGTGCCAGCCATACGCATCCAGGATGCGGCGCAGCTGAGGCAGCAGGGGGAGTACTCGGTACCCGTTTTCGGTTTTGGGTGCGCCAAGGGTGGGGCGGTTGCCACGGTGCTCGACCGATGCGCCGATGGTGATCGTGCCCGCTGTGCGGTCGATGTCTCCATAGCGCAGCGCCAGCGCCTCGCCCCGGCGTACTCCAGTATACAGCAAAATCGCCCCCAGGGCAATAGCGGTATCGACCTGGCCGGAGTCTGCGGCCTGCTGCAGCACACGCCGCACGGCCTGCTCCTGCGGGTCGGTGGGAGGCTTGCGCTTTACCTTTTTGCCGGTCGGGGTGGACACCAGGCGGGAGGGGTTGGCGGTCAGTCCATAGTGGACGGCCCCAAACTCAAAGATCATGCTTAAGATGCTGTGTGCGTTGCTGATGGTCTTTGTGGCCAGGCCCTGGTGCTGCATCCCCGCCAGCAGCTCGGCCACGTCCTGGGCGCTGATCTGGGCGGCAGGGGAGTCGCCAAAGGCCTCCTTCAGCCGCTGGACGGCGGGAGCATAGCAGCGCACCGTGCCGTGCCGCACCTCCCGCTGCTTTGCGGCCCACCAGTCGTCTGCCAGGGTGCAAAAGGCTGGCCCGGCGGCCCGATCGGCCTGCTGGGCGTTGAAGTCCACAAGAGCCTGGCGGTATTTTTCCTCACATTCCTTAGCCGTCTGGCCCATGAAGTGCCGGAGCTTGCCGTCCGGCATTTTGCGTTTGATCTCCATGCGCCCATCCGAGCGGCGCTTCTTTTTTGGCATGATCTGCACCTCCTTGTTTTGGGTACACTTTGACAAGCCTGCCCGCTTGGAGTATAATCGCAGTGTCGAGTGTGCGATATCGCCCCTCTCGCAGGGGCGAGCTGCTGATCTTAACTCCCTCGGTGTTGGTAGCACCGGGGGAGTTTTTGTTTTATTCCCCCGCATATAGGGGGAAGTTTGCAAGAAGTCAGGACTTATCATCCTCGGGTATGTTCAATAGTTCTTTCCAATTTGGAGGAAATCCCAACGCCGAAAGATGTACATATTCCGAATACTCTTCCAGAAGGGCTTCGATTTCGGAAAGAACATAATTGTTCCACTCAGTAGGTGTTGAATAAAGAAACGCCATAATGTAAATCTGGTCGAAAATTTTTCCGCTGGCTTCTTTATATTTGTGATGCTTCTTGCACTGAATGGGAGTTCGGCCAAAATTAAAATTATAGATGCGCATATAATGTGCGAGATGATTTCGAGTATAGGTGATATTTTTAATCCAACTTCCCAGCTGTGCAGGCCCTGTTTGGTAACTTCGGGCCAATCTTTTCTGATAGGGCGTTTGAAGATTCTCATAAATAGCGGATATATTTCCCATCGTCAGAATCTCGACGGCTACCCACATTGGAAGATTGCCATCATATTCCTGCATATGATGTTTGATAAATGGGAGATTGCGGCTGTTTTTAAACTCGTGATAAAACAAGCTTGAGAACTTCAAAAAATCTGAATGATTGCGATAAATCGAACTATCCAAATAGATCAGGGGATTTTCAGGGAAAGCCGATGTAAGAGCATAGGACAGCCGTGTTTTCAACGTTTCTTCGATGTCTTCCAATGCAAACATTAAAATGCGAGTCAGTTTTCGGTCAAAATCATATAGCGCCTTGATTTGCGCCAATGTAGTGCCGGGAAGATAGTGTATGCCATCATCCTGTTTGAATCCATGAAGATAACCAGAAAGCCGATAATAGTTCACATGATATAGTAACTTTTCCGCTTCTTCCTTGTCCGTGATAATTAACCCGCGGGATTCAAGAAGGCTTACTTGCTCTGTCAGGGAAAGATGTTTTTTCAATTCCTTCATGTGAAAAGCTCCGTATAACAAAAAAGCGACCCCGTCATGGTACGCATCGTTGAGAGGCGTGACGGGGTCTGTATCATACTCTCATTATATGCGTTTCTGTTAATTTTGTCAACTTGTTTCGCAAAATTGGCAAGAATATTCGCATTTTGCGGCTTTTACGCCTGTTTTCTGTGTTTTTGTCTTTCTTGCTCTACTCTTTTGCCCTTTATATATCCCTGCAAAGCCCTATGACCTTGCCCTCGATGCGCCCGGCGGGCGTTTTTTGTTTAGCAGTAGAAATGCGCCTGGCCAAAATAAGCGGTCCATTTGGCGATGATCTCACGGCTTCGAGCTTCAAGAATCGCCATAATGTTGCGCAGCGTGCGGGCTGGAATGTGTGAATCATTATTGCACAGGTAGCAGCCGCCTGCTGCGGTTATCCAGATTTTTGTGGCCCCGGCACTGGGCGAGCCTTGTGCCACATGGACGTGAACCGGCTCGAGCGGATCACCCTCGTTTGACCAGAAGTAGACCCAGTAAGAGCCGATCTTAAAGATTTGCGGCACTGTCGAAGCCCCCTTCCTGCGCAAAGCGGAGGATCAGGTGCGCCGTTGAACGGATCACATCCTCATAGCGGGCCAGCTCCTCCTGAGAAAAACCGGTCACGCTTTCCCAGCGGTAGCTGGGCAGCCAACAGGTGGCTGAGTGGAAGCAATCTGCCGCATCGGGCTTTTCAACATAGACCTTTACCTGGCCGTCCTCATACATGTCGGAATGGACGATCTCTGCGCCGTCATCCAGCGTCATGAACGGATACATCATAAAAAGCACCTCTCTTTTAAAACTGGATTTACCCTTGATAATGGGATTACCCCCGCACATGTGGGAGAAAACACTTGCTTGAAAAATGCCTGCCGGTACGCCCGGCGGGCGTTTTTTCTTTTTGCAAATGTTACATATAAAAAGGATAAAAGACAATTAACATTAAATTGTGAAGCGAAAAAGAAAAATCACTTTAGAAAAGATGGCGAATCCGCATGCTACACTAGGGGCAGAAGCAACCTAGTGTAGCATGCGGAGGTTCCCCTGTATTGACAGGGGAACCTAATGGGTTCTATCAATCTTCGTCAAGATCAAGAAGTTTGCAGACGGCGCTTTGGATGGCCGGGGCGGCATTTCGGTACTGCTCTAATAGACTGCGCTCAAATGCGGAGAGGAGGGGATAGCAAACATTGCGGCTGCTCCCAAGAAGATAGTCGATACTGCAATTAAAATATTCACCAAGCTTTAAGAGGGTTTCGTAGTCTGGTTCACGCTTGCCGGATTCATAGTTGCTATATGCTTGGCGGGAAATCCCAAGATAATCAGCGACTTGCTGTTGAGTGACATGAAATTCTTTGCGAAGAGTAGTCAGGTTTTCCATAGGATGGCCTCCTTTTCTTTATTATAGCAACTAGTTGTTGCTTTTTCAACGGAAGAAACAAAATGTTGCAAATAAACTGTACAATGTGCCAAAAATGCAACAAAACGTTGACTTTTGAAAGGAATGAAGTTATTATGTTGGCAACGACACGTTGCAAGGAAGGGAAAGAACAGGTGAGAAAATACCTTGTGGAAGCCCGAGAGAGGGCAGGTCTTACGCAACAAGAAGTTGCGAAACGAGTTGGAATCTCGCGACAGTATTATCAGATGGTTGAAACCGGAGAACGCCAGAAGAGAATGAACTTGTCCCTTGCGAGCGTTCTGTCGGGGGTTCTGAACATCCCGATCGCTGAGATTGTGCAGAGAGAAAGCAGAGCTGCGCAGAAGCCTGAAAAGCCGGAGGAGGGCGGTGAAGAAGATGGAAAAGCTTATCGGCGTATCCTGTAAGTCTGGCCGCAAGGCAGCAATCGGGGTGTCTATTCACATGAGCTATGTGGGTAGCCCGCACCGTCCACAGACGAAAGAGTTTGCAGAACTGATTCAGAACGCCCGGAAAGAACTGAAAAAAGACGAGTTCTGGGACGGCCTGCTGAGAGACCTTCGGCGGTTCGATGAAGCAGAGCGCACAGAACGGGAAAAATGGCTGGCAGAAAAAGACCCCACTTCTGGTACAAGCGGGGTCGAGGGTCAGCTGTTCAGGGAGTCGGAGTAAGCAAGGCCGTAAGGCAATGCGGGAAGATCGTCTTTTGAATGACCGTCAAGCACAGTAACGTGAATCGCCCTGTGCGAGAAGTCATAACTGGCAATCGAAAAATCCGCTCCGTCTGCAACCCGTTCGGCTTCCGTGATCTGGGAACTGGAAAGGCCCTTGTCTTTCGTGTTGATCCAGTAGATGGGCATAAACAACACCTCCTTTCTGTCCTGATTATAGCACGGCGGAGAGGTGGCGGACAACAAGGTGGTGAAGAAGATGGATAGAGAAGATACAATGCCAAAGCAGGGAGCCGCTTTCAAGGACAACGGATTTCTGGAAGCTAGCATGGAAGCTGCTCAGAAGCGAGCCTGTGAAATCTACAACCTGTACGGAACCATCCGGCGGGTGCTTTTCGAGGGACGCAAGGCAGAAAGGGCAAACGCCCTGTCGCAGTTGATTCAGCAACAGGGCGGAACCATCGGCGGCAAGGCAGATCCGAACTCGCCGGAAGAACTGGAAGCCATGAAACAACAGCTTGCCGAAATTGACAAGCTGGAAGAGGTTGTGCTTTTCAAGGACGACACCGGGAAGATCCGCTGGGTCAGATTGAATGGCGAAAAGTGGGCATAAAAAGCCCCCTGCTTAAACCAGAAGCAGGGGTGAAAGTTAAAACTTTACGTCAAAGCATCGATTTCTTTTCCGTCGGTCGTGAAACTTCCGCACTGATCGCAGAACCGAACACCGGGAGCAAAAGCGAAGTGCTCTTTACAGCACGGTGGAAGAGTTGTTCGGGGCGGCAACCCCGAAAAACAAATAACAAGACCATTATAGCCTATCCACTGGAGGTTTCATGGAAGAACTTGTTCTAGTTATTAAGATACTCATCACAGAACAAAAAGTCAAATTCTATACAGCAGTCTGCCGTATCTGTGGAAAAATCAAATGTCGCCTTTCAACCTCTCAAAAATGAAGGAGGTCAACCAAATAAGCAAGGTTATCTTATCCACCGTAGTGCCCCAGTGGGCCAGTCGGATGAAAGCAGAAAGGAGTTCAATCATGAAGCAAAACCCGGATTTTGCAGCGATCTACCACGAGCTGAGCCAGAAGTATGGCCAGATGATGACCCTTCCGGAGGTCAGCCAGGAGCTGCACATCAAGTCCCGCAAGACGGTGTTCAACCGCATCCCGGACGGCTGGGTCGGCAACGGCCCTGGCCTGCGGATCAAGACGGTCAGCTTTTCCCGCCAGCTGGCGGACCTGGAATAAGAGGAGGACGTATGAAACCTACTAAAAAAGCCCTGCTGCGGCGGGCAAAAATGTGGTACACCGGTGCGATCGTGGCAGGTGTTGCCAGTTTGCTGGCGGCCAGCGGAATCGAGACGGCCGCCACGTTTAGTGGCATGATCGGGTACTGCTTGTTGGCGGTGGCGATCTTTGCCCTGACGATCCCTTGCGTGATGGAAGGCAAGCGGCTGGACGACTGGGCGGATGACCTGGGCCGTCCGGTCCACCGCAGCCATACTTATACCCACAATGACCGGGATGCGGGGTGAGAAGATGGCAAGATGTGTAGTATGTGGGGCTGGTGGAATGGTGCTGCACTGCATTTGCAGAACCTGCTGGCAGCGGATGAGATGGCACCCGGCGGATCAGCTGCCAAAGCTGGAAGAACAGCGGGAAGTTGACCCGGATGAAGGGGATTACATCTTCTCCACAAGCGCCCCGCTGATCTTGTGGTGTCCGGACAAAGATCCGCACCAGGTGGTGGGGAGATACCTTCAAGAAGAGTGCTGGGCAGGGTTTGCAGATCGGAACGGTACGCCGCTGCATCCCACCCACTGGATGGAAGGACCGGACGATCCAGAAGCGTGAAAGGAGATGTGTGAATATGGAAAAGAAGAAAGAGATCATTATCCGCCACGAGGGGGAAGGCTGTTCCGTGACTGCCTCGGAACCAATGCTCAACGGCGAGGTATTTGGAACTCTGATTGCCGTAACAGGAACTATACTTGCAAATTGTGTAAGGAAAGATGTCTCGCCAGAGAAGTTTGAGGAGGCTGCGCAGGAAGGCGGGGAACTTGTACGAGAGCTGGTGGTCAGAGCCATCAAGGCGCAGCTGGAGGAGCGAGGCCGCACTCAAACTGGACCTTTGAGCGTGAAGGAGAGAGATTTCCTGCGGGAATTGATGAGAGGTGGACAAAAATGAACTCTCCATGCCAGCACTGTCAGCGGCGGCACGCGGCCTGCCACGATGAGTGCCCGGAGTACCAGGCGTTCCACACTGCACACCAGGCAGAACGGGAGTATACACGAGACCAGCTCCAGCGGGGGAGCTTGTACCAAGAGACATGGAAAAACCAGGCGATGCACAGGAACCGGGGACTGGTCTGGGGACGAAGAAAAAAGAAAGGGGATTGACATTGTCGGAGCTGAAGTACACCCGCATCTGCGAATTGTGCGGGAAGAAAATGGAGAACGTGGGGCGTCGCAGACAGTTTTGCGACAGCTGCCTGGCAGAAAAGAGGAGAGTCCAAGATAGAAAGAAAAACCAGCTGAAAAATCAGAAAAAAGACCGGCGGCATCTGGAAGGAGCATCGATCGAGGAAGTTTGCCGGTTGGCGGATGCTGCGGGGATGAGCTATGGGGTGTATGTGGCAAAAAACGAGAGGTGCACCGGATGAACAACAGCAAGAAGCGCCATGACGGTGGAGCCTGGCGGCGGTGCGAGACGATGATACAAATGCACTGCCGCCCGGAAAAAGATCGCACCAAGGCAAAAAGACACCAGAAGCACAAAAAGAAAGGGAAGAAATGAATGTGAAGCGGAAAAAGGTGCTCACCATGAAAATCGTTGGCTATATAGATCAGGAAGCCAACAAGATGACGCTGAAAACCAGGGGCCGGGGAGATCTGCGCTATGCACCGGAAGGACTGTTGCGGATTGCGGCTGACATGTCCGTCACAAACGTAAAAAAGGAGGAGCTGGAAGAGATCCACAAGAGCCTGCATGAGAAGTTGGAAGATGCCTGGCGTCAGGCTGTGGAAGGAAAGAGCAGCTGAGAGCAAGACATATCCCCTATAGCGGGAGGGGAATAAACAAGACCCGCCGCCAAGAAAAAAGAGAAAGGGGGAAGCCATAGCGAAACGAAAGGCACGATCTGACTATTTACGCAAAGCCAGTGCGTCACACCGACTGGCGAGGAGTGCACACACCATCCACCGCACAGCCAGCAGAGCACAAGTACAGTGTATACATACGTTTGAGATAACAAACACAAGCTGTGCAGCTTGTTCTGGCTACAATAGCGGCTGTGCAAAGTATACCCCGCAAAATAATAGAGAGTGACCCCCAGCGCTGCGTTGGTGACATGATGCAGCGCTGGGGTATATGGGGCCCTGCGCCAGGGGAATGCTCCTGGGCGGGTCAATGCAAGACCGGCGAAGACGCTCTCATGAGGCGCAGCAGAGCAGGTGCTGTACAGCAGCGTTCCTCCTTTCCGTTCAAGCTTGGTGAAAAACCAGGCTGCCTGCACTGCAAAAAGACGCATCCACGCCGGACAGACTGACCATCTGCTTTTAAGGATGCGCCGCTGCGTGAGCGAAGAAACGCCTTGTCCTACCCGCCCAAGCCAAAGGCGGCAGGTCTGGTTTGGTAGGCCAGGCCGCCCCATCGCTGGAAATAGGGCGATGGGGATCTATAAGCGGGTGCCCAGGCGGGCACAGGATGCCGACTTCCCCCCGGAAAAATCCCGTGGTCCGGTTCGATACCGGACACCCGCACAAGAAGAATGAATCGAAGGAACAAGGAGAAACCATGAAACTTTCTGGACTGGCAAGGGTGATCAAGGATCACATGATCTGCAATGTCTTCAGAATTGCAGATAGCAACGAGTTTTATATTGGGGCTGGGGCGGGGATTTACTCTATGACGGGATTCCCGTTTCCTTGCTGCCGAGATGAAACGGCGGCAATGCTGGGGATCAGCGACAATACAATGGAGAAAATCGCCTACGACGAGTACGAGGTCGCTTACAAAGAAGCTCTCCTCGGTTTTGATCTGCGTGATGCGATCAGTGAGGAAGAAGAGGTAAAAGAGCTGGGGATCGAGATCGTTTCTTGTGGAGAAAACCTGATACCTCTTGTAGAGGAGAAAAGACAGACCGTTGGGATGATCGGCAAGTCAACGCTTGTACCAATCATGGCTGAGATCAACGGGAACGGGTACATCAAATACTACAAGCGCAGAAGAGCGAGCGGAAGCGAATACTACGTTGTAAAAAATGGGATGTGTGTCATTGCTGCCATTGAACCATACAGACTATCGTGGACCGATGAATGCAGACTGCAAAGTCTTGTGGCGATGTTGGCGGAAACAAACACGGAAGAGATGGCTTGAAGTGTGCTGGCATCAACACGGTTGGAGACTTTGTCGGCAAGAGCAAGGACGGAATGAGGGGAATCCATAATCTCGACCGCAGGAGCCTGGAAGAAATCACGGCCAAGCTGGACTCCTTGGGATTCGAGCTGAACATGGACAACTAAGAAAAGATGGGAAGACGGTCGAGCGGAGATCAGCAATGACAAATAAGCAGATAAGGAGCGGAGAAAATCAGCTCAATTTTCTTGATGAGATTATAGTGGACAACTTCGCCGGGGGCGGCGGTGCATCAACGGGAATGGAACTGGCAACGGGGCGGCCTGTCGCCATAGCGATCAACCATGACCCTGATGCAATCCTGATGCACCGCACAAACCACCCATACGCGGAACACCTGCAAGCGAGCGTGTGGGATGTAGACCCGAGGGAGGTTTGTCGGGGCCGTCCGGTGGGGCTTGCGTGGTTCTCGCCGGACTGTAAGCACTTCTCCAAAGCAAAAGGAGCGGCGCTGGTAGACCGGAATATCCGGGGCCTTGCGTGGATTGTGCTGCGCTGGGCCGGGACTGTCCGCCCGCGGGTGATTATTCTGGAAAATGTGGAGGAGTTCGTTACCTGGGGGCCTGTACGAAAAGGAAAACCGGTGAAGAAAAAAGCCGGACAGACCTTTCAAAAATGGAAGCGGCAGCTTCTGGAGCTGGGGTATCAGGTTGAACACCGGGAGATTGTTGCGGCAGACCTGGGAGCGCCGACCACAAGAAAACGCTTTGTGCTGGTTGCTCGCTGCGACGGGCGGCCTATCGTGTGGCCGGAACGGACGCATGGGCCGAGAGATAGCGAGGAGGTACGAGATGGGCGGCTGATGCCATGGAAAAGCGCCGCGGAGATCATCGACTGGAGCGTACCTTGCTACTCTGTATTTGCCAGCAAGCGGGAGCTGAAAGAAAAATATGGTGTGAACGCCGTCCGGCCACTGGCGGATAACACCATGCGGAGGGTTATCCGGGGCGTGGACAAGTTTACCATCCGCAGCGGTCACCCGTTCATCGTGGAGTGCAACCACGAAAGTGGAACGGCAGCGAATATCATGAGCATTGAGCAGACCGGTGGCGGAGATCGTGTCAGAGATGCCAGAGACCCTGCACCCACTGGGGTAACAAAACAAGAGGCGTGTGTTGTGGCGGCGAACATTATTCAGTACCACACAGAGCAGACGGAAAATGTTCGTGCAAACGGGCTGAGGATGCCGCTGCCGACGGTGGACGCCTCCAACCGGTACGGGCTGACCACGGCGCAGCTTGTGGAATATTTCGGGAATGGGCAGCCGATTGATGTGAGAAAGCCGTTGCACACGGTAACGAGCCACGACCGGGAGGCGATAGTCTGCGCCCACATCTGCAAGTATTACGGAGGCGTGATAGGGGCGGAAGCGCAAGAGCCGCTGCCGACTGTGACGGCGGTTGACCACAATGCGGTAGCGGCGGCCCATATTGTCGAGTTCAAAGGGCAGGACATTGGGCAGGACGCAGATCGGCCACTGCGCACGATCACGGCGTCTGCCGGTGAATTTGCAGACTGCCGGGCAGAGCTGATGGAGGTGGGCGGCCAAGACCTGATGCACTGGCCGGAAGTCCGTGACCTGCTCAACCGCCATTGTGGGTATGAGATGGCAGACGATGAAATCCTGCTGCTGGAGATCGGCGGAGGGCTTTACTTTATCGCGGACATCCTTCTGCGGATGCTGACGCCGCGGGAACTCTATAACGCCATGGGTTTTCCGCCGGATTACATCATCGACCGGGATTACCTGGGCAACGAGTACGGGAAAACAAAGCAGGTGGCCCGGTGCGGGAACGCAGTATGCCCTCCCATGGCGACGGCCCTTGTACGGGCGAACCTGCCGGAGTGGTGCAGCCGGACGATCACGACCATGGAGGAGCTGGAAAAAGCTGTGACGGCATGAATTTGGAGTATGTGCTTTCATACAGTTACGGAAAAGATAGCGGTGCGTGTATTGGGGCGTGCAGAGAATTGGGATGGCAGATTGATCGTATCGTGACTGCTGATCTATGGGCGACACCAACGATACCAGCGGAGTATCCGCGCATGGTGGAATTCAAGGCCGAGGCAGATGCAATTATAAAGAGAGATTTCGGGTTGATTGTGGAGCATTTTACAACCAAATATGCTGAGAGCATTAGAGGGGAGCGGGTCAGCTTTGAGGAATGCTTCTATCGGGAAATGACGGCTGGAAAATTTGTGGGGAAGATAAAAGGCTTTCCAATGCAACGCGGGAATTGGTGCACCAAACTGAAATTAAATGCGATCTCGCAAATGGGGCTGAATGGAGATACCTGTGTACAGTATTTGGGCATCGCAGCAGACGAGCCGGAGCGCATCGCCCGGTACATAGATAGACCGGGTTATAGGTTGCCGCTTGTTGAACTGGGTTGGGATGAAGCATATTGCAGAGAGTGGTGTGAAAAGCATGGTCTACTGTCCCCTACCTATGAAACAGCAACGAGGGGGGGATGTTGGTTTTGCCACAACCAAGGTGTTGACCAGCTCCGGCAACTTCGGAGAGACTATCCTGAGCTGTGGACACTGCTGCTGAAATGGGACAATGACAGTCCGGTAAGCTTCAAACCGGACGGGCGGACAGTACATGATTATGACCGGAGATTTCAACTTGAGGATGAGGGATTTATTCGTGCGGACAAACGGTTTTTCTGGAGGATGCTGGACGAGCCGTTGCAACTGCGGATGTTTTGAGGAGATGGGGGTGATATGGTGGACTGCTATTACTGCAAAGCAAAGGAACACTGCACCGCGGCGGCTGAGCCGGGATCCGTGGTGTGTATGGTAAACCGCATGAGGTATGGAGGCACACACGCAGACGATGCGCCGCCCCGTCAGGCCGGAGGCTTTTGCCAATACTGCGGTCGTCCGCTGCGGGAGATCGGGCGGGAACGGTTCTGCAACAACATGAACTGCCGGAACCGGTTTGTAAGTGTATGAAGGGAGAGACAAGAATGGATGTCATTACAAAAGAAGTTCGGGGACTTGTCAAGAAGGAACTGGCGGCAGCAAACCGTCGGTTTCGGATGTTTGCGAGTGCCCATGAAGGGCAAAACGTCATCAGAGAAGAGCTGGACGAGGTTGAAATGGCGCTTGAGCCGCTGAAATTTTTCGTCGAGATCAGGATGTGGAACACAGTCAAAGGAAATAAGGAGGTTGCAAAAGAGGAACTGAAAGAAATGATGGAAAATGCGATCCATCTGGCGGTGGAGGCGATTCAACTGGCGGCAATGCTTGAGAAGTACGAGCGCAGCCAGCGGAACGGCTGGCCTGGCAGCAAGGAGATGGGATATGAAAAAGAAGAATAAAGCACCGGAAGAGAGCGAGACAGTCACTGTCACGATGAGCCGGGAAACCGCGGTGGCGGTGAAGCTGGCGTGTGAGGAATACATCCGGTTTCGGATGGGGCAGTTTGAGGATTTTGTGAATGAGGTCTGCTGCTGGGACTATACAGAGCAGATGGAAAAAGAGTGCCACACCAGCGAGGAACGGAAGAAGTTCCACCGGGAGCACGAACAGGATTTTAGAAAGTGTATGCGGCTTCGCAACCATATGCGGGAAGGGCTGCGCACATTATGGGCACAAAATGTGCCGCCCACATCTATTCAATTTACATTGCGGGAGGCATACCGGGCGGAATCTGTATGGCTTGCGATCCGTTATGCGCTGGCGTGGCATGACTTTCCGAAGGGAGGGATGGGGTGCGACTTTTTTATCCCGCTCAATCGGTCGGATCAGCCGATGCCGAAAGTGGAAGTGAATGCGAAAACCAAAAAAGGAGAACAAGGAAGATGAAAACAAAGCGTCTTAAAAAATTGATGATGGCAAAGGGATTGTCCCGCAATCAGGCGAATTACACGATCATGCTACAGCGGGCAGAAGGAAGCAAAGATGTGAGCAATGCTTGTTACTACCGTGTTTTTGAAGAAAACTTGGATCCGATCCTGGACTCCTTTGTCAGGGAGGCACAGCTGCAATTTGCAGGCTTTGTATTAAAGTGAAAAGCAGATGATTCACCCTCTTGCTATCCGGCAAGAGGGTGAGCTGATAAAAGGGGACCCCCTTTTAGGGAGCTTGTATACCCGTTATTTCTGTGACTGTGGGCAACAAAAAGCGAGTAAACACAGGATGCTGACCGAGACAGGAAGGTAAAAAGATGAGATGCAACTTCATCCGAGAAAAGAAGATCCTTTGCGGAGAAGGCTACATGGCGGTCGGACTTTTTGCGATCACTCCACAAGAGCACAAGAGCCGCGGAAAAAAGCGCAAAGAATCCACTACGGACCAGAAAAGCAGAAACCGGATAAGCTCCTTACGAAAAAAACAGAGAAAGGCTTTGGCGAACTTTAGTCGGGAGGGATTTTTTTTGACAGGGACGTTCGACGAAGCTTTTTTGCCGGATGACATCCTGGGGTGCAAAAGGGAGGTCGTAAACTACAAGCGCCGGGTGATTGCGGCGGCTTGCAAAAAATTTAGTGTTCAACGAGAAAGCGTGCGGCTTATGCTGTGGGCCGTGCGAAAAGGCGAAAAAGGCCGCTTACATATGCACGGATTTGTGGAGTGCGCAGGGATGTCGTGCGGCCAGCGCCGGGAGTTTCGGGAGATGCTGGAGGACCTTTGGCGGCGGCGTGTGCCTGGGACAAACGAATTTGAGCCGCTTGGCACGATGAATGCAGACCGAATCGACATGAAAAAGTTGCTGGGCAATGATGGAGCTGCACAGGGAAAGCATGGGACGGTTGGTTACATTTACGGTCACAAGGAACGCATCTGCGTTGAGAGCAAAAATTTGATATTGCCGGTAGAGCAGGTGCCAAATGACACAAAGTGGAGCCGCAAGCAGCTTCGGGCTGCGTGTGGTGATATGCAAAACGATGAATATTGGTGGGGGCAGCGCTTTCCAGGGTGGAAGTTGGAGAAGACCACTGTTTTTGACCCGGGAGAGCTGCACGACTCAGAGAAAAAGCGGGAAGACGGGTGGGAGGTGACAGAACCGCAATGCTATGTGATTTTGAGCAGGAGGTGGTAAGAAAATGAGCACAAGAATGGAGCTATCAGACCTGCCGCCGCGATACCGGGCACAGGCAGAAGCCCAGATTGCAAGGCGAACAAGGGGGAAGTGTACCCCGGCCCAGCAAACGCTGGTGGAGGCGGTGCGCACTGCGGGGAAGATCGGCAAGGCGTTTGAGAGCCGGGGAGAGTATGAATACTACATGACGGTGATCCTGCCGGGAATCGAATCGGGAAGTATTATAAAAGCGACACCGCACGTTACTTTCCCGCTGCTGCCCGCAAAGGACTATGGCGGGATACACCTTCCGGCGGCACAATACACGGCAGATTATGTGCTTGTATATGCGGATAGCACAGTGGAGGTGGTAGAGATCAAGTCGAAATTCACCCGGCGGATGCAGCGGGACTATATATACCGCCGGAGATTATTTATTGACTTGATCGCAGAACCAAAAGGGTACAAATTTACCGAGATCATCACACCAGGCAGCAAGAATGAAATCAAGGAGTGGAAAAGGCTGGCGGCGCAGATGGAAGGGAGAGGAATGCGATGATGGAAACGGATGCAGTCTTTCTTTGTCGGGAAGTTGACCAGCAGACCGGACGGATCATGGTTTATAAGCTGGACGTGCCATTCAGTGGATATATGGCGCTCTGTTTGAAAATCCGGCAGCAGTTTAACCCTGAATCGCGATATTTTTGCGCTGGGGCAAATTTCTATGCGGAAAGCGAAACAAAAATCTTTGCTATGCTGAAAAAACGCTATGTTTCGCGGAAAAGGATTGAAAAGATGGGCGCCATCATTGAATTGGGAAGATAAGGAGGTGAAAACATGGGGAAACCACGGAGAAAACCGTTCCCGGAGTATTTCAAGAAATCTCTGAGATTGCAGGTGAAGCAGAAACAAGCGGCCCGCCAGAAAGCGGCACATGAAGCAAAAAAAGACGGCAACCAAAAAGAAACAGCAGCCAGAATGGCGCAGGAGAGTGCAGGAAATCCGGATTTTGGAAAGGAATTTTGATGGAGGCGGGCCATGACAAAAGACCAGGCGGAGATGATTGTGGAGTACTATGCAGATATTCGGCGCAAGATGGGATTGATTCGCCAACAGTTGATAGAGCTGGACGACGAGATCAGCAGCTTGCGCGGGATGAATTTGGACGGAATGCCGAGAGGCAGTCAGCCTGGAGACAGTACGGCAGACATGGCAATCAAGATGGAGGAGCTTGGTATTTCTGAGCAACTCCGTCAACTTGAACGGCAGGAAGCAGCATTGCGGTCTGATTTGGTGCTGATTCGAGAAGAAATAAATGGTCTTCGCAGTGTCCACAGTGAGATACTAGTCAAGCGTTATGTGTTTGGGTACACTTGGGGCCAGGTGAGGGCAACTGTTAAGGCACAAAAGGCGGGGCAACAGTATAGCATATCCCATCTTAAACGCCTGCGTGTGGTGGCTCTTGTAATGCTGGCGGAAAAGCTGGATCGCCTACCTGAAAGGGATGCTCTTTTAGAACGCGCGTATAATGCGCGCAAGGCTGCCAGAGAGACCGGAATGCATACCTCAGTCTAGGAAAGGGAAAAGATATTTTTGTATAAGGGTAGGAGGGAAACCATCCTTGTATGCGCAGTTTCCGTGAAAAGGGGTAGAAGTGCATCGGAAAAACAACTCGACTACCCCGAAAGCCAGAGTAAAGCAAAGAAAAACCCGGCGGGCTGTGCAGTCCGCTGGGTTTTGTTTTTGTAATTACTTTTCGTGCGGTGGATCAGGTGGTGCATTGCGCTTGATGATGATCTGTGGGGCGTCCGGGGCGGCTCCCTGCTCCTTGGCATACTGGGCGATCTCGTCCGGCAGCCCGACGGGGAACCCGTTCTCATCAAGTGGACCATCGTAGCCGGTGAAGTCCACGATATGCACGGCGGGCGGCTCGGGATGGTTGAGCAGCTTGTAATACTGGCCATCCTCGTAATTCTGGTCTGTGACATGCAGCCAGTAACGCAAATCGTCATGGTCGGCAGCAGCTTCCAACATGCGGTCATACGCCTGGCCTTCTGTTAAGCCGTCAAATGTAAGGCGCGATCCATCACCAAACACCCCAAGGATGCGCCAAGGGGCAAAAAACTCTAGTTCATCCATGAAAACACTCCGTTTCGTGCCGTTTTCGTGAACGAGTTGGAGGTTTGATAACGGAAAAGTTCAACTCATTCACAAAAAAGTGAATTTTGTGTGCAGGGTCAGGAATCAGATGTTGTGCTGTACTTGCTGCTTAGGTAGGAATAAACAGCGGGCTGTGCTTCGATGAACGATTCTGAAAATGAGAAAGATGCAACGGGTGGAAGTTCTGACGCCAGCATAGGCACGTTGTGGGTAAGCCATGAAATGATCTCGCTGCTGGGTGCGCTGGGCTTTGGCTTGTCACTCCGCCTGACAGCACCAAGGAGATACAGCAGCAACGGCTTTGGAAGATCAGAAAGCACCTCGGCCAAGGGATACGGGTTTTCGTGCAGGAGGGGCAGAGTACGAAGCTCGGGCAAAAGCTCCATTTCGTGACAGGTAACGGCATACTGCCGGGTGCAAGCGGAGCTGCTGGTTTCGGCCAGCATATCCAAGAGATATCTCTGCGCCGCATCGGACAACCTTTCAATCTGCGTGATGCTGTCCGCTGCACTGATCTGCGGACTGGCGGCAGGATTCAAAGTAGCTATAACTTTTTTCATCGAAAGAACCTCCTGTTGGATTTCGTTGTGGATTTCACTGTTACCATGATAGGGCAAAAAGTCTGGAAAAGCAAGGAAAAACAAGCAAGATTGCGTGCAGGGATAACCGAAAACTCCCGGCGGGATAAAACCTGCTGGGAGTTTTTCTTGGAAACTCAAGACCGCAAGTAACGCACAAAAAAGAAAAAATCAGGGTTCTCACAGGCCAGCGAGGCCCGTACAGCCTCGGCGCACTGTTTTGTGGGGTAGCGTTCCAGTGCGGACAAAGGGCAGTTATACAGCCCTTTGGAGGGGGCGCAGGGGTGCACTTTTTTGTGCCCTGCCCGGCGGGCATAGATCGCCCAGTGGTTTTGTTTTTCCATAGCGAAAAAATTCCTTTCGTTTTGTCGGGGCCCCATGAGCGCCCGTCCCAATGCGGGGCGGCTGGGCTTGCACCAGCGGCGGCGGATGCCGTCGGCCTTGCGGGGTTTTGTTATGTGCCAAGCTGCAAAAGACTGGTTGTGGTGGGGATCAGGTGCCGGGTCAGGGTATCAGTATAGCTTGCTTCGCCCTCGAAGCTGTCCACGACCTTTTTGTCGGCGGCGGACATATCCCGGTAGGATTTCTTCCCGTAGCTGGGCGGCAGCCAGCCTTTTTTCTGACTGGCGAAGGAGTTGAAGGACTTCAAAACATCTTCGTTTGTAAATTCGATGTGGCAGGTGCCTTTTTTGTAAAATGTGGCAGTGAAGTACTGCAGCTGGATTTTTGCGCTTTGGCCGGACGATTCCGCTGCTTTCAGCGTGGTTCTCAGAGCGTCGCCGTTATATTTCTTGCCGTTGGTGTCCAGGTAGTGCAGTACACGTTCTATCTGGGCGAGATGCCTTTCACACTGCCAGGCGGGTTCAAATTTGCCGGACCAGTCACTAAAGGCATTGCACCGGAAAATGACCTTGCTTCCAACTTTGTAGGCTTCGTTTGTACACCATCCGTTGTAGTAGTGGATATTTTTGCTGTACTCGCTATAGTGGAGGTTTGTCCAGTCGTCAAAAAGAGCAATGATCTCTTTTTCGATGCCGGAAACGATGTTTCGGGACATCTCTTCCCGGATGGTCAGGATGTTATAGGCGCTGAAATCGTAGTCGGCAAGCTCGTCAATACGTTTGCTGTACTCGTGCTGCATATCGACGGTGAGGTTGTCGCGGATCTGGGGAAGGTCAAAAAGTTTTTTCCAGTACAAGGCACGCAAACTGCGGATAGCTTGGTTGTAGTCTTTGGAGAAGTTCAGCACTTCGCTTTCCTGATCTTCGGTGGTAGCAGAGGAAAACAGGCTCTTGATCCCGTTGAACTCCTCATAGATGCGGCGGATACCCTCGGCGGCGGCGTTGTATCGCTCAATGGCGGCGGTGATGGGGTCGGAGCTGACCAGGGCGGCCAGGTTTTTGTTCTCCCGGAACCGCTGCTCGGTTTCGTGCTGAAGCTCCAGCCGAATTTTGCTGACGGGTTCACGCTGGGGGATATCCACCGATACAAACGCAACCTCCACATCGGCCCGGCGGGCGGCAGTTTTGAAAGCGTCGGGAATGTATTTTACAGTTGCGTTTAGGGATCCCAGTTTCTGCACAAGCTCTTTCCGCTCGTTGGTGTAAGGGTTGCGGAGGGTCTCGGCGTTAAGCAGACAGCGGATCTTTCCGCCGTCCTTCATGATGTCCAGGGCCTTGAGCAGGTGCGCCGCCCCGGCGGAGAAAGGCGGATTCATGACGATGGCGGCGTACTTTTTGCAGGGCCTGAAGCTCAAAAAATCGTCATGCACTACCCGGAAACCGTCTTTTTTCAGCTTTGCGCGGAAGTCGCTGGAAAGCTCGATACAATCAAGGTCAAAATCCTTGGTCTTTTCCCAAGAATTGCGCTTGATCTCACCCGTGCGGCTATCATGGTAGATCCCGGCGGCGGCGTGAACCGCCCGGGCAAGTGCGCCATCTCCGGCGGAAGGCTCCAGGATGGGAGCGGGCAGGCACTTAAAGTTGCCGAAGTCATCTTCTAAACTGTGCACCATATCCCATGCGAGCCCGTCCGGGGTGGGGTAAAAATCCCGGCTGTCATTGGGTGTTGTCATTTTGATTCTCTCCTTGCTGTGTTATATGCCCCGGCGGGGCTGGGATCGGGTCGCTTTTTTGTGGTGCGGCCCGTCAAGGTATCCACGTCAAAACAGGATAGAGGCGGCCAGGGCTGCAAAGTCGGGTTCAGCGGTGGGGATAGGTGCGGGCTTTGCTGCTTTTTTTGTGGCCTTCTTTTTTTCGGCGGCTTTTTTGACCGCTTCGGGGACTTTCGCCAGCTGGGGCAGTTCGTGGAACTCTTCCACGGCAATCACAACGGACTTTGCAGATTTTTCGGGGGCGAAGATCTCGTTTTCGGGCTTCGGTGCGGCCTGGCTGGCCTTGAACGCTGCAAGCAGCTGGGCGTTTTTGGCTTTGAGCTGTTCGGCGGTCATTTTTGCCGGGGCGGCGGGCTTGCTGGCCTTTTTGGTGGGGGTGGCGGTTTTGGCGGGGGCCTTTGCTGCTTTTCGTTCAGCGGCCAGCTTCTTGTTATAGGCGATGATCTCGGCGGTGGAGCTGAACCGGCCAGCCGGGGCGGCTTTCTCGTCCTCTACCTGCAAGCAGCTGAACAGGTACGCTTTTGTGGGGTAGAAGTGGGGATGCTCTGCGGCTTCCTTGCCTTCGGCTTCGGCGGCTTCCCGCTGGGCCTTGCTGGGTTTCGTGGTGAACATCCACAAATAGCACTCGCTTAGATGGGTTTCGCCAGTCTTGACCCGCTTGCCCTGCCGGTTCCATTCGTGGATGGTGTGCAACTCATCCGCTGCAAGCATGACTTCGGCATCCTGGACGGTGCCGGGGTGCTGGGTGCCGTCCTCCTCGGTTACGAGGATTTGAGCGGCCAGCGCTTCGATCTCGGCGGGGGTGTGGTTGGCGGTGGCGATGGCGTGCAGGGTAGCGGGGGCGAGCTTGGCGGCTTCGTTGCGGATGATCTGATTGTTCGTCATGATGGTACGTCCTTTCTTTTTTGCAATTTCTCCCGGCGGTGTGCCGGGGTAGTGGAGCGGGGCCGCTTTGGTGGAGCGGTGCGACCCTGCCAGGGTATCCGCTTGACTTTACCGGCCTAAGCTGGTAAAATCACAGGTGAAAAAGGGTTCTGAAATCTTTTTCACCTGTAGGCTGTCAACCGTTGGAGCGGTTGGCGGCCTTTTTTGCTGCCCACTCTTTGAGCAGCGCCGCCCAAATCCGGCGTTTATCGGATTCGGGAAGCTCAAAAAATTTTGCGTTCGTGTGGCTCACCTCGCTTCCTGCCCCAAACCGGGGCGGCTATGATACCAGCTTGACACGTTGCGGTGTCGTCTGCTGTGGCTGCATTGTAACACCGCAACGTGTCGGTTGTCAAGCACGTTGCGGTGTTTTTGGCGGTTTACACAAAAAACACGGTGCGGTGTTGTGGAAATTGCACGTTGCGGTGTCGATGGAACTGTGCTATATTATATTTATAAAAATAAGCAAGGGGTAATAATATGCCAGTTTCGGAAACAAAAAGACGAAATAACGACAAATACAATGCGAAATGTGACCGCATAACCGTTTGGCCCATAAAAGAAAAAGGCGCAGCAATTCGCGCCGCAGCAAAAGCAAACGGGGAAAGCCTACAAGGGTATATTTTGGCGGCGGTATACGCCCGAATGGAGCAAGAAGGCCAGCCGCTGACACTTGACCCCCCGGCGGAACCGTCCGGCCTGGACAAGTGAGCGCATCCCCCCCGGGCGGTGTGCCGGGGTAGTGGAGCGGGGCCGCTTTGGTGGAGCGGTGCGACCCTGCCAGGGTGTCCGCTTGACTTTACCGCCTGCCGGTGGTAAAATCATTGCAAGAAGGGCGGTCAAAATCCCATCTTGCTAGGCTGTCAACCGTTGGAGCGGTTGGCGGCCTTTTTCTTTTGCCACTCTGCCAGCAGAGCGGCCCAGATGCGGCGTTTGTCGGATTCGGGAAGCTCGAAAAATTTTGCGCTCATGTGTAACTTTCTCCTTTCGCTGTACTCGCTTGCGTCCGGCTGTTTGCTGTGTCGCTTGCCGTGTTTACATGATAGCATGAATGAAATGGGACGTCAACATGATAGCATGAATTTCTATAAATTGCACAAGTCATGCTGTCATGTGTTGTGCAATTTGTACATGATTGCATGAAGCGCCGCAATATGATATAATATAACAAAAAAGAATAGAGGCTAACTATGTCAACAGATGCAAAGAGAGCAGGCAACGCCCGCTATTTGGCGAAAATGAAAACGCTAACAATTCGCATGAAGCCAGAAGAATATGTAACTATACAGGCCGCAGCGAACAGGACGGGCGACAGCGTGCAAGGGTACATTTTGCAAGCTATCCGCACCCGAATAGAGCAAGAAGGCCAGCCGCTGACACTTGACCCCCCGGCGGAACCGTCCGCCCTGGACAAGTGAGCGCATCCCCCCGGCGGTGTGCCGGTCCCCATGAGCGCCCGCCCCAATGCGGGGCGGCTGGACTTGCACCAGCGGCGGCGGATGCCGTCGGCCTTGCGGGGCGGGCTTGCTTTCATCTCCCTTCTGTGATAAAATAACAACAAGAGCAGCGGCATTGGGTGTTGCTTTTGCTTTAGAGCTTAACCGTCCGACCGGTTAAGCTCTTTTTTGCTTTCTCGCTCCAGTAACGGAAGCGGGAAAGCTGCTTTTCTCGGCTCAGCAAATGAAACTGCTTGCAGGTCATTTTCTGTTCCATGCGGTTCACCTCCTTTCGGGGTGGCCGCTGCTCTTGCTATGGCTGCATTTTAACCGTCAACGGTTAGAATGTCAAGCGATTTTTCTTTGGTTCTATGTTTTGCACAAAAAACCGTAGACGGTGTTTGTGCAAATTGACCGTTGACGGTTTTTACAGGTATGAGTATTATATTTATATAAATAAAAAAGAGGTGATCTATATGGCAGTTTCAGAAGCACACAAAAGAGCAAGCTATAAATACAACTCTAACCGTGGTAGTATTACGCTTAGACCGACCAAAGACGAAGATGCACAAATCAGAGCCGCCGCCGCTGCATCTGGTGACAGTCTGCAAAACTACATTTTGCAAGCAGTGCGGGAACGGATGGAAAGGGAACAGGCCCAGGCCCCAGGCACTGAGCAGCCCAGCGGCCCAGCAGAGGACACACCCACACAGGGCCAAGCATAACACGCCCGCACTCTCTGCACCCTATACAAGCACAGAGACAAGCCCCACAAGATACCCGCCGCCCCACCAGCACCCAGCACAAAGCCCGCCAGGCACACCAGCCCGGCGGGCTTCTTCTTTTCTTAGTCGGCCAGCCGCTGAGGCTTGCCCCCGGGCAGAGCTGCCGCCCCGAGGGGGAAAAGGTACTGTACGGAACTTTAAGCGGTTGCGGGTTCCGAAGCCCCAAAATATTTCTAGGTTTCAAAAATTTTTTTAGGGTTCCGCCAATAGGGGCTAGGAAAAGGGGGTGTTCACAGAAAATTTACAAGTGAATTTGAAAATGATACGCCATGATACGCTTTTTGTGGTAGTATTGGTATAGTAAAAAGTATGGAAGCCCCACAGCGGAAACGCTGAGGGGCTTTTTCTATGCCTGAAGGTTGGAGGGAAAACGGATGGCAAAGCGGAGCACTGCCCGCGACGCAGCCCGGGAGGAATACATCGCCCGGAGGCAAAAGGGCGATAAGGTAAACCTGAAAGAGCTGGCAGAAAAGCTGGGTATAAGCTATGACACCCTACGGCACTGGAAGACGCGGGAGAAGTGGGATAGCCAGATCAAACGCAAGCCCGGCGGGCAGCCACAAAACAAAAATGCGGTAGGGAACCGGGGCGGTGCCCCCTGCGGAAACAAAAATGCCGAGAAGGATGGAGCCTATTCGGCGATTTTTTTCAGCCAGCTGTCGGAAGACGAGCTGGCTGTTTTCAATGGAGCACCCCGCAGTGCGGTAGAAGCGCTCAAGCATGAGATGGGTATCCTCAAACTTCGGGAAAAGAAGATCCTCGATAAGATCAAAGAATATGAGGAGATGGGCGAGGATACCCTCATCGTGAACAATGTTATGGATATGCGGGTGCCCGACGGCAAGGGAGAGAATAAGCAGGATGGGGCAAACCAGAACATGGGAATGTACTTCAAGGACACGCCATTTGCCCGCATCTTGAAGCTGCAGGAGGCGCTGTATAAAGTGCAGGGACGGATCGCTGCAGTGGCCGGGGCTCTGCGGGCCGTAGAGGAGAGCGACCGGCGGGCGGCTTTGGAAGAACGACGTCTCGAACTGATACGGATGAAAGTCACCGGCGAGGTGGATGATAGTGAAGGCGGCGAGGAGCTATGAAGCTATATACGGCAAAGGCAGTGGCTGAATGTTTGGGCATCACAGACCGGCAGGTGCGCAATTTACGGGACGATGGAGTTCTGTCCGAGGCAAAGCCGGGGCTGTTCAATATCAAGGCGGTTGTGCGACAGTATCTTGATTTCAAGCTGGGCGGCAGAGACGATCAGGCAAACCTGATCGCCAGGAAAGCCGAGAGGGAACGGATCAAGGCAGAGCTGGAAAAGATGCGTCTGGAAGAAGCCCAGGGCAATCTTCACCGTACGGAAGATGTTAAACGTGCATTGGAAATCGCCTTTGCAAACTTCAGAACCAGGATGCTGGAGATACCCATGAAGTACTCTGGAACCCTTGCCCAGGTGACTGACCAGGGGGAAGCCTTCGATATCCTACGAGGTGCCGTGTGCGAGGCACTGGATGAGATCAGTCGGTACGACATCGCCTTTGCGATGGAGGAAGGAGAGGATGCAGATGAGCAGGAAGAATAAATGTCGCCACTGCATCTGGGCTACGCGATTGACCGAGTCAAAAACCTTTTGCCCCTTCAAAAACTGTGTAAAGAAAGGCGGAAAACGGGATGACAGTGCTGAAGCTGGAGCCGCAGACCGAAAAGCTGATGCAGGAAGTTCTGGCAGCCCTCAAACCGCCCCCGAGCCTGACCCTTAGCTTGTGGGCTGATACATACCGGAAACTGTCGGCGGAAGCCGCCGCTGCGCCCGGCCAATGGCGCACTGACAACGCACCTTACCAGCGCGAGATCATGGATGCCATCAGTGATGTACATATCCACAAGGTGGTGGTGATGTCCTGCGCCCAGATCGGGAAGACGGATGCATTTATTTTGAACACCATTGGCTATTTCATGAAGTATCGACCGGCTCCCATCATGGTGGTGCAGCCCACGGTCAACCTGGGAGAATCTTTTTCCAAGGATCGCCTGGCCACGATGCTGCGAGATACCCCAGCGCTGCGTGGCCTCATCAACAACAAGAGCCGCTATGCCGGGAACACCATCATGAAAAAGAACTTCCCCGGCGGGCAGCTGACCATTGTTGGGGCCAATGCCCCCACAGATCTGCGCGGGAGACCCATCAAGATCCTGCTGGCGGATGAGGTGGATGCTTACCCGCCCAGTGCGGGTAAGGAGGGCGATCCCCTCAAGCTGGCCGAGAAGCGGCAGGCGACCTTCTGGGATTACAAGACGGTGCTGACCAGCACACCCACAAACAAGTCCACCAGCCGCATCCGGGAGGAATACGAGCTTTCGACACAGGAAGAATGGGAACTGCCTTGCCCTCATTGTGGCCACTACCAGCCCCTTGTCTGGGACAATGTAGTATACGATGCAGAGAACTGGCCAGTGGGCGGGGCACAGTACCGTTGCGAAGAATGCGGCTGTGTAGATAAAGAATACAGCTGGAAGAAGCAGAGCATCCGGGGGCGATGGGTGGCGACCTATCCAGAACGGAACGTGCGAGGGTTCCATATGAACACTTTGGGCAGTACCCTGTGTGACTGGCCAGGTATCGTCCAACGCTATGTGGAAGCCGATGAGGACGCCAAGCGTGGAGACTACCAAAAGATGAAAGTGTGGGTCAACACGGATCTGGGCCTGCCCTGGGAGGAAAAAGGTGACACCGCAGAGCCGATGCTTCTCTACCAGCGCCGGGAGTTCTACGAGGCGGAAGTGCCAGACGGTGTATGTTATCTGACAGCCGGGGTAGATACCCAGGACAACCGGTTCGAGATCGAGGTGGTAGGGTGGGGCATCGGCAAAGAAAGCTGGGGCATCCGCTACCAGAAAATATACGGCGACCTCAAGCGGGGTCAGATATGGGCTGACCTAGACGAGTTCCTTGCCCGCGGCTGGAGGAAGAAAGATGGCACAGCGCTTTACTTGATGGCCACCTGTATGGATAGCGGCGGTCATTATCCGGATGAGGTGTTGAGGTTCTGCAAAGACAGAGCAGATCGACGTATCTGGCCCATCAAGGGTCGTGGCGGCATGGATGTGCCTTATACCCGCAACCCGACACGCAACAATCGTGTCGGGGCCGACTTGTTTACCATCGGCGTTGATACCGGCAAGAATGTGGTGCTCTCTCGTTTGAACATTCTGTTCAAAGGGCCGAACTACTGCCATTTCCCGGCGGCAGACGATGCGGGATACGATGAGAACTACTTCAAAGGACTGACTGCTGAACACCGGGTCACACGGTACAAAAACGGGCGCAGCGTAGAGGCTTGGGAGTTGAAAGATCCGGCCTTCAAACGGAACGAACCCTTTGATATCCGCAACTACGCCACGGCAGCGCTGGAGATCAGCAACCCGCCAGGATTGGAAGTTCCAGGCGAAGAAGTTTCCAAACCGCAAACGGCGGTGACGCAGAGCCGTCGTCGGCTGTCAGGGGGGATTTGACAATGGCGATCATTTCAAAAGAGCTGGCGGAAAAGCATTTGATTCTTTGGCTGAAAGCTGAGGCTGCTGTCGCAGCGGGGCAAAGCTATCAGATCGAGCAGATGACTCTGACCAGGGCCAGCTTAAAGCAGATCCGTGAGGAGATCGAATTCTGGTCTGCGAAGGTTGCGGAGGCTGAGGCCGAAGAAAAAGGCCGAGGCCGAAACCGCATCTACCATTTTCAGCCGCATGATATGTGAGGGGGGCGATGCACTGTGGCAAACATGATGGATAAGGCAATCGCCTACCTCTGGCCGGACAGAGCGGCCCGGCGGGCGGTGGCAAGAAAGACCCTTTCTGTTATTGACAGCGGGTATGGCAACTATGGGGCCAACCTGACAAAACGCTCTATGCGGGGGTGGCGATACTATGGCGGCAGCCCGCAGGAGGACATCGAGGATAACCTGGATGTTCTGCGCCAGCGCAGCCGGGATGCTTATATGGGCATACCCATTGCCGCCGCTATGATTAAGACGATGCGCACAAATGTGGTGTGCAGCGGTCTGGTTCCAACACCCCAGGTGGATGCAGACTTTCTTGGGCTGGATGAAAAGCAGGCAGACGAACTGCAAGCACAGATCGTTCGAGAGTTCAATCTCTGGGCTGACAGCACGGATTGTGATGCGGATGGCGTGGACAACTTTTGGAAACTGCAAATGTTGGCCTACATCAGTGAGCTGATGAATGGAGACGCCTTTGCGGTGCTGCCGTATGATGAACAGCCGTGGAAGCCCTACGGGCTGCAGGTGCGGCTGATTGAGGCAGACCGGATTTGCAGCCCGGATAAATACGACCGGCTGGCCCCCTGTGAAGTAAATGGGCATTCAGTCTATCGGATCGTTCAAGGGGTGGAAACCGACAAGATGGGCCGTGTGGTGGCCTACTGGATCTGCGATCGTCACCCACTGGCCAAACTGGATCACAATGAACTGAAGTGGCAGCGCATAGAGGTCAGAGGAGAACTGACGGGAAACCGGAATATCCTGCATATCATGAAGCGAGAACGGGCCGGGCAGTTGCGCGGTGTGCCAATGCTGGCACCTGTGTTGGAAAGCCTGAAACAGCTGGGACGCTATACAGAAGCCGAACTGGATGCGGCTATGGTGGCATCTATGGTCACCGTTATGATCCAGAAAGACAGCCCGTCTACCACTGCCCCCTTTGGACAGGTGCCGTTGGAAGCAGCAAAGGACTCAAGCACGCCGCCGGATGAACTGGGCATAGAGCTTGCCCCGGCTGCAATTTTTGATTTGGCTCCGGGTGAAAAGGCAAATATGCTTGATCCGAAGCACCCTACTACAACTTATGATGGGTTTGTGACTGCAGAAGCAAAGCAGATCGGGGCCGCCGCAGAAATCCCTGTTGAGGTGTTGTTTAAGAGCTTCTCCAGTAATTATAGTGCCAGCCGGGGGGCACTGAATGAGTTTTGGCGAGTCTGTGACATGGAGCGCAGTGGGTTTGCAAACAGTTTTTGTCAACCTGTTTATGAGCGATGGTTCGCAGAAGCAGTGGCCAGAGGGCGCATCAACGCCCCTGGCTTTTTCAATGACCCGGCGGTGGCCAGAGCTTACCTTGGCTGCCGCTGGAACGGCCCGGCAAGAACGAACCTTGATGCAAAATCGGAGATCGAGGCGGCCACCCTGCGCATCCAAAGCGGCATTTCTACTGCCGAGCAGGAGACCGCCCAGATGACCGGCGGCAGCTATGCCGCCAATATCCGTCAGCGAAAGCGAGAGATCAAACAAATGGAGGAGGCGACAGGAATTGCATATGCCGACTTGCAAAAAGCCAATTCAGGTGGTGGCAATGGCGGCGCCGGAAACCAGAAAGGCGGAGAATAAGCATTTCTGGCAGTTCCGCAACGTTGCAGGAGGCCAGAGTGCCGAGCTGATGCTGTATGGCGATATCGCAAAATACAGCTGGTACAACGATGATGTGACGGCCAAAAAATTTGCGGATGAGTTAGCCGCCCTTGGTTCGGTGAGCGAGATCAAGGTGCGGATCAACTCAGGTGGAGGCGATGTGTTTGCGGCGCAATCCATCGGCAACCTGCTGGAACAGAATGCTGCGACAGTGACCGCCCAGATCGATGGCCTGTGCGCCAGTGCGGCCACTATCGTGGCCTGTCATTGCGACAGGGTGGTGGCGGCAAACGATAGCATCTACATGATCCATCCTGTGCAGATGGGCATCTGCGACTATATGGGCAAAGAGGACTTGCGCCAGTGTATGGATGCTTTGGATGCGATTCGGGAGAGCATTACCGGTTTGTACGCAAAAAAGACCGGCAGACCGCAGGAAGATGTGGCAGCCCAGATGGATGCCACCAGTTGGTGGACGGGATCGCAAGCCAAAGAAAACGGCTTTGTGGATGAGCTTACAGATGACGAAGGATCCGTTGTGGAAAACCGCAGCGGTTTCCTTTTCGTCAACAGCATGGCAACAGGGCTTTCTATCAGCAAAGCCCCAGACTTTGTGCAGAGCCGCATCAAAAACAGCGGCTTGCAAAATAAACAACCGGCGGGCCAGCCGGGAACAAACAAAGGAGATGGATCGGATATGGACATCAAGAACGCAAACGACCTTCGGGCGGCCTACCCGGACTTTGTGAAGCAGATCGAGCATGAGGCAGCATCCGCAGAGCGCAGTCGGATCAGGGACATCGAAGATATGGCCATGCCTGGCGATGAGGAGGCAGTAAACGCCGCCAAGTTCGACAAGCCTATTGCTGCAAGCGAGTATGCTGTTGCAGCCATGCAGCGGATGAAGGCACAGGGTAAAGGCTACCTGAATAATACCAAGCTGGATGCGCAAAAGAGCGGCACCGGCAGTGTTGGCCAGGAGGTACAGGATGGCAAGGCCGCCGAAAATGAGCTGCTGAATGCGATCCGGCGTGCCAATGGTACCGAAGACAAGAAGTAAAGGAGAGAACAGCAATGGCTATGGATCTTGCAAAAAAGACTTTCAGCACGGATCGAAAGTATATTGAAGCAAGTACGAACATCCGTGTAGCTACCGCCGTGAAGACTGCAGCTGAGGCGCTGAAAGCACATGCCCCGGTCATCCTGGACGAAGCTGGGAAGATGAAGGCGGTGACCTCGGCAGAACTGAGCGACCTGTCCGGCTTGTATGGGATTACGGCGGATAGCGTTGATGCAGCAGAGAAAGATGTTGTGATCCTGATGACTGGCGAATACTTTGCGGATTCGCTGGCGCTGGAAGATGGCGTAACGGCGGACAAGCTGGAAACCGCATTCCGTAACATCGGGATTTTCCTGAAGTAAGGAGGAAGAACAGACATGCCTAATCAAGTGAACATTTATGAGCCGAGATACCTGGCAGAGGTGGTGCGCACTTCGCCCCCGCTGCACACTTTCTTTCTCGACAGTTTTTTTACCAACGTGCGGACGTTTGCGACGAAGCGGGTCGATATTGATATCGTGAAAGGCGATCGTCGGATGGCCGCCTTTGTGCATCCCCGTGTCGGCGGACAGGTACTGAAGGGCGATGGTTACCGAACTGAGAGTTATGCGCCGCCCCTCGTCAACCCCTACGACATCACCACGGCAGATATGCTGATGGAGCGTCTGCCTGGGGAGACCCTGTACAGCGGGATGACCCCGGCGGATCGTGCCGCCCAGCAGCTTACCGAGGAGTATCGTCGGCTGAATGATGCGGCAACTCGCCGTGAGGAGTGGATGGCCGTACAGGCGATCACTACCGGCCAGATCCCCGTTGTGGGCCCTGGCGTGAATGAGGTCATCGACTTTGGTTTCACCAACAAGGTCACACTGTCCGGGGACAATGTTTGGGGAGGCACGAAGGCGGCCATTCTGGACAATCTGGAGAGCTGGGTGGATCAGGTGCTGGTCAATGGTTTTGCCAATGTGGATCGTGTCATCATGGGCAAGACCGCCCTGAAGAAGTTTTTGTCCGACAAGACCATCAAGGAGATGCTGGACAACCGGCGGGTCTTCATGGGGGAGATCAGACCCTCGAACCTGCCCAACGGTGTGCAATACATCGGCGCGCTGAATAAGCCCAGTTTGGACATCTATACCTACAGTGAAGTGTATCTGGACGATTGGACGGATCCCAACAAGCCCGAGGCTAAACCTCTGGTGCCGGACAATATGGTCATTCTGATCTCTTCCAATCCTGGCTTTATGCGGGCCTATGGAGCATGCACCTATCTGAATGACAATGGGAGCTGGGCTACTGCACAGACGGATCGCCTGCTGCGCAGCTTTGTGGAACATCGTCCGGATCGGCGGATGCTGGAGCTTCAGTCTCACCCGCTGCTGATCCCTGATAAGGTGGATAGCTGGCTGGTGGCAACTGTCTGTTGAGGCATTTGCCATGATTACCGTCGAGCAGGTCTACGGCACTCCGGGAAGCTCGGACCCGGATGAGAGATCTACATTCAAAGACTTTTTACCCGGTGATGTAGAGGACACCTTCTTTAACTTGAATGAATTCGCGGAGATGCGGTTCGTGGACGATAGGATGATGGCCTGCATATCCCAGAAACCAGGGGTGACCCCGTATGATGCACATTGGCAAGCTGGTGCAAAACAGAGCTTTGATGAGGGCCTGTATAGGGCTGATCTGATCCTCTATGTCAAGCAGAAGGATTATGGCCCCATGCCGAAGTCGGGAAAACTGATTCGGCTTGATAAGAAACGGGACTACCATATCAAGGAGTGCTCGTTGAAAATGGGGGTTTACCGCATGGAGCTTGAAAGGGTAAGAGGGTGATACGGTGGCCAACTACAAGGCAGCCTATGATGCGGGCAGTATGAGCATCATACTGGACAGCGAACAGGTCGAAAAGGCGCTGGGGGATTTGAAGGCAAAGACCCCAGCAGCGCTCAAGGTAGCTATTAACCGAACAGCGCGACAAGCCAGAAGGATGATGCTGGACGATGTGAAGGAGCGCTACGACCTGAACGCTGCAGGACGGCGGATGATCCAAGATCTCAAGCAGAGGAAGAGTGCGACAAATAAAAGCCTGGAAGCAAGGCTGGGGATTACCAGAAATGAACCGGGTGCTTTTCGGGCGGATCTGGGGTATTTCCGCACCAGCCCCAATAGGCCCTATATGGGGGCGGCGGTGCGGAATGCACCAGAGTATTTTCAGGCGCGTGTCTTAAAGGACAGTCCTATGAAAAATCTGAGCGGAGACGGGCGCATGAGCAAGGGTTTCCTTGTAAAGTTCAAAAGCGGACATATTGGCATGGTACAGCGCAATACTGGAAAGATGGGCCCGGCCTATACTGCCAGCGGAAAGGTGCGGTGGTCGCCAAACCACCTACTGGAAACCATGTCCAGTCCGTCAGGTTCTGCTATGCACCGAACGATTTGGAACGAGGATTGGCCGGACGTTGCTGAAATGCTGCAGGACAATGCAGAGCGCCGTGTGGCAGAACTGATCTTAAGGTACAGAAAGTGAGGCGGCAGACATGGAGATGGGGCATACCAGTGAGATGGCGCACCAAGCCATGGTCGAGGAACTGGAAAAGCTGTTTAAGGGTAAAGAATACTCTGGGCAGGAAGGTTTGAAGACGCTGAAAATCTTCAAACAGTTTGAGCCTATTCCAACGGATAATGACGAGGATGCGGATACAGATGCAGCAAACTGTCCGTGTATCATCTGCAAGCTGCTATCTGGCAACTTTGCGGCAGCAAATGAGGCACAGCTGCTGATGTTTCAGTTGGTGATCGCCGCCTATGACCGGGATGTAAGCCGTCAAGGATACATTGATGTAGTAAACATCAAGGAACGAATCACACAACACTTCCTGACACAGCCGACATTTGGGGGAGCATTTGTTGTGCAGTACCCCATGGCCTGGGCAATTCAGGAAGAAAGCACGGTGCCCTTTTACTGGGGCGTTGTGAATTTTTACGCCTCAGCTCCGGCGAGAAAGAATACGCAAGTGGAGGGTTTGATATGAGCGAAGATAAGAAAGCTGTTCTGAAAGTGGCAAGGGCGAAAGAGAAGATGGTCTACTGCGGCCCCACCATCCGTGGCGTGGCAAATCAGTATACCGTTTTTGAAGGGGGAGTTCCTGACAAACTGGAGGAATGGGCAGACAAGAGCACAGCCATCAAGGCACTGATCGTGCCGTTGGAGAAGTTTGCTTTGACCCGTGAGCGGGTGGAGCGGCAGGGGACGGCTGAAAATGTTTTGTTTCAGAAGGCCCAGGCCGTCCTGCAGTAAAATAGAGAGGAGATATACATGGCAGTAACGCATGGTTTTGTTATTAAGGAAGCGGCAACCAGCATGACTGCGCCGCTTACTGCAACGGCAGGACTGCAGGTCGTGGTAGGCACTGCGCCTGTGAATATGCTGAAAGATCCGGCAGCGGCGGTCAACACTCCGCTGATCGTTCGGTCTTACAAAGATGCGGTCGAGGCTGTAGGATACAGCGACGATTTTGAAAGCTATACGATTTGTGAGGCTGTCAATGCATCGTTTCAGATGATGAATGTGGGGCCGCTGGTTCTCATCAATGTTCTTGATCCGGCGAAGCACACCACCACTGTGGAGGAAACTGCCATTCAGGTCAACGATGGCGTAGCTGAAATCGATATTACTGGCCTGCTGCTAGCAAAGCTGGTGGTAAAGAAAGAGGCTGCGGAGCTGACCGCAGATGTGGACTATGTTGCAGCCTTCCGTGATGATGGCACGGTGAGTATTGCGCTGATCGACGGTGGAGCGGGGGACGGGGCGACCCAGCTGTTGGTAAGCGGTACAAAGCTGGATCCGTCCAAGGTAACGGAAGACGATATCATAGGCGGTGTAAACTCCGGTACTGGGGTGGAAACTGGGTTGGAAGTGGTGCGGCAAGTCTATCCGAAGATCGGTTATGTGCCTGGTATCCTGCTGGCACCGCGCTTCTCTCGGAATGCCAATGTCTGCGCTGCATTGCAGGCCAAGTGCCGTAGTATCAATGGCGTGTTTAACTGTGTTTGCTTCGTAGATATCGACAGTAGCGCAGAAGGGGCACTCAAGTATCAAGATGCAGTGGAGCAGAAGGTCAGCCAGGCGGCAACTAGCCGGGAAGCTTATGGCATTTGGCCCTACTGCAAGGTGGGCGATGTGGTATACAGTGGCAGCGCAATGGCTGCCGCTGTTACGGTCTACAACGACACCCAGCACGGCGATGTGCCGAATGCCAGTCCATCCAATGTTACCGCCCCCATCACCGCTGCCTGCTTGGCAGACGGCACCGAGGTGCTGATGGATCAGGAGCAGGGGAATGTTCTGAATGAGAACGGCGTTGCTGCTTGGGTTCGATCCAAGGACGGGTTTGTGCTGTGGGGCAATGAGACCTGTGCTTACCCCGGCACTACAGATCCGAAAGATATGTTTTTGTGTGTCCGTCGGTTCTTCAATTATGCAGCAGCCGAGTTCGTGCTGAATAATCGACAGAAGCTGGACAAGGTCATGAACAAACGGCTGTTGGATTCCATCATCGACAGCGAAAATATGCGTGGGCAGGTCTATGTTTCCACTGGTGTCTGCGCCAGCTATGAGATGATGCTGGACACCGACCGCACTACCGACGCGGAGCTGGCGGCGGGACACGTCTACTTCCATCAGTTTTGCACTCCCTTCACGCCGATGAAGTTGGTCACGAATACCATGGAATACCAGGCTGGCGCACTGGCTGCGGCACTGATGGGTTGAGAAAGGAGCGGACATAAATGGCATTGAATGTTTCTAGCACGCTCGTTCCCGAGGTCATCAACGACTATAACGTCTACGGTTCGGATGGGGATGTTCTGATTGGCCTGGCGGATGAGATCACTCTGCCCAAGATTGCCTCGAAGACAACTACACTGTCGGGCGCAGGTATTCTGGGAGAAATCGACGCTCCCGTGCCGGGTCAGATCAAAAGCAGCGAGATGCAGATCAAGTGGAATCACCTGTACAGCCATGCTGCTCGAATGATGAACCCGAACGAGACAGCGCAGTTGACCATTCGAGCCGCACAGCAGACCGCGAACAAGGATGGCGGTGTTATCTATAAGGGCCTGCGTATCGTGTGCAGCGGTCATCCGAAGGAGATCGACCTGGGCACTCTGAAACGCGGCGATACGATGGGAGCCGCCACGACCTTGGAGCTGCTGACCTATAAGGTCGAGGTGGATGGCCAGATTATCCTTGATATTGATAAGCTGGGCGGAAAGTATGTGGTTAACGGCGAAGACCTGCGGGCGGAGATCAACGCCCTGATCTAAATAAAACCCGGCTACCTTGATGGGTGGCCGGGTGATTTTATAGGAGGCAGAAATGGCAGAAGCTATTGCGCTGGGATCGGCGGAGAAGAAGATCGTTGTGGAGTTTAAGAAGTCCTATAAGTTCGAGGGAAAAGAATACACCGAGCTGGATCTGTCTGGTCTGGAAAAGCTGACTGTACAGGATGTGATCGACGCTCAGCGGGAGTTGACTAACCAAGGCGACACCATTGCCTTGGGGGCTATTGAATCTACTACCGGCTTTGCAATGGTGCTGGCCACCAAGGCCAGCCGGAAGCCGGTGGAGATGTTCAAGCTGATGCCCCGGAAGACAATGGAGCAGGTGCAGGAAACGGTCATGAAGGTGCTGGGCAGGGGACAAACCAAAGAGCAGACTGAGATGCAGGCTAAAACGCATGTCGTAAAATTCAACTCGCTCTATATCTATAACGGGAAAAAGGCGGACATCAAGGGCCAGACTTTTGAGAGCGTAGACCTGTCTGGTGTAGGGGATCTGTGTACTATGCACGAGCTGACAGCAGAGAACCGTATGGCGGCGGAAGGCTTTATGGTGCTGAACAAAGATCGCAACTATCTTCATGCGGTCATCGTTGCCAGCCAGGCCACTGGCCTGCCGGAGGATTTCTTTACTGGACTCCCTCTGTGCGAGGCGACTAAACTGCGTAATGCGGTGGACAGCGGTTTTTTCGAGTAAACGGGGGCGCAAAAGAGTTGCGCCGACTGGCGATCCAGGTCAGCCAGGTGACATACTCAAGCCTTGATTCACTGTTGAAAATGCCGATGAGAGAACTGCTTGATTTGAGTAACGAGGTGAGCGAGGTATGCCAAGCAATGGCGCGTTAGATTTAACGATCCGCATCATGGGCAAGGTGGATCCGTCGCTTGCCAAGTCTATTTCCAGCGTGACGAAACAGGCAAGTTCCATGTCGGCGGTGATTGGGAATATCGGCAAAGCGGGCATTGCCATGACCGGCGCAGTGGCGGCGGTTGCTGCTGGCGTCATAGGGAGCACGACTAAGACCGCTCAGGTGTTTGAGGGGCAGATGGCCGATGTTGCGAAGTACGTTGATGGCATCGCGGATGCAGCCGGGCGGATCGATGTAAGCAAGTACAACGAGATGGCCGATGCGATCCTGAAACTGTCCACGCAGATCCCGTACACGGCAGAGGAGCTGACCAGATTGGCTGCCGCCGCTGGCGAGTCAGGGTATGATTTTGACAGCATCGTGCATATCGATAAGGCCACAGGAGAGATCACCGGCTTTTTGCGAGATGTTGCAATGGCAGGATCTGCCCTGGATATTTCAGCAGATCAAGCAGGCGACTGGGCGGCAAAGTGGGAAGTTGCGCTGAACATGAGCCACGGACAGGTCATGGACTTGTTCGACCAGATCAACTATTTGGCGGCAAATACAGCGACTTCCGCTGCGGAGATCGCAGAGGTCGTGAACAAATCCGGCTCGGTTGGCAACATTGCGGGCATGGAACCGCAGTACACGGCGGCCCTGGCAGATGCGCTGCTGTCAATGGGCGTTGATGGCGCCCGTGCAGCTACAAGCATCAAGAACATCTACACGAACTTATCTCTTGGTGCAAGTGCTACAGAGCGGATGGATAAAGGCTGGAAGCGCCTGGGAATGACAGCGCAAAGCGTTGCTGCGGCTATGCAAAATAATGCGCCTGAAACCATGAAAAGTGTTTTCGAGGCGATTGGAAATTTGCCCGATGAGCAACGACTTGCGACCATTACAGATATTTTTGGCAGATGGCCACTAGAAAGCGCAGCCAAGGTTGCCGAGAACATGAGCGCCTTTACAGATGCCATTGACATGGTACAAGGGAGAGCATGGGAAGGAAGCCTGGAACGTGAGCTTATTGTAAAGTCCGGCACCGGGAATGCCGTTGACCAGATGTTTGACAGTTCGGTCAACCGATTCATGGTCACAGTGGGCAACAATTTCTTGCCTTTCAAGAAAGAACTGGCGACGCTGGGCATAGACATGATGAACGGCATCACAGACAGCTTGCCGGATCTGGCAAGACTGGCCGAGGGGATCATGCCGATGCTGCGTAGTGCAGTGGAAGGCATCGGGAGTGCTGTCAAAAATGCTTTGCCGCATATCCAACAAGCGATTGATTATGTGGCAAACAATGGCGACACGGTAGCCAAATGGGCTACTGGCCTTGTGGGGATCTTTGCTCTCATGAGTGCGGCACCTGCCATTAGTGGGATCACAAGCACTGTTTTTGGTCCGGCAGCTGGCATGATGTCTGTATCTCCCGGCAGAGGGAGGCGCTTTGCGGCGGGGGTGAGCGGAGCAGTATCTGGCATAGGAGGAACGTTTCGAGCTGCACAGCTTGGCGCTCAGATGTCAAACAGCCTGGGCGGAAGCTCTCTGGGGAATACGATCCTTGGCGGAATACTCGGGATCCAGTCTGCGGGAAGCCTCAATAAGTCAAAAACGGGCAAGGGAATGTCTCGTGCTGTTGGAAATTTGATGGGTAGCATTGCGGCGGCCCAAGCAGGCAGAGGTATTCTTGGAGTTGTCGGGAACACTGGCGTTGGAAGATATGCAGGGAACGTTGGGCGGGCGGTACAAAATCTGGCGAACACTGGGTTTGTACAGGATACGCTTAGCGTTGGAGCAATGGCGCTGGGCGGGATCGGGAACTTGTTTGGAAGAACACCTGCTTCTGCGGCAGCGAAGTCTGGCGGATTACCAGGACTGCTTGGGAAGATAGGCGGTGCGTTGGGAGGCGCAGCGGGGACGGTTTCCGGTTTTGGTGCAGCATTGGCGGCATCGCCGGTAGGCATGGCAGCCATGAATGTTGGCTCATTCCTTAGCGCTGGGGCCGGAGTGGTTGGCGCAGTGGCGTCACCTTTTGTAAGTGGATTTCTCTCGTTGCTTGGAACGTTTGGGCCTGTTATTGCCGGCCTTGGCGGTGTGATCGCTACGGTAAGCATCTTAGGGGATCATCTTGGCGGCATCCGAATGGTTGTGGAGAATATCTTCGGTCCGGCGGGTGTACAGATACTGGACAACTTCGTGGGTGGAGTGACTAATATCGGAAACACGATCCGGAATGTCCTTAGCCCGGAAGGTCTGGCGAACTTTCAGCAGGCGGTTACGGGAACATTTGGGCCTGGTGCAGGGGAGGCGTTTGCAACGCTGATCCCCATGATCCAGACAGTGACGGGTGTTTTTGGCCAGATCGTAGACCTGGGCGTAAACCACATGAAACCGCTGATTGAGGAAATCTTCACATTTTTGACAGGAACGCTTTTCCCGGTGGTAGTACCGCTGCTGTCTACTGTTATTGGGCTGGTGGGCACAACACTGGTCAATGCAGTGACGGTCATCGTAGATGTGGTAAGGGGCATACTGCCGGTGGTTGAACCGATCATCACCGGAATCATCGGGTTGATCAAGGGCATTGCCAATGTGGCGGTGTCGGTGGTCAATTTTGTGATTCGGGCGCTAAACAGGTTGTCCTTTACTGTGCCGGATTGGCTTGGAGGAGGGCACTTCGGATTCAACCTAAAGGAAGTATCCTTGCCGCAGTTTGGCAACGGTGGATTTGCCACAAGGCCGTCTATCGCAGGCGAGGACGGCCCTGAAAGCATCATCCCACATGATCCGGCCAAGCGGAGCAGGGCGATTGATCTTTGGCTGCAAACTGGTTCTATCTTGGGCTTGGACGGTTTCACTTCGGCAGTTGGAGCAAGTGCCCGTCAGAAGCTGCCCGACTTGACCCCCAGGGGAAGCATTGGAAGCGCAGGCGGGAGCGGAAGTTTGCCGTCGATCAACTTTGCACCGCAGATCACTGTCAGCGGCAGCATGAGCGAGGAAGATGTGAACAGGCTGGTGGAACTGCTCTACCAGAAGTTCGCTGATTTCATGGATCGCTATGAACGAGAGAGGAGGCGGACGCGCTATGCCTGATACTTATACCACCATAAGCGGTGACACCTGGGATAGCATTGCAGCGGAGGTGTATGGGAGCGAGACAAAGACCGATTGGCTGATGCGGCACAACCCAGAGCACATCTCCGTCACAAAGTTTTCCTCTGGCATGACTTTGCAGACTCCGCCGATACCGGTGAAGGTATCGGCGAACCTGCCGCCCTGGAAGCGGGGAATTTGATATGAGCATTGCGGGACGGATCAGCGAAAAAGCCAGACAGGCAGCTGTTCGGTTGATATATGGGAATACGGATATCACCGCAGATATCTCGGGAATCCTGGAAAGCTTCCGCTACAAGGATTGTGCTGAAGGGGAAAGCGATAGTGTCTCCATTGCCATTGATGCCACCGGCGATGAATGGAAGGGAAGCTGGATGCCGGATAAGGGCGCAAAGCTCTACCCGACCATAGAGGTGACAGACTGGAACTTTGGGGGCGTTGCAAGCAGCATTCGAGATTTGAGTGCAGAGTGCGGGGCGTTTACCCTGGACGATCTGAGTTATAGCGATGCGCCAGATGTGCTGAACATTGGAGCGGTAGCAAAGCCGAACGACACTGGATTCAGTGAGAGGGATCGGGATTTTGACTGGAAGAACACCAGCGTTCAAAGGATTGCGGAGGAGATTGCAGTCCGGTACGGATTGGAGCTGCAGTTCGAGGGACCTGACCATGAGATCGAGGTCAAGGAACAGAGTGGAACGGACAGCGCATTTCTTCAAGAACTATGCGAAACTTATGGGCTGTGCATGAAGGTCTATACAGAAAAGCTGTGGATTTACAACCGGGAAGCCTATAAGGCAACCGACCCGGCCTTCACTGTTTGCCGAGTTGCCCCGGCGGATGATCCCACAGCGCTCTGCGTCCAGCGTGGTAGCTTTAACTGGAACACCACATTGGCTGGAACCTATACAGGTGGGATCTTTACCTATACCAACGAGAAAGAGGAAATCGACATCTCAGTGGAGGTAGGAACGCCCGAGCGGCAGCTCAAACTGAACAAAAAAGCGAGTAGTGAGGCGGATGCCAGAGCACAGCTTGAAGCGTCCATTGCCAACGCCAACCATAAAGCGACCACGATCAGCTTTACTATGATGGGTTATCCGGCGGGAGCCGCTGCCCAGTGCTTTACCCTGTTGGGCTATGGGACGATGGACGGCAAGTACTTTATTGACAGCATGGAGCATAGGCTGGACAGTTCAGGCTATACGACAAAAATCGAGGCAAGTAAGGTGGAGGCGGTGACTGGATGAAAAGCGAAATTCGCTTTGGCCGGGTAAGCAGCATCGACTACTTGGCGGGCACCTGCGAAGTGACGTACAAAGATAGAGATGAAACAGTGACCAAGCAAGTGTCCTGTATCTCCAACCGACAGTACATCATGCCAAAGGTGGGAGACTTGCTGATCGTGCTGCACCCGGGCACACAACCGGAAGATGCCATTGTCTTGGGCACGATTTGGAACAATGTGAACAGCCCCGCAGAAGGATACGAGGGGTTGTACCGGCAGGACTATGACATTGAAAAGGGAAAATGCTACCGCCGCTATGATGCCAACGTGCCAGAAGCTCTTTACCACATTGAAGGTGACGACCATGTGGAGATCAAGAAGAACCAGAAGACCGATATTGACGGAGATGCGAACATCAACGTTAAAGGCAAGCTGGTGCTGAGGGTGGGAAATTGCACAGTGACCATCGATGACGGGACAGTAACGGTGGATGCTGCTAGGGGGCTGAACATGACGGCACCAACAATAAAGATTGACGGAAATGCGGTCAACATCACCGGCGCAACCGGCGATTGCGTTATCAATGGCGTGAGTCTTGTCGATCACTTCCACATGGGCAATCTCGCAAAACCAACCTCACCACCGCAGCTCTGATGGAGGTGAAGTGAATGTATGTGGGGACATATGGAGACGTTTTATTCAGCGTCAGCCAGTTACGAGTATTGACGCCGTCCAATATTTCAGGAAGCACGGGAGCAGACTGGGCGGATCATGCTGTGCTGAACGGCAAACCCAAGAGTCAGTACATGAGCCCGAAGCTTAAAAAATACCAGATGGATATCCAGCTCAGTTCGTCCTTTGGGGTGGCCCCACGCATAGCGCTGAACCGGTTGCAGGAGATGAGCGAGCGTGGAGAAGTGCACTATCTCATCATTGGCCTGGTGCCGCTTTCTATGAACAAGTTTGCCATTGAAAGCATCACCGATACCTGGGACGATGTAGGCCGCATGGGTGTCCTGATGGAATGCAAGGTCAGTTTGACTTTCAGGGAATATGTATGAGGGAGTGTGTATGATCGACATCAGTAAAACGATCCTTGCACTGTCAGCGGCACCGGACAATGTGACGCAGGCTGAGCTGAGAGACATCGAGGAGTGCCTGAGAGTACTATACACAACGCCGATGGGGACCCAGGAGGGAGACCGACGGCTTGGCATCAACGTGTCATCCGTCCTGGACAAGCCGATGGAGGCGGCCAAAGCGCTGCTGACAGCAGAGTATGTGGCCAAAACAGCGGAATATGAGCCGAGAGTAAAAGTGCTGCGAGTTGAGTTTACAAAAGAAGATGCGCTGCACGGAACAGTTGCGCCAAAGGTGGTGTATACGATTGTCACAAATTGAGGAATTTGCAAACCTGCCAAGGGTGAGCATTACAGGAGCAGAAACACTGGAGCAGACCATTGCAAAATGTAGGGAACTATACGCAAAGTTTGACAAAGAACTGAACGGGAACAACTCAGAGTACACATTGGCTCGCTGCAACGTAGCAAACCTGGTTTTGCTGACCATGGCGTATCGCTTCCATCACCAGATGGAGTACACCGATGCTTGGGGAAGGGCAGAGCTTTTGCCCACAAGCACGGGTGCAGCACTGGACAACCTGGCTCCACTGGTCGGAATTGGGCGGATGCCAGCGGGACGCGCAACGGTTGCGCTGCGCTTCACTTTGTCGGCAGTGCGGCCCGGGGCCATTACGATCCCGGAAGGTACACGAGTGAGGACTGGGGATGGGATTTATTTTCGCACCTCAAAACTAGCGGAGATCATGCCGGGAGAAATGACGGTAGATGTGATGGCTCAGGCCGAGGAAGCTGGAGCGAAAAGTGATGGTCTGCCGCCTGGGGAGATCAATATTTTGGTCGATCCTATCCCGTATATGAAAGAAGTGACCAATATCTCGGAATCGACCGGCGGGACTGATGTTGAAGGGGATGATAGCCTTACGAGGCGGATCTACCTTGCACCATCCGCATTTTCTGTGGCTGGACCGCAGGATGCCTACGAATATTATGCTTCGAGTTGGCGGGCGGACTTGACGGACAAAAAGATCGTTTGCGAGAAAGGGTATACGGTACATATCTTTTTTCTTATGGAGGATGAGCGCAGGCTTCCAACAAAAGAGGAATGTGCAGCGCTCGAACAATACTTCGAGGGTGTGCGCAAACCGATGGGTGATCTGGTAAAAGCTCATGCCCCGGAGGAAGTAGAATACAGCATTGCACTGAGCTACTACATCGCATCGAGCGACGCCAGAAGTGCAACGACAATCCAGGAGAACGTCAATAGAGCTGTGCGGGATTATATCCTTTGGCAACGGAAGATCGGGCGCGACATCGACAACTCGGAACTTATTAAACGGGTTCGACAGGCCGGAGCAAAGCGCCCGACATTAACCGCACCGGTCAACACCAAAGTATCCCGCATCCAGGTTGCCAAGCTGACGAGCTGTAGTGTGACCTATGGAGGGGTAGAAGATGACTGATGAACTGCGCATGACAGGGCTTCTGGCTGGGTTGCCGCCTATCCCGGCGGATACGCCGTGGGTTCAGGTGCTGGAAAAGGTTTACCTCCAAATGCAGTGCAAGACGCTGGAATACGCGGACAAGCTGAGCATTTACACCCACCTTGACGATGTAAGCGAGGATGTGCTGGATGTCCTGGCTGTGCAGTTCAAAGTTGATTGGTACAACCAAAGCTGGCCGCTGGAAACCAAGCGTCGTGTCATCAAGACAGCGCTTGAAGTGCGGCGCTATTATGGCACCGACTGGGCTACAGAGACGGCACTGCGGTCGATCTATCCGGGGTCAAAGATCATTGAGTGGTACGATTACGGCGGCACACCGGGACATTTCATCGTAGAGTGCGATATGTCCGATAGCTGGGAACAGCCGAGCACTGCCGAAATCAAGCGGATCACAAACATTTACAAGCGGATGACTGCTCACCTTGAGCACATCCGCTTTATTGTTACGGCAGAAAGGGCGGTAACGGCCTATGCCGGTGGGGCGCTGACCGGAAGCGCAGGACGGATGACGGTGATTTTACCGGGTAAAATTGAGCCACACCCGGTGAAGGTGACGGGTTATGCTTCTGCCAGAACCGCTGCTACAGCTATACGGATGACTGCGGCAATCAACGGAAAAATTGAACAGAGAGATATCACGGTGCACGGATTTGTCGCCGCAAAGGTGACGGAAACCGTGCAGCGCATTGAGGTCAAAGTAAAGGGAGGGAATGCGTAATGTCCTGGAACCAGTCGGCCTACACGCTCCTTGGAGCAGAAATGCTGGCCGAGACGCTGTCCGGCAGGAAGTTGACCATCACGCAGGCATTTGGTGGGACAGAGGCTGTCAGTGAAAGCTTACTTGGAAATGCAACAGACGTACAGGGCGAAAAAATTGCTCTTGGACTGCTGGGCATTGAGGATACAGAGGCTGAAGACAGTGAAGGAAATGTTGTCCCAGCCAAAAAGGTGGGTATCGTAATCACCAATGAAGACCGGCTAAAGACCTGCTATCTGCACCAAGTGGCGGTTTTTGGACACCTGGATGGTGAGAGCGAAGATCGGATGATCTACATCCTGCAAGATGAGCGTGGCATCGAGGTGCCGCCGGAGGCGCACAATCCAGATTTTGAAGTGGACTTGTACGCAGTGATCTTCATTTCAAATAAGGCGCAGATCACGGTGAACGTAACTGCGGGAACAAGGGTGACACCGAGCCAGGTGCAGCAGATGATCGGTGAGCACAATACTGACCCCGCTGCCCATGAGGAGACGATCCGCAAGGCAGTGCAGGCGGCCGCCAGCGGGGCCGTGCAGATCAAGGACATCACGATCCCGGCGGAGGGCTGGACCCAGTCGCCGGGATCGGATGAAGCAGCTGCGCTTAGCTACACCATCGACATCGCCGTAGAGGGCGTGACCGAGGCGGTGTATCCCAGCGTAGCTGTGCATAAAGCGGCCCTGGAGGCCGCCAACACCGCCGGGCTGTGCCCCGCTGTGCAGGCTCTTGCCGGTGTCCTGCGCTTCTGGGCTCAGACACCGCCTAAGACAAATCTGTCAGCCACAGCAATACTGATGACACCTGGCAACATGGTGGGCAGCAGCGCTGGCTATGTGCTGCCGGTGGCAACAGCCACCCGGCTTGGCGGCGTGAAAATCGGCCCCGGCATCACCGCATCCCCAGACGGCACGATCACCGCATCGAACAGCGGTATCCCACCTGAAAAAGTCGTTTCTGCAACGGATACGGAGAAGATGCTGGACGAAATTTTTCCCGATAACGCATAACATCGGCAAATAGGAGGTTTGTATGGCAAACGAAAAACTGGTTACCCTTGCAGCGCTCAAGACTGCAGTGCAGCGGGCGCAGACCGAGTGGGCGAAGGACATCGCTAAGACCGGCCACGCCCACTTTGAGAAGGTCGAAACGGTCCCCGATGCTGGCACGGCCAAGGAGAATGTGCTGTACCTGGTCCTCAACCCGAAGACCCAGCACTACGACATCTACGCCAAGGTCGAGGGGGCGGTCGTCCTGCTGGACGACACCACCGTGGACCTGACCGGCTACGCTACCAAGGAGCAGCTGGAAGCCGTCTCCGGCGGGCTGGGCGGCACGGTCTATACGGCGACCAAGGAGGATCTGACCGCCTCGGATGAGAGCGTGATTACCGGCTACTTTGCACAGCACCCGGATGCAAAGCCCAAAAAGGGCGATGTGTTTGTGGTGGTCACCACCGTGGAGGGCAGCACCTATGAGCAGGCTGCTTACTTCTACGATGGTTCCAAGTGGTCTGCTATGACCGGCAGCGTGGATGCCGACAAGGTCATCCTGCGGGAAAATATCACCCTGGCGGGCGGCTATACCCAGGTGGGAAACCTGACCAAGAGCCAGAACGGCACGGCCACTTTCTCCACCAAGGGCAAGAGCGTTATGGACGCTCTGACCGAGATCTTCAGCAAGCGTCTTCAGCCCACCATCACGGCCCAGCCCTCTGTTGGTGGCTTTGCACTTACTGGTGCTGGCGCAGTTGAAGCCGGTACTAAGATTGCAACTGCAAATTATACCGCAGCCACCCTCTCTCCTGGTACTTATCAGTATGGTCCCGCAACTGGTGTCGCCGCCAGCAGCTGGAAGGTGGAGCGCATCACCGACCAGGGCACCGAGCAGGTAGCAAGCCAGGACGCTGCATCCCTGTCCGGCGGCTCAGACGATAACGGCGGCGCAGGCTTTGTCATTGGCGATGCAGGCGGCACAGCGGTGTCCAGTCTCAAGTACCGAGTTACGGCTACTCATGGCAAGGGCGTAACTGCAAAAGACAATCTGGGCGCAGACTCTGCGCCGGTGGTGGCCATCGAGGCGGATACCAAGACCCGTGAGACTGCCGCTTATACCCCGTACCGGAACTATTTCTACGGTGCTACCCCGGCAAAGCCCGCTCTGGATACTGCGTATATCCGTGGGCTGACCAAGAGCAACAAGGCGTATGCGGCCGGGACAATCACCCTGTCCGTGCCTGCTGGTGCGCAGCGGGTGTGCATCGCCTGCCTGGCCACCAAAAAGGGCGTGACCAAGGTTATCAACGAAAGTGCGATGAACGCCGATGTGACCAGCACCTTCGTCAAGTCTACTGTGGCCGTTGAGGGCGCTGCTGGCTATACCGCTCAGGACTACAATGTCTGGGTGTTTGAGCCTGCTGTGCCCTACGAAAACAAAGCGACCCTGAAGGTCACGCTGGGTTAAGGAGGGATAAACAATGGCTGTAAATAATACTGCAAAGACCTATGCCAAGATGGAGTTCCCGCTGGCGATGCAGCGTCAGGACGCTTTTGCTCTGGATCCCACCTGCGTCTGGCCGTCTCTGGCGGCGGCGCAGGAGTACGCAAAGTCCAACCCCACCGCCTACATTGGGCAGGTGCTGTCCGTAGTGACGGGCGGCACCGCTGTCAGCTACACCATCGCAGATGCCGCAGGCACCCTGGCTCCGCTGGGGGCGGCCGCGGTGGCTGTGGCGACCGACCCCGAAGTTGGCGAGATGCTCACCGAGGTTTTTGGTAAGTAACACGATTTTATATTTTGGAGGTAAATTACAATGGCATACGATATCAACAAGCTGGTCAAGCTCGCTTCTCTCAAGGCTCTGGCAGAAAGGGTCAACACCGAGCTGAGCACCGTATTCAAGAGCGGCAAGGTGGAGGGCAACAAGGTCAAGCTGTTCACCAGCACCGACAAGACCGGCACTGCCGCCTTTGAGTTCGACTTCCCGGTGGAGATGGTGCTGGATCAGGCCAAGACCGCCTTTGTCCCCAAGTTCACCTGGTCGCTTGAGACCTACCCCGGCTCTGAGGACCCCGGCCTGAACGGCAAGCCGGTCATGGTGCTGGCCGTAAAGGGCAGCGACGGTTCCGTCAACTATTCCTTCATGGGCATGGCCGCCCTGGTGGATACCTACAAGGCCAAGGTCGAGGGGAAGGACGCTTCTACCACCGTGACCATTGCGGGTTACGAGGTGGATGTGAAGGTCAATGTCAGCAAGGAGCCGAACAACGTTCTGGAAGCTCGTGCCGATGGCCTGTATGTCCCGAAGACTGACATCTCCGGCAAGGCCGACAAGGTGCAGCCCGCTGTGGATGGCAACTTTGCTGGCCTGGACGCCAGCGGCAACCTGACCGACAGCGGCAAGAAGGCTGCCGACTTTGTGGCGGCCGAGGCTGGCAAGCGCCTGATGACCGATGCCGAGGGCACCAAGCTGGGCGGCATTGCGGCAAACGCCACCAAGGTGGAGCGCTCCGCCACCAATGGCAACGTCAAGATCAACGGCACCGAGACCCAGGTCTATAAGGAGCCGGAGGACGTGATCCACGGTGCCATCGCATCCTCCGGGGAGATCTCCGCCATGCTGACCGAGGTCTTCGGCGCATAAGCAGCCGCTCAGATCGTGTGGAGAGGGAGACTGCTGATGCGGTCTCCCTTTTCTTTTTTAAGGAAGGAGGCATGATGTGAAAATTACACAGTTGGATGCCTTGAAGCAGACGGCACAGCGTGCCAAAGGGTATGTAGCAAAAAGGATCGGGGAGCTGAGCAGCGCCACGCTGGATGCGATACAGGAGATGGACCGTGCAAAAGCTGACCGGGTCGCAGCTGTAACCATTACTATCCCAGCAACTGGCTGGGTTGCAGATAGTAAGTGGGCTGAGTACCCGCTGCGGTACGATGTTGCGGCAGCTAGCATCACAGCTGCCGACCACGTGGCTGTTACGGTGCTGCCTGATAGCTTGTCCACAGCAGCAACATGCGGCCTGTGCCCGGTCTGCGAAACCCAGGCTGGCAAGCTCCGGATCTGGGCACGCAAAGCACCGAGTAAATCGCTGAATGCGTCGTATGCCATTTTGCAGGGCGAAACAAAGGAGGGATGAACCATGGCGTGGGGTATTGTAAACACAACTCCGAAAGATATCGTGGATATAGCTCATGGCGGCACTGGCGCGACTACTGCAGCGCAGGCTCGTCAGAACTTAGGGGCGGCTGCTTCCAGCCATACCCACGATGACCGGTACTATACCGAAGCGGAAGTAAACAACCTTTTGAATGGAAAGGCTGCTTCCAGCCACACCCACGACGACCGGTACTATACCGAATCGGAAGTCAATGCGAAACTGAACGCAAAGGCCAACAGCAGCCACACCCACGATGCTGGCAATATCACATCCGGCATTTTCGCTGTGGGGCGTGGCGGCACTGGCGCATCCACTGCATCGCAGGGGCTTGCGAATTTGGGCGGAATGCCCAAAGCGGGTGGCACCTTTACGGGGACGGTGTACTTTGGCGGCAGTGGCACTTACATCAAGACGGACGGAACTGCCCAGTTTACCAAGGCGCTGGGCGCTGCCTACAACGCAGACTACGCAGAGTTTCTGCCCCGGGGGGAGCAGACCCAGCCCGGGGACATCGTGGCGCTGGACACCGACAGCCCGGCGGAACGGTATCTGCTGGCTACCAACCGCAGCCGCCGGGTGGCGGGGGTGCACACCGATGAGTGCGCCATGCTGATCGGCGGTAATCCGGCAGAGCCGGGCAAAAGCTACCTGGAGACCAACCTGCCGCAGTATATCCCGGTGGCCCTGGCGGGCCGTGTCCGGGTGCGGGTGATGGGTCCGGTGCATACCGGGGACATCATCCTGCCGTCGGAGGAGCCGGGCGTGGGCCGTGCGGCAAAGCCCGGCGACCGGGCCGACCCGGCCACTGTGGTTGGCTACGCCGTAGAGGGGGACGATCGGACCGACATCCGGCGGCTGAGAGTGCGGATTGGAGGGTAAGATATGCCGAAAGCAAATGACCTGATCTCGTCGGCAGATTTTTTGAATCTGAAAGCCACCGTCAAAAAAGAGATCGCCCGGCGCTCCAATGCGAAGAGCACTGGCAGCATGGCTGCATACAACGGCGCCGCTTACGAGTACACCACCAAGCCCGCCAAGGGGGGCAAGGTGGCACAGGAGCACATCAACAAAATCACCCAGCCGCTGGATGCCGTGAACGGCGGCAAGCTGACTCCGGCTGCCGGTGCAGCCATCCGGGCGGCAACGCTGACCGATGCGGCCATCCTGGCTGCGAATCTCGCCCAGAAGTCGCCGACCAGCGCACAGAGTGCTACTGGGTGCAAATCCAGTTGCAGTGGGCTGTGTGCTACCGGATGCTACTCCGGCTGCACCGGCTGCACGGGCAGCTGCACTGGTAGCTGTACCGGCAGCTGCACAAAAACCTGCGCAAACGACTGCACGGGTGGTTGCAAGACCGGATGCACTGGTAGTTGTACCGGCAGCTGCTCTGGCAAGTGCGGCAGTGGGTGTTCTTCCAGCTGCACCGGCAGCTGTGACAGCTCCTGTGACGGTGACTGCGACGGTGACTGTGATGGCAGCTGCGGCGATAGCTGTGAGCAGGCGTGCAGCGCTGGCTGCGGTGGTAACTGCGGCGGCTGTGCAAGCGGGTGCGGCGGTGGGTGCTACATGAGCTGCCTCGGTGGCTCTCTGATTGGATGAGGTGAACTATGGAAAACAGCCGAAGCTTCCGGGAGCACATCTTCCCGGAGACCTACTTATATGATAAGCACCGCCTGCTCTGGAAGTACCTGTGTGGAGAGATCCTGGCGGCAGAAGATCTGGCTGAAGCCAAGAAGCTTCTGCCGGAGGAGGAGCAGTTCTTCCGCATCCTCCGCTATCTGGGGGCGTTCCAGAATCCCAAAGTGATCGACTTTGCTGGCTGGCTTGCCCATGCACGGCAGGCGGTGGATCTGCTGATGACAGAGTGCAGAGCAGACCCGCACAGTGAGGATGAGACCCAGCTGCTGGCCTATGGACTGGCGCTGCGCAGCGCTCCCCAGGAGCTTTACCCGGCGGCGGAGCTGCCGGGAGAGCTGCTGGATAAGTTTGTGGCACTGGATACCTACACAGATGCGACCATTTGGGCGCTGCTGATCATCTGCTCGGTAGCACTGGAGCAGATGGAGGCCCTGCCCGCAGAGCAGCAGGATATGCAGCTCTTTTTGCAGCTGCTGGACAAGTTTGTGGTCGTCCGGGATCTGGCCCAGGTATCGGAAAGCTTCCGGGTCGGCACGATGGAAGGACGTTTGTGGGGGGATATCGTCAATGAAAAGCGAAGTTATTGAGCTGACCTGGGAGGAAAGCTCCCTGGTGGAGCGGCTGAACTATATCTGGCAGAGCGAAAAGATGCTGGTGGAGGTGCTGGCCCGCCAGCTGGGGGGCAGTGAGATCCCGGAGGCGAAAGCGATGCTGGAGGATGCCTGCGCCCAGTGCAAGAGCGCATATCTGGCGCTGCGGGTGGCGCAGGACGAAGTGCTGGCTGCGCATCTGGGGCCGGAGCACGGCCCGGTGCAGTTCACCTTTGATTTCCGCCAGCAGGAGGTGATGATCGGTGCACAGGCATAACGAGGAATATACCGAGCTGATCCGCAAGATGTTCCCCGGCAAGGGAACGGAAAAGGGAGCGATTGCCCGCAATGTTACCATCCAGGTGACCGGAGACTGCAACCTGCGCTGCTCTTACTGCTACGAGCACCACAAGAGCTGCGGAGCCATGAGCCGGGAAACGGGTGAGCGGATCGTGGATTATTTGATCGACCTGTGGGAGGGCGGTACCGGGGACTTTATCAACCGGGACACCCAGGGCATCGTGCTGGACTTCATCGGCGGGGAGCCGCTGCTGGAAGCCGAGCTGATCGAGCACATCCTGGACTACTGGTTCCAGCAGTGCTGGCAGCGGCAGTGCCCCCTGGGGCCTCGGATGCGGGCCAGCTTTGCCACCAACGGCCAGGTGTGGTTTACCCCGGAGGTGCAGCACCTGCTGGCAAAGTACCATGAGTTTATGGCCGTGACGGTCAGCATCGACGGTGTGCCGCAGCTACATGATAAATACCGCTTGACCCCGGCAGGCCAAGGCAGCTTTGACAAGGCGTGGGCGGCTTTCCAGGATGCCAGACGGTACGGTTGGACGGGCAGCAAGATGACCTTTGTGCCCGAGAGCTTTCCTTATATCCTGCCCAGCATCCAGCAGATGGTGCAGGCAGGGTGCGAGGACATCCTGTGCAACTACGCTTTTGAGCCTGTGTACACCGCCCAGGATGCTGCTGTGCTGTACGACCAGCTGCGGCAGGTGTCGGAGTGGCTGCTGGATACTGCCCCGGATGTGTGGGTCAGCATCCTGGATGAGACCATCGGCGAGCCGGACCCCCAGGACCACAACTGGTGCGGGGGCACGGGGGCCATGCTGGCATTTGCGCCGGACGGCAAAGCCTACCCCTGCATCCGGTATGCGCCGATTAGCATCGGCCAGGACAGAGCCGCCCCCATGTGCCTGGGGGATTGCTACGCAGGTCTGTATGCGACCCAGGCCCAGCGGGACACCAAGGCCATGCTGGACAGCATCACGCTCACCAGCCAGTCCACCGAGGAGTGCATCCACTGCCCGGTAGCCACCGGCTGCGGCTGGTGCAGCGGCTACAACTATGAGTGCACCGGCACGCCCAACAAGCGCATCACCCATATCTGTCTGGCCCACAAGGCCCGGGTGCTGGCGGCCTGCTACTACTACAACAAGCGCTTTTGCACCTTGGGGGACTGCGCCCCCAAGCCCATCCACCTGCCCCGTGCCGAGGCAGAGAGCCTGATCGGCAAGGCGGCAGCGGACGAACTGTGGGCCTTGCAGGCCCAGGCGGCGGCGCAGGTGCGCAAAAACAATGAGTAAGGAGGATGTATGAAAACCTACGGCATTGATGTATCCCATCACCAGGGGAAAATCGACTGGGCGTGCACGGCCAGAGAGCTGTCCCGGGTAAACGGCGGCACAAGCCCTGGATTTGCCATCCTGCGGGCTGGGTACAGCGCACGGCATGGCAAGGGCGGGCTGATCCTGGACAAGCAGTGGACGGCAAATGTCGCTGGCTGTGAGACCAACGGTGTGCCTATGGGCGCATATTTTTACAGCTACGATACCTCTGCCGAGGCTGCAGCCGCCACTGCCAGGCAGGTGGTGGACCAGCTGCGAGGGCATAAGTGGGACTACCCGATCTACTTTGATGTAGAGTACGAGCCGTTTAACACTGGTAAGGATGGCTCTGGCCGCAGCCGGGCTCAGGTGAAAGCTGATAACACGACGATTATCAAGACGGTCCTGGATATTTTCGAGCAGGCTGGCTACTATGCAGCTGTATACTGTAGTCGGGATTTCTTCCAGAGCTATACGAATCTTAGCGAACTGAAAGCGTTTGACAAGTGGGAAGCGGCCTACACGAAAGTGGACACCAGCGCCGTGCAGAACGGTCTGTGGCAGTACAGCAGCACTAACGCTCTTGATATTGCAGGGTTCGGCAAAAGGCTGGACTGCGATGTGTCGTACAAGGACTACCCGGCCATTATGCGCAGAGCACGCCTGAATGGCTTTTGAGAGGGGAGGGTGACGTGTGACAGGAGCAGAAGAATTTAAGCTGATTTTTGGTGGTGTTACGCTCTGGCAGGTTGTGGAGCTGGGCTTAGCTGTCAGCTTTGCGGCAATGATCTATCGCAAAGTCAAGAGCTATATCGTGGAAAGGCACGACGCCGAACAGGAGCGGGATGAGAAGTTAGCTCAGGCGTTGGACAGCATTAACAAGTATCCCGAATACAGAGCACAGAGCCTGAAAATCCAGGATGAGCTTCGGGGAGAGATTGCCGAGCTGAGAAGTAGCCAGCAGCAGACTGCCCAGCGGCTGCAGAAGATGGACGAGGAGCAGCGCACATTAAAGCGCAATGAACTGCGGGATCGGCTGCTGGAAGCGTACCGCTATTACACCGGTAAGGGCGCCTGGAACATCATGGAGGCCGATGTGTTCTGGGAACTTTTTTCGGATTATGAAAAACTTGGTGGAGATGGCTTTGTTCACGGTAAAATCGAGCCTGCCATGCGAGCGCTGCCGGTACAAACGATCTCTGCCCAAGAAGATGACTGATAAAGAAAGGAAATGACTTATGGCAAACAAAATTGAAACTGGCACGATTGTGCGCACGGCACTTCTGGGTCTTGCCCTGACCAACCAGATTTTGAGTGCTACTGGGCACCCGGTTCTCCCGATCGAGAACGCAGAGCTGGAGACGCTCATCACCACCAGTATGACTGTGGGTGCAAGCCTGTGGGGCTGGTGGAAGAACAACTCCTTTACCCCGGAAGCGATCGAGAGCGACAAGCGGATGCACGACCTGAAGACGCAGATCCACTGAGACTGCAAAGCAAAACTCCCCCCGCACGGGCCTCTTGAAGGCTTTTGCGGGGGGAGTTTTTTGTTTATGACAGGGCACTGCTTGCCACGGCCTCGGCAATCTGTTCCGGTTGTACGGATGCTCCAAATTTCGCCTGCAAAAAAATCAGGAGTGCCAGTGCGATGATTGCAAAGATATGGAAACAGTAAACACCAGGATACCGATAGAACGTTGAGAAGAGCCAGTTTTTGCTTTTTGGAACTTCCCTGGCAATGGAGTGCCCGGAGATCTTCGCAATGAAAAAAACCAGCATGAATAACAGGTCGAACACAAGAATGCCAACAAAAACAGAGTAGAATGTAATAATATATACGTTAACCTGGTTCAGCTTATTGAAGCCTGATGTGAACATCGAAACGCCCGACATAAAACCTATGACTACGGCTGAGAAAATGCCGAGAATTGTAATGGATTGCTCGTGGAAACCGCTTACTCGTTCGTCCAATTTTCTGCTGGCTTCCTCTGTCGCTTGATTTAACTTTATCGCTTCGCTCTGCATACGTTCTGCACGGTCTGCATCTCGTTTTACTTGATCCATCCGGTTTATCCGAAGGCATTCGAGCTCCACATGATCCAATAATTTTTGTACGGACTTTAAAATTCTACAAGAATTGGGATCTTCTTTCATTCTTGCATAGTCCACCACTCTGTCCAAGTAAACCGGCAGGGAATCACGCTGGTCTGGATCGTATTTTTCCAAGCTGGATGAAATCGTATAATACGAATGCCGAAAATCCGGGTCATCATATATCTTGCAAAAACGCTCCCAGCATTCTTTGGCAAAATCTGTTGCGGGTTCAGAGTCAAGCTCATCGACACCGCCCTTTTCAACCATATCGCCTAAAAGCTCGATAAGTTGCGTCATTTTACTTTCAACAAGTTTATTCGGCATACTTCAACCCTTTTACTTGATTTGAAGCGGATCATTCTTGTTAAAGAAGTCCCGGATGCTCACAATGTCGATCGTTTGATTTCGGAAAGTGTTCAGCCATGGATCCTCTGTGTGAGTTTTTTCGACCAGTTGCCTTGCGGTACAGCATAGACAAGCGTTCACCACTTTGCAGACATAGCCAGACTCGCCATGGCTCAAACCGGCAAAATAGTTTGGAATATCTTCCGATTCGATCGGTGCAGCACCATAAGAGCAAAACTTGAAGTATGCCTCTGGTACAACCGGACCATAGGCCCAGTTTACGATTTCGTCATTGAAAAGCGGTTTTCCAAATCGATCAAGATAGTATCCCTGTACATAGTAAAGAGTCTTTTGAAGTTTCAGGTTTGTTACTTGGTATCCGTATATTGCAGCATAGGCAATGATATTCTTCGACAATTCGATTGCGGTCATTGTCAACGCTCCTTTTCCGTAATGTATAGTTCTCCTTCATATATTATAGCAAAAAGTGATTTTTTTTGCTCTGTCACTTTATACGAACATCATACTATATTTTGTTGCGTTCTGTCAAAAATCTGCATGGACATATTTTGCGTCACAATAAAACAAAAATCCCGCCTCGCTAAGGCAGGACTTTTTCCGGTTGCCTTCCTGAAAGGGAGAAAGCTCTAAGGCAAAGAAGGGGGGAGCGATCATTTTCTTTTTGTATGATAGCAAGAAAGGGGTGGCCGGGACGGAGAAGGTGTGGCTCAATCGTTTGCTCAATATTGCTGCCGACTTTTTGCCGACTTTTTGAGGTCTGCAAAACCGCACAAGAGTGCAGAAGGTTTCGTTTTTTTCGCACAGAGAAAAACAAAAAAACCGCATGAATACTCGTTTTCTGAGTATCCATGCGGTTTTATGGCTTGGAGCAGGATACGGGACTCGAACCCGCCGCCTACTGCTTGGGAAGCAGTCGCTCTACCGGATGAGCTAACCCTGCAAGTGCTTATTTATATTAGCAGATTCTGCTGGCTTTGTCAACAGGTTTCCGGAAGGGATTTTCGACTTTTTGGGTTTTGGGGCCTGTCTGCTCCGGAAAATAGATGGATATACCGGCCGGAGATGAAAAAAAGCTTTTCTTTTGACGGTTTCATGGTATACTGTGCTATATAATAGGCTATATAATAGGCGGTCTTTCAATAAGGGCGCCTATGGCATGAGCCCTTCCTGCCCTGGATGGGGTGGACAATGGCCGCCCGGGGCTGCCCGGCGGCAGATCATGAAAAAAGAGAGGCGGATGGAAATGTTGGATATGATTCAATGCACCAGCGGCGGAGCCTACTATGCCCGTGGAGAATGGGTCCCGGCGGATGAAAACGCAGGCCAGGTACTGGCGTCCAAGGGCTTTGATGCGGCTGCAGCAGCCCAGGCCAAAAAAGGCACGATGGCCTATGGCATCCTCAGTGCGCATAACCACAGCGGGGATGACGACGCATTGCAGCTGAAGTTCGATGCTATGGCCAGCCACGATATCACCTTTGTGGGCATTATCCAGACAGCGCGGGCTTCCGGGCTGGAGCGTTTCCCGATCCCGTATGTGCTCACCAACTGCCACAACAGCCTGTGTGCAGTGGGGGGGACGATCAATGAGGACGACCACCGGTTTGGTCTGTCCGCCGCTCAAAAATACGGCGGGATCTTTGTTCCGCCCCATCTGGCGGTGATCCACCAGTATATGCGGGAGCAATTTGCCGGCTGCGGCAAAATGATTCTTGGTTCGGACTCTCATACCCGTTATGGTGCTTTGGGCACTATGGCCATCGGTGAGGGCGGCGGCGAGCTGGCAAAGCAGCTGCTGGGCCGCACCTACGATGTGGCCCGGCCCGGCGTGGTGGCCATCTACCTCACCGGAGCGCTGCCTGCTGGCTGCGGCCCCCACGATGTGGCCATTGCGCTGGTGGGCAAGCTGTTCCAGAGCGGCTATGTCAAGAACAAGGTCATGGAATTTGTAGGCCCTGGCATCGCTTCGCTGCGGCAGGATACCCGCAATGCCATTGATGCGATGACCACCGAGACCACCTGCTTGTCCTCTATTTGGGAAACAGACGAGACCACCCGCCGTTTCCTGGCTGCACATGGCAGAGAGAAGGATTATAAGCCCCTGGCTCCGGCAGAGCTGGCCTATTACGATGGCCTGGTCACGGTGGATCTGTCCCGTATCCGCCCCATGATCGCCCTGCCGATGCACCCGTCCAACGCATTCACCATTGAGGAACTGAACGCCAACCTGGAGGATATCCTGCACCAGTGCGAGCAGAACGTGCAGCAGCTGGTGGGCCGAAAGGACGTAAAGCTGGATCTGTGCAGCAAGATCGAAAATGGCCGGCTGCGGGTGGATCAGGGGGTCATTGCAGGCTGCGCCGGCGGCCTGTTCGACAGCATCTACGAGGCCAATTCCATCCTCAAGGGTCATACCGGCGGCTGTGGAGATTATGCCCTCAGCGTATACCCCGGCAGCCAGCCCATTATGATGGAGCTGGTGCGCACGGGGGTCATTGGTCAGCTGATGGCCAGCGGCGCAACGGTGCGCACGGCTTTCTGCGGTCCGTGCTTTGGTGCAGGAGATGTGCCCGCCAACGGAGCGTTGTCCATCCGGCATACCACCCGCAACTTCCCCAGCCGGGAGGGTTCCAAGCCCGGTTCCGGCCAGCTGTCCGGCGTGGCGCTGATGGATGCCCGCAGCATTGCAGCTACCACGGCCAATGGCGGCCTGCTGACCGCCGCCACCGAGGTGGATTACGATCCTACCGTACCGGAGTACCAGTACGACCCCTCCAGCTACGATGCCCGGGTCTACCAGGGCTTTGGCAAGGGCAGCTACGACACCCTGCTCAAGCTGGGTCCCAACATCAAAGACTGGCCGGAGATCGCCCCCTTGGGGGAGAACCTGCTGTTGAAGGTGGCTTCGTTCATTACCGACCCTGTCACCACCACCGACGAGCTGATCCCTTCGGGCGAGACCAGCTCCTACCGTTCCAACCCCTTGGGTCTGGCCGAATTTACCCTTAGCCGCAAGGACCCCGCCTATGTGGGCCGTGCCAAAGCCGTCCAGTCGGAGGAGGCTGCCCGCCGGGCAGGGCAGGGGGATGCGTCCCTGCTGGATAAGATCCATGCTGTGCCCGGCTGCGAGGCTCTGACCTGGGCGGATGTACAGCTGGCTTCCACCATTTATGCGGTCAAGCCCGGCGATGGTTCCGCCCGGGAGCAGGCAGCCTCCTGCCAGCGTGTACTGGGCGCCGGAGCAAATATCGTGTCCGAGTATGCCACCAAGCGCTACCGCTCGAACCTGATCAACTGGGGTATGCTGCCGCTGCAGCTGTCCGGCCCGGCACCGTTTGGACTGGGCGATTATATCCTGATCCCCAATGTGCGCCAGGCGCTGGAAGGCGATTTGCAAAACATCCCCGCTTATGTGCTGGGGGAGAAGGTGCTGCCCTTTACTCTGTACATGGCTCCGCTGACGGCGGATGAGCGCCGCATCCTGGCGGATGGCTGCCTGATCAACTACTATAAACACTAAAAAAGAGGTCTTTACTTCATGCCTGGCGATCTTCATTCTCATTCTACATTTTCAGATGGCTCGGTGCCCATTGGCCGCCTGCCGCTCATGGCTTCCCGGCTGGGCATCGGCACACTGGCGGTCTCGGATCATGATACCCTGCTCAGTGTCCGCTACGCCTATGATCATCTGGTGCAGGAGGGGGTGCGTCTGATCCCCGCCACCGAGCTTACCGGCTACGATTTTGCCCGCAAACATCGGGTGCATCTGCTGTGTTATTGGCCTGACCCGGAGGACGAGGGGATGCGGGCGCACTGCGATCTGATGCGCCAGCGCCGCAACGAGTGCTGCCTGCAAAGCGCCCGGGAGCTGGAGGCGATGTACCCTCAGTTCCGTACCGAGCAGGCGCTGGAATACTGCAAGGACAGCGGGGTGCTGTATAAGTGCGACCTGATGCGGGCGCTGCAGCATCTTGGCCTGAGCGATGGCAATATTTACGGGGAGACCTACCATTACCTGTTTGGATGGGAGCCGCGGGGCGTGGTGCTGCACTCGCCGGAGTATCCGCCGGTGGAGCAGGTGCTGGATATGGCCCATAAGGCGGGAGCCGTGGTGGTCCTGGCACATCCGACGGTATATAAAAGTATGCCGCTGGTGCGGGAACTGGCTGCCGCAGGGAAGATCGACGGCATAGAGGTGGATCATCCCCGCAACAGCCCGGCAGACCGTGCAGAGTGCATCGAGCTGTGCCGGAAGTATGGGCTGATCCCGCTGGGCGGCAGTGATTTTCATGGAGCCAATCACAAAGTGCCCCACCCGCTGGGCACCTGCCTGACCGCGGATGAATCGCTGGCACGTCTGGAGGAACTGGCGGCGGCACGCCGTCATGTCCGGTGACCGGACGGATCAAGATATAGGATAAAAAAGAAAAGAGGATATCTAAACCATGAGCAAGAGTTTTCGTTACCCGAACCACGGCACCTGTTCCCGTGAGACCCTGATCACCCTGAACGAGGACCATACCATTGAATCCATCCAGGTGGTGGGCGGCTGCAATGGCAACCTGAAGGGCATCAGCAGCCTGCTGCAGGGCATGAAGGCAGAGGACGCCATTGCCCGTATGGAGGGTACCACCTGCGGTCCCCGTCCCACCAGCTGCCCGGACCAGATCGCACAGAATCTGCGCCGCGCTCTGGCAGAGCTGGGCTAAGCGCTGCAAAACCATCCAATAGAAAAAAGTCCCGCCCCACAGCAGGTAGCTCTGCCGTGGGGCGGGACTTTGCTTATATTAGGATAGGGGCACAAGGGGCGGCACACACAAAGCGGCGGCCCGTGCCATGCTTACTGCTTCGCCTTCATATAGATGTGATGGGGCAAACCGGCAATGTACAGCGGGGTCAGCTCCGCCTGGATCAGCGGGCGGGCGTAAGCCAAAAATTCCTCCGTCATCTGGGTATGGTTCTCGTTCATCCAGCTCAAGGGCACCTTTTTCTCCAGATTGGCTACTTCGCTGATGGGGTGCAGCTCGGTGGTGCACTGGTAGGGGTTGTTGGACAGGCGCTTCAATGCAACCATCTGCCCGGTGACGCCCTCAAAAGCAGCCTTGGCGGCAGCGCCGCCCACCTGGTATGCTTCGGTGATATCGGTGCGGCTGGTCAGGTGACCGGCACAGCGCTGCAGGGTAGCAAGCTCGATGCAGCGGGTCTTGGTGTCCAGCTTGCGGGCGATCACGTTGGCCAGATACCGGGCAGTGCCGGTCAGGGCTTTGTGGCCAAAGGCGTCCACTGCGTGCACATCATCCGCCAGCTCACAGACATAGCGGCCGTCCTCCAGCTTGACGCCCTCGGAAACAGCGATCACGATGCTGGGCTTGGTCTCCTGCATGGCCTGGACCTTTTCGACAAAACGATCCACATTGAACGGCACTTCCGGCAGGCAGATCATATCCACGCCTTCACAGTCATCGCTCTTGGCCAGGGCAGCGGCGGCGGTCAGCCAGCCGGCATTGCGGCCCATGATCTCCACAACGGTGACATATTTGGTGCCGTAGACCGTAGCATCCCGGATGATCTCCTTCATCACCACACCAATGTACTTGGCCGCAGAGCCATAGCCGGGGGTGTGGTCAGTGACCATCAGGTCGTTGTCGATGGTCTTGGGCACGCCCATGAACCGGATATCGCTGTCGATACGGGTGCCGTAGTCTGCCAGCTTGCCGATGGTATCCATGGAGTCGTTGCCGCCGATGTAGAAGAAGTAGCCCACATCCAGCTTGTCCAGGATCGCAAACAGCTTTTTGTAGACCGACTCATCCTCCCGCCAATCCGGCAGCTTATAGCGGCAGCTGCCCAAAAAGCTGGAAGGGGTGCGCTTCAGCAGCTCGATGTCCAGGTCATCCGTGAGGTACTGGGACAGATCCACGACCCGCTCCTCCAAAAGCCCCGCTACACCATTGCACATACCGTACACGACGGATGCGCCGCGGTTTTTGCAACTTTCAAACACACCGGCCAAGCTTGCATTGATGACCGAGGTGGGGCCGCCGGATTGACCAACGATTGCGTTCTTACCCATGATGATTTCTCCTTTTTTGTTTTCGGCTTTGATCGGCTTTATCCTGCCCGGCAGCAGCAGGGCGGGACAGAGCCTTTATTGAGATCGTGCAGGCGCACGAAAACAAGACTAAAGGGATGGGGGAAAGGGGCTGCATCCGGCAGGATACGCCAGGTGCAGAACGGGATCAAAGGCAGATGTGACGGGGGGTGCCGTTGACGTAAACAGGGGTCACCTCATCCAGGATCAAGGGGCGGGCGTACTCCTCAAAAGCGGAGGTCACCTGCATCCCGTCCGGGGTGATCCATTCCAGCGGGACCTTCTTTTCCAGGTTGGCCACCTGCTGCACATCCACCAGCTCCGTGACACACTGATAGGGGTAGGCAGAGATCCGCTTCAGCGCGACCATGCGGCCGGTCTCCCCGGCAAAGGCGGCAGCGGCAGCGGCGCCGCCCACGGCGTAGGCTTCGTTTACGTCGGTGCGGCTGGCCAGATGGCTGGCGCAGCGCTGCAGGGTGGAAAACTCGATCGCGCGGCTCTTGCAGCCCAGCTTGTCGTGGATCAGCTCGGACAGATACCGGCTGGTTCCGCTGAGGATGGCTTTGTGGCCAAAGGCATCCAGCTGCCCGGCGGTGGACACCAGGTCGCACAGATAGGTGCCGTCTGCGGTTTTGACGCCCTCGCTGGCGGCAATGATCACGTTGGGCTTTGTGCGCTGCAGCTCGTCCACCCGTGCCAGGAATTTTTCCTGGTCAAAGGGCACTTCCGGCAGCAGGATCAGGTCGGGGCCGTCGCAGTCGTCGCCGCCGGCCAGGCAGGCGGCGCCGGCCAGCCACCCGGCATGACGGCCCATGATCTCGGCTACGGTCACGCTGCGCATATTGTAGACCGAGGAATCCTGGATGACCTCCTTGAGGATGGTGGCAATGTACTTGGCTGCGGAACCGTAACCAGGGGTGTGGTCGGTCAGACACAGGTCGTTGTCGATGGTCTTGGGCACCCCGATAAAGCGGATGGGGCTGCCCACCGAGCTGGCATAGCGGGAGAGCTTGGCAATGGTGTCCATGGAGTCGTTGCCGCCGATGTAGAACACGGCGCACACCTCGTATTTGTCAAACAGGGTAAACAGCTTGACAAAGGGGGCGCTGTCTTTTTCCGGGTCCGGCAGCTTATAGCGGCAGCTGCCCAGGTAACTGGAAGGCGTGCGCTTCAGCAGCTCGATGCTCAGCCGGTCGTCCAGCAGAACATTCAGCTCTACCAGCTCCTCCTTCAACAGTCCCTCGATGCCGTACTTCATCCCGTAGACCGTGTCGGCGCCCATGCTGCGGGCTGCCTTGTAGACACCCGCCAGGCTTGCGTTGATGACGGCGGTGGGGCCGCCCGACTGGCCGACGATGACGTTCCTGGCCATGATAGTTCCTCCTTCTTATCTGTGGGTTGGCTGCGGCTGGCTGGACTGTGTCGGATGCAAAAGCCCCGTGCTGCCCTGCACTGCATCACAAGAGCCCCGATGTCCCAAAGCCTGCGCCGCAAGTCGTACAAAAAAGTAGCAGCCTTGTTTGCACGGTTTTTGTAAAATGTGTAAATTCAGCTACGATTCTATTGTAACCATTTTGCGTGTTGTATGCAAGACCCAATTGGTTGCGAAGGCAAAAAAAATATGCTAAAATGGTACGACACAGGGGCTGTGTCCGGGTTTGTGCTCCCGGAGCCCTATGTAACGCCGACAGGAAAGGTGGATAAGACCACAATGGGCATCTCACACGAATATCATTCCGCACATGCACGGCCTGCGCAGCGCCGGGGCAAAAGCGTATTTATATTGCGGCTGGCTGGTACAGCTGCCGCCATTTTGCTGATCTCTGCTGCCGTGACAGCTGTTTTGCAGCACGGCGGGCCGGAACAGGCTGCCTCTGTTCCGGTACAGCCCAGCGGCACAGCGCAGGAGATCCTGGCGCCGCTGCCCATGCAGGGGCAGGGGACAACTGGAGAGCCGGATGTGCAGCCTGGAGTGGTGGAGCTGGAAGCGTTTGGTCCGGCTCTCCAAACACCGGGGGCATATGCGCTGCGTGCGTATGATGCGCAGACCATTCGTCAGCCCGCCTGTGGACAGGTGGACCTGAGCTACTTTGCGGATGCAGCGTTTCTGGGCGATAGCCTGACGGTGGGCTTTTCGGATTACAGCATCCCTCTGGGCGGTGCGCTGATCTGCGGCTATACCGGTGTGGGACCGGATGCCATCGTCAACCGCAGCACGGTCAAGAGCCCGGTCCGCGGTCCGGAAGTGGCGCTGGACGTGCTGGCGGCAGCGCAGCCCAAAAAACTCTATCTGCTGCTGGGCACCAATACCCTGACCAGGGCGGGCGCAGAGGGCAAGTTCCTGGCCTATTACGGCCAGATGCTGGATGTGCTGCGGCAGACGCTGGGGGATCAGTGCCGGATCTATGTGCAGTCCATTCCGCCGGTGCGGCCCAATGCAGCCGCCGAGCGTCCGGGTCTTGCCAGCGAGTCGCTGCGGGCTGTCAACGAGCAGCTGGCGCAGCTGGCGGATGCAAAGGGCTGCATTTACCTGGATCTGTGGGAGACGCTGGCCGATGGAGAGGGCAATTTGAAGGAGATCCTGGCTGCACCGGACGGCGTGCACCTGTCTGCCGGCAATGGCTATGGAGCCTGGGTCACCTATCTGCGCAACCACGCCCAGTACGACCCCGCCAACCCCTGGACCCCCGGCAGTGTATACAGCCAGGGCTGACCAAAGATAAAAATCCCCCGCAGCGGCTCTTTTCAGAGCGCTGCGGGGGATTTTTGTGTATTTTACAGCAGCTTACTTCTTCTTGCTCTTAGCTTTCATGCGCTGCTCGTGGTTCAGGATCTGCTTGCGGATACGCAGGTTCTGGGGGGTGACCTCCAGCAGCTCGTCCTGTGCCAGGAACTCCAGGCTGCCCTCCAGGCTCAGCTTGCTGATGGGCACCAAACGCAGAGCGTCGTCCGAGCCGGAAGCGCGGGTGTTGGTCAGGTGCTTGGTCTTGCAGATGTTCACGTCCACATCCTCACCGGTGGGGGTGTAGCCGATGACCATGCCCTCGTAGACCTTCTCGCCGGGTCCGATCAGCAGGGTGCCGCGCTGCTGGGCATTGAACAGGCCGTAGGTGACAGACTCGCCAGTCTCAAAGCTCACCAGAGAACCGGTGGCGCGGTTGGCGATCATGCCGGCCCACACATCGTAGCCGTCAAAGATCTGGTTCAGGATGCCCTCACCATGGGTGTCGGTCAGGAACTGGTTGCGGTAGCCGAACAGGCCGCGGCTGGGCATCCGGAACTCCAGACGCACACGGGTGTCGCCCAGAGCTTCCATCTGCTGCAGGATGGCCTTGCGCTGGCCCAGGCCGGTCATGACAGCACCCTGATACTGGGTGGGCACGTCGATCACCACGTGCTCCATGGGCTCGTAGGTCTTGCCGTCGATCACCTTGGTCAGAACGTGGGGAGGGGAGACCTGCAGCTCGTAGCCTTCACGGCGCATGGTCTCGATGAGGATGGACAGGTGCATCTCGCCACGGCCCATGACCCGGAAGGAATCAGTGGTGGGGGAGTCCTCCACCTTCAGGGCCACGTCCTTCAGCAGCTCCTTCTGGAGGCGGTCACGGATCTGGCGGCTGGTGACGAACTTGCCCTCACGGCCAGCCAGGGGGCTGTCGTTGACCGAGAAGGTCATCTCCACGGTGGGGTCATTGATCTTCACAAAGGGCAGGGGCTCCACCTGAGAGGGGCTGCACAGGGTGTTGCCGATGGTCACATCCGGCAGACCGGAGAAGGCCACGATATCGCCGGCGGTGATGTTGTCGCAGGGCTGGCGGCCGTTGGCCTGGAAGTCGTAGAGCTTGGTCAGGCGGCCCCGCATCTTCAGGTCCGGGTTGTGCCAGTCGCACACCACCACTTCCTCGCCTACCTTGGCCACGCCGTTCTGGATGCGGCCAATGCCAATGCGGCCCACGAACTCGTTGTAGTCCACAGAGGACACCAGCATCTGGAAGGGAGCCTCAGGGTCGCCTTCCGGGGGCTGGATGGTGTCCAGCAGGGTGTCGAACAGGGGCATCAGGTCGGTGCCGGGCACATCAGGGTCCAGGCTGGCGGTACCCTGACGGCCGCAGCAGAACAGGATGGGGCAGTCCAGCTGCTCGTCGGAGGCACCCAGGTCCATCAGCAGGTACAGCACCTCGTCGATGACCTCTTTGATGCGGGCATCGGGGCGGTCGATCTTGTTGATGGCCACCACCAGGCTCAGGTTCTGCTGCAGAGCCTTCTGCAGAACAAAGCGGGTCTGGGGCATGCAGCCCTCAGCGGCGTCCACCAGCAGCAGCACGCCGTTGACCATCTTCAGCACACGCTCCACCTCGCCGCCAAAGTCGGCGTGGCCCGGAGTGTCCACGATGTTGATCTTCACGCCCTTGTAGGTGCAGGAGCAGTTCTTGGCCAGGATGGTAATGCCGCGCTCACGCTCGATGTCGCCGCTGTCCATCACACGCTCGGACACTACCTGATTGTCACGGAACGCGCCGCTCTGGCGCAGCAGGGCGTCCACCAGGGTGGTCTTGCCGTGGTCAACGTGAGCGATAATAGCGACGTTGCGCAAATCGTTACGAACCATAAATATACAACCTCTCTATTCAGATCTTCTTAGAAGGAATATCATACTGTCTGAGTTTATCGCATCCCGGGGTAGTTTGTCAAGGTTGTATAAAAATTTTTTCAGTCTTTCGGCGTTTTGCCTGAGAAAAACCTGCGTTTTTGGGGGGCGCTGGGGCACAAAATGTGGTATACTGAACGTAACCCAAAGGTTTGTGGGAGATGGCAGCGGGATGCTTGCATTTTCATGGACCGGGGGCCATTATAATGTATTATTAAGGCCGTTTCAACGCCCGTGCTCCGGGCGCGATGGGAGGTGTCCACTGTGAAACTGACATTTTTAGGTGCGAACCATGAAGTTACAGGCAGCTGTACCTTGTTGGAGGCCGCCGGCAAGCGGATCTTGATCGACTGCGGCATGGAACAGGGACGGGATACCTATGAAAACCAGCCTTTGCCGGTGCCGGCAGGTGAGGTGGACTGTGTGCTGATCACACACGCCCATATTGACCATACCGGACTGCTGCCGCTTTTGGTGCGCAACGGTTTTGGGGGCGAGATCTACGCCACGACACCTACGGTAGAGCTGTGCGGCATCATGCTGCGGGACTCGGCGCATATCCAGGAGTTTGAGGCGGAGTGGAAAAACCGCAAAGGCCAGCGCTCCGGTGCAGACCCGGTGGAGCCCATGTACACGGTTCAGGATGCAGAGGCGGCCATCAAACTGTTCCACGGCGTGCCCTATAACACGCAGTTTGCCCTGGCGCCGGGGGTAGAGGTCCGCTTTGTGGATGTGGGACATCTGCTCGGCTCGGCCAGTGTGGAGATCTGGATCACAGAGGAAGGCAAAACGGTCAAGCTGGTGTTTTCCGGCGATATCGGCAACCTGAATCAGCCGATCCTGAAAGATCCCGCCTATCTGCACGAGGCAGATTATGTGGTGATGGAGTCCACCTACGGCGACCGCAGCCACGGCCCCCGGCCGGACTATGTAGGGGAGCTGAGCGCTATTTTGCAGCGCACCCTGGACCGGGGCGGCAATGTGGTCATCCCCAGCTTTGCGGTGGGCCGCACCCAGGAGATGCTGTATTTTATCCGGGAGATCAAAAACCGGGGCCTGGTCAAAGGGCACGGCAATTTCCCGGTCTATATCGACAGTCCGCTGGCCGTTGAAGCGACCCGCATCTTCCATGAGACGGATTCTGCCTGTTTTGATCAGGAAACACGGGAGCTGCTGGCACAGGGAGTCCACCCGATCCTGTTCCCGGGGCTGCGGGTCAGCGTGACCAGTGAGGAATCCCGCCAGATCAACTCGGACCGGGAGCCCAAGGTCATCCTTTCTGCCAGCGGTATGTGTGAGGCGGGCCGTATCCGCCATCATCTGAAGCATAACCTTTGGCGGCCGGAGAGCACCATCCTGTTTGTGGGCTATCAGGCCGCGGGCACCTTGGGACGAGTCCTGCTGGAGGGTGCCCCGCAGGTAAAACTGTTTGGTGAGACCATCGAGGTGCAGGCGGAGCTGTGTCAGCTGACCGGTATGTCCGGCCATGCAGACCGGGAAGGGCTGCTGCGCTGGATCGAAGCCTTTGACACAAAACCCAAGCGGGTATTCGTCAACCATGGCGAGGACGAAGTGGAGGACCGGTTCGTTCAGCTGCTGCAGGAGAGGGGCTTTACCGCTTGTGCGCCTTACAACGGGGCGCAGTGGGTCTTGGGCGCAGAGGGTGCAGTCTGTGTTCAGGAGGGTAGTCGGGAGAAGGTGCAGCGCCGCACTGGCACGGAGGGGCCGAGCCGTGCTGCATCGGTATTCCAGCGGCTGGTCAATGCAGGCCGCCGTCTGCTGCGGGTCATCGAGCACAACCAGGGCGGAGCAAACAAGGACCTGGCCCGCTTTGCCGACCAGATCAATGCCCTGTGCGACAAGTGGGACCGCTGAACCTAAGCGGGAAAGCGCCGACTGCGCATCCTTTTACAGCCCTGCCGGAAAGCACTGCCCGGCAGGGCTTTTTTGTGTGCGGCAGGGGAGGGAAAGGCAAGAGCAAACATAGACAAAATGCACAAGGCGCTTTTGGTCAGGAACGCAAAAAACAGAAAAATCAAGACGAAAAATACTCAAAGCATACACGTCTCCGGGTGTGCTGCAAAAACCGGCCTGAAAGAAAAAATCTGCTCAAAAACCCGAAAATGGCTTGACACCAGGGGTTTTTGTGTTATACTGAGATAGTATCACATAATGGCCTAGTGCGCCAAAAACGGGGTTTGAGGCGTCGGCACTTTGGGGCGTTCATCCTAAAGTTTGTTAAAAATGCCGAAACTCTCCGCGCTGCGCGGGCCGAATTATGTGCGTGTGCTCAAATTTCGACCCGCGTATGCAACATCCGTAGAGTATAAAAGTAAGGAGTGGTTGATTTTATGATGAAAGTCAAGCCCGTAAAGCTCGGCAAAACCGAGCGCATGAGCTTCTCCCACATCGACGAAGTCATCAGTATGCCCAACCTGATCGAGGTCCAGAAGAACTCGTATCAGTGGTTTCTGGACGAGGGCCTGAAAGAGGTCTTCCATGACATCGGCGCCATTGAGGATTACACCGGCAACCTGGCACTGAGCTTTGTGGATTTCCGCCTGGACAAGGAGCCGAAGTATTCCATCAAGGAGTGCAAAGAGCGGGACGTGACCTACGCTGCCCCGCTGCGTGTCACGGCTCGTCTGCTGAATAAGGAGACCGGCGAGGTCAAAGATCAGGAGATCTTCATGGGTGACTTCCCGCTGATGACCGATGCGGGCACCTTTGTGATCAATGGTGCAGAGCGCGCTATCGTCAGCCAGCTGGTCCGTTCTCCCGGCGTATTCTACGGCGATGCAAAGGACAAGGTGGGCAACGACCTGTACAGCGCCACCATGAACCCCAACCGCGGTGCCTGGCTGGAGTATGAGACCGATGCTTCCAACGTGTTCTATGTCCGCATCGACAAGAACCGCAAGCTGCCGGTCACCGTGCTGTGCCGTGCCCTGGGCCTGTCCTCGGATGAGGATATCCTGAACTACTTCGGCGAGGATGAGCGCATCCTGGCCACCCTGGAGAAGGATACCACCAAGAATAGGGAAGAGGGCCTGCTGGAGGTCTACCGCAAGCTGCGCCCCGGCGAGCCTCCCACGGTGGAGTCCGCTACCAGCCAGATCAATATGCTGTTCTTTGACCCCCGCCGGTACGATCTGTCCCGGTTTGGCCGGTACAAGATGAACAAGAAGCTGGCTCTGGCCCGCCGTATCATCGGCCATGTGGCTGCGGATAACGTGGTGGCCCCCCTGACCGGCGAGATCATGATCGAGGCTGGCTCCAAGATCACCCGCGCAATGGCAGAGCAGGCAGACGCTGCTGGTGTCAGCCTGGTCACCCTGCGCATCGATGACAAGGACGTCAAGGTCATCACCAACGGCTGTGTGGACGCACAGGCTTTCTTCTCCTTCGACGTGAAGGAGTGCGGCATCAACGAGCGCTGCTCTTTTGAGGAGATCCGCAAGATCCTGGACACCACCTCCGATGTGGAGGAGCAGAAGGAGCTGCTGTGCCGCAACCACGACCAGCTGATCGGCCGCACCGTTACCACTGCGGACATCTTTGCTTCCATCAACTACCTGAACGGCCTGGCCCACGGCATCGGCTCTACCGATGATATCGACCACCTGGGCAACCGCCGTATCCGCAGCGTGGGCGAGCTGCTGCAGAACCAGTTCCGCATCGGCTTCTCCCGTATGGAGCGTGTGATCCGTGAGCGCATGACCCTGCAGAGCCAGGATCAGAGCGTCATCACCCCGCAGGCACTGATCAACATCCGTCCTGTGGTGGCTGCCATCAAGGAGTTCTTTGGCTCCTCTCCGCTGTCTCAGTTCATGGACCAGAACAACCCTCTGGCTGAGCTGACCCATAAGCGCCGTCTGTCCGCTCTGGGCCCTGGCGGTCTGAGCCGTGACCGTGCTGGTTTCGAGGTCCGTGACGTTCACTACAGCCACTACGGCCGTATGTGCCCCATCGAGACGCCGGAAGGCCCCAACATCGGTCTGATCTCTTACCTGGCATCCTATGCTAAGATCAACGCATATGGCTTCGTGGAGGCCCCTTACCGTAAGGTGAAAAAGACCTACGATGAGGAAGGCCGCCTGATCGACCAGGTCGTTACCGATGAAGTGGAGTATATGACCGCTGATCTGGAGGACGAGTACGTCGTCGCCCAGGCCAACGAGCCCCTGGATGAGAGCAAGCACTTCAAGCGGCAGCGCGTGTCTGCCCGCCGCCGGGACGAGATCCTGGAAATCGACGCTGAAAAGGTCGATTATATGGACGTTTCTCCCCGGATGATGGTCTCTGTGGCAACCGCCTGCATCCCCTTCCTGGAGAACGACGACTGTAACCGTGCTCTGATGGGCTCCAACATGCAGCGTCAGGCTGTGCCTCTGATGGTCACCCAGCAGCCGCTGGTCGCCACCGGTATGGAGTACAAGGCAGCTACCGACTCTGGTACTGCTGTGCTGGCCAAGAACGACGGCATCGTGGAAAAGGTGGATGCAGACCATGTGCTGGTGCGCACCACCGCAGGTGCCCTGGAGGATTACGCTCTGGTGAAGTTTGCCCGCTCTAACGCAGGCACCTGCATCAACCAGCGCCCCATCGTGGAAGTAGGGGAGGCCGTCAAGGCAGGCCAGGTGCTGGCCGATGGCCCTGCTATGCGCAATGGTGAGATCTCTCTGGGCAAGAACGCTCTGATCGGCTTCATGACCTGGGAGGGCTACAACTACGAGGACGCCGTCCTGCTGAACGAGAAGATCGTCCGCGAGGATGTGTACACCTCCATCCATATCGAGGAGTACGAGACCGAGTCTCGTGACACCAAGCTGGGACCTGAGGAGATCACCCGTGATATCCCCAACGTCTCCGAGGATGCCCTGAAGGACCTGGACGAGCGCGGTATCATCCGCATTGGCGCCGAGGTCAAGAGCGGCGATATCCTGGTTGGTAAGGTCACCCCCAAGGGCGAGACCGAGCTGACCGCTGAGGAGCGCCTGCTGCGTGCTATCTTTGGTGAGAAGGCCCGTGAGGTGCGTGACACCTCCCTGCGTGTGCCCCATGGCGAGTATGGCATCATTGTGGATGTCAAGGTGTTCACTCCGGAAAACAGCGACGAGCTGCAGCCCGGCGTGCGCCAGGTGGTGCGCTGCTACATTGCCCAGAAGCGCAAGATCAGCGTGGGCGATAAGATGGCAGGCCGTCACGGCAACAAGGGTGTCGTTTCCCGCATCCTGCCGCAGGAGGATATGCCGTACCTGCCGGACGGCACCCCGCTGGATATCGTGCTGAACCCGCTGGGCGTTCCCTCCCGTATGAACATTGGTCAGGTGCTGGAAGTCAACCTGGGCTATGCAGCCAAGGCTTGCGGCATCAAGGTCATGACCCCGGTGTTCGACTCCGCACGAGAGAACGATATCGGCGATGCATTTGATACTGCCCGGGAGATGTGGCACGGCGAGAACGCCCCCGCATACCCCACCAAGCTCCCCCGGATCATGGGCGAGAAGGGCCATATCATCGACTTCTCCAAGATCGAGCTGGACCGTGACGGCAAGACCACCGTTTACGATGGCCGTACCGGCGAAAAGTTCGACAACCGGGTCACGGTGGGCTATATGTACTACCTGAAGCTGCACCACCTGGTCGACGATAAGATCCATGCCCGTTCTACCGGCCCCTACTCTCTGGTCACGCAGCAGCCCCTGGGCGGCAAGGCCCAGTTCGGCGGCCAGCGCTTCGGCGAGATGGAGGTCTGGGCACTGGAGGCTTACGGCGCAGCTTATACCCTGCAGGAGATCCTGACCGTCAAGTCCGACGACGTGGAGGGTCGTGTCAAGACCTACGAGGCCATCGTCAAGGGCGAGCCGGTGCCGCAGCCGGGTATTCCGGAGTCCTTCCGCGTTATGCTCAAGGAGCTGCAGTCCCTGGGTCTGGACGTGGTGGTCCAGGACAAGGAAGGCAACGAGATCGATATGCGCCAGAACTTTGACGACGAGGAGACCGGCTTTGATATGCGCGATGTTGCCGGTACCGAGACTGTCACTAACGAGAACGAGCTGGCAGGCGACTACACCATCAAGGACGCAGGCTCCAGCTTCGATGATCCTTCTGTGCTGGAGGACAGCTCCAGCGAAGCGGCTCCCGCTTCTTTTGACGAAGTGGACATTGAATGACCCCTTAGGGTCGCCCGCTGCGGCGGCCGGCAGAAAAGCCGGTGACCCGCCGCAGCCGGTGCGGACCCGCACAGCCGCGTGTTATCATCGAGACAACTAGAGATTAAGGAAGGGTTCGTTTCATGGAAAACAACGTTTTCGATTCGATCAAAATCGGCCTTGCCTCTCCCGATCAGATCCGCAAGTGGAGCTACGGCGAGGTGAAGAAGCCGGAGACCATCAACTACCGCACCCTGAAGCCGGAGCGCGACGGCCTGTACTGCGAGCGCATTTTTGGACCTACCAAGGACTGGGAGTGCCACTGCGGCAAGTACAAGCGCATCCGTTATAAGGGCAAGGTCTGCGACCGCTGCGGCGTTGAGGTCACCAAGGCAAAGGTCCGCCGCGAGCGTATGGGCCACATCGAGCTGGCCGCTCCGGTCAGCCACATCTGGTACTTCAAGGGCATCCCCAGCCGCATTGGCCTGATGCTGGACATCAGCCCCCGCCTGCTGGAGAAGGTGCTGTACTTTGCCAGCTATATCGTCACCAACCCCGGCCTGACCCCGCTGGAGAAAAAGCAGCTGCTGACCGAGAAGGAATACCGGGAGATGCAGGAGCGCTACGGCGATGAGTTCGAGGCATCGATGGGTGCTGAGGCCATCCAGGAGCTGCTGCGGGAGATCGACCTGGATCAGCTCAGTGCGGAGCTGACCGCTGAGGTGGAGAAGTCCTCCGGCCAGAAGCGTGTCCGCATCCTGAAGCGCCTGGAGGTCGTGGAGGCTTTCCGCATCTCCGGCAACCGCCCCGAGTGGATGGTCATGGACGTTCTGCCGGTGCTGCCGCCGGATCTGCGCCCCATGGTCCAGCTGGATGGCGGCCGCTTTGCTACCTCTGACCTGAACGATCTGTATCGCCGGGTCATCAACCGCAACAACCGTCTGCGCCGTCTGCTGGAGCTGGGCGCACCGGATATCATCGTCCGCAACGAGAAGCGGATGCTGCAGGAGGCTGTGGACAGCCTGATCGACAACGGCCGCCGCGGCCGTCCGGTCACCGGCCCCAACAACCGTGCCCTGAAGAGCCTGTCTGATATGCTCAAGGGCAAGCAGGGCCGCTTCCGTCAGAACCTGCTGGGCAAGCGCGTGGACTACTCCGGCCGTTCCGTTATCGTTGTCGGCCCTGAGCTGCGTATGGACCAGTGTGGTCTGCCCAAGGAGATGGCTCTGGAGCTGTTCAAGCCCTTTGTCATGAAGGACCTGGTGGAAAAGGGTATTGCCAACAACATCAAGTCCGCCCGCAAGATGGTGGAGCGTGCAAAGCCGGAAGTCTGGGACAGCCTGGAGACTGTGATCCAGGGTCATCCCGTGCTGCTGAACCGTGCACCTACCCTGCACCGTCTGGGCATCCAGGCATTCAACCCGGTGCTGGTGGAGGGCCGTGCCATCAAGCTGCACCCCCTGTCCTGTACCGCATTCAACGCGGACTTCGACGGCGACCAGATGGCTGTCCACCTGCCGCTGAGCGCGGATGCCTGCCGTGAGGCCAAGATGCTGATGCTGGCTTCCGGCAACCTGCTGAAGCCCTCCGACGGCGCCCCCGTCACCGTGCCTACGCAGGATATGATCCTGGGCAGCTACTACCTGACCACCGTCCGTGAGGAGGAGATTGGCGCCGGCAAGGTGTTCCGTGATGAGAACGAGGCCCTGATGGCCTATGCCGAGCACGTCATCTCCCTGCACGCTCCCATCAAGGTGCGCCGCACCATGGTGCTGGATGGCGTGGAGCGCAGCGGTCTGGTGGATGCCACCGCAGGCCGGATCATCTTCAATAACCCGATCCCCCAGAACCTGGGCTATATCGACCGTACCGATCCGGAGCACTGGCTGGAGTACGAGGTCAGCTTCCGCGTGACCAAAAAGACCCTGCCGGACATCATCTCCCGCTGCATGACCCGCAATGGCACCCGCGCCTGTGCAAAGATGCTGGATGCCATCAAGAGTCAGGGCTATAAGTATTCCACCCTGTCTGCGATCTCTGTGGCCGTCTGTGATGCGGTGATCCCGCCCCAGAAGGCAGAGCTGATCGCAGAGGCAGATAAGCAGGTCTCCCAGGTGGGCAAGCTGTTCAACCGCGGCCTGATCTCCGAGGGCGAGCGCTACAAGCAGACCATCGACATCTGGCAGGCGACCACCGACAGAGTCTCCAAGGCTCTGGCGGACAACCTGCCCAAGGACAACGAGATCTATATGATGGCGGACTCTGGTGCTCGTGGTTCTATGAACCAGATCAAGCAGCTGGCCGGCATGCGCGGCCTGCTGGCAAACACCGCCGGCCACACCATCGAGATGCCCATTCGTGCGAACTACCGCGAAGGTCTGAACATTCTGGAATACTTCGTTTCCGCTCGTGGTGCTCGTAAGGGTCTGGCAGATACCGCTCTGCGTACCGCAGACTCCGGCTACCTGACCCGCCGCATGGTCGACGTCTCTCAGGACGTTATCGTCCGCGAGATCGACTGCGGCACCACCGACGGCCTGTGGGTCTCTGAGATCCACGAGGGCAAGGAGAAGATCGAGAGCTTCCGCGAGCGTCTCATCGGCCGTTATGCCGTGGGCGACGTGGTGAATCCGGTCACCGGCAAGGTCATCGTGCCGGAAGGCAAGATGATCGACCTGTACGATGCAGACGAGATCGAGTCGGCTGGCATCACCAAGCTGAAGATCCGCAGTCTGCTGACCTGCCGTGCAAAGATCGGTGTCTGCGCCCGCTGCTATGGCTCCGACATGGCCAATGGTGAGCCGGTCCAGCTGGGCGAGTCCATCGGCGTTATTGCAGCTGAGTCCATCGGCGAGCCGGGCACCCAGCTGACCATGCGTACCTTCCATACCGGCGGTATCGCATCGGCCGAGGATATTACCCAGGGTCTGCCTCGTGTTGAGGAGCTGTTCGAGAGCCGCCGTCCCAAGAGCATGGCCATCATGAGCGAGATCTCTGGTGTGGTCTCTCAGGACGATACCAAGAAGAACGTGGTCATCAAGGTCACCGGCAAGGACGAAGAGACCGGTGCAGAGGTGGTCAAGAGCTACTCCATCCCCTTTACCCAGCATGCACGCGTTGTGCCGGGTGACCGTGTGGAGAAGGGCGACATCATCACCCGTGAGGGCGTGCTCTATCCCCAGGATATCCTGGCGATCAAGGGCCTGAGCGATGTGCAGAACTACCTGATCAGCGAGGTCCAGAAGGTCTACCGTCTGCAGGGCGTTGAGATCAACGATAAGCATATCGAGGTCATCGTCCGTCAGATGTGCCGTAAGGTCCGGGTCACCGACTCCGGCTCTTCCGACCTGATCGGCGGCGCACTGGCAAACCGCCTGGATGTGGAGAACATCAATGCAGATCTGCAGAAGCGGATCGACGCAGGCGAGCAGGGCCTCAAGCTGGTGGAGTACCAGCAGGTGCTGCTGGGCATCACCAAGGCTGCCCTGGCCAATGAGTCCTTCCTGTCTGCTGCATCCTTCCAGGAGACCACCCGCGTGCTGACCGAGGCTGCCATCAAGGGCAAGACCGACCCGCTGGCTGGCCTGAAGGAGAACGTCATCATCGGTAAGCTGATCCCCGCAGGTACCGGCCTGCCGGAGGTCCGTGAGGACCTGATCCGCCGCGAGGCGGAGCGGGATGAGCAGGTGGCTGCTGAACTGGCCGCTGCCCAGCTGTAAACCCTCCGTTTTCCGGATAAAAGCATAAAAAGCCCCCGCAGAGCACATACTCTGCGGGGGCTTTTGTGCTTTGGAGCAGGGGAGAGGGCTGTTCGAGAAAAAATCAGCGGAAAGTACAAAAAAACTTTGCAAAAACTGTTGACATTACGCCCCACAACGAGTATTATATAACTGTTGCGCATCCCTTTAGGGGGAAGTGCGGCAAAAAATCCGGGCGGTTGCCCGGTTATCACTCTACGAAAGGAGAAACCAAATGCCTACTTTTAACCAGCTTGTACGCAAAGGCCGTGAGGTCCTGGCTACGAAGAGCGCTTCTCCTGCTCTGCTGAAGAGCTACAACTCTCAGAAGAAGCAGTACTCTGATCTGAGCAGCCCCCAGAAGCGTGGTGTCTGCACTGCAGTCCGTACCATGACCCCCAAGAAGCCGAACTCTGCTCTGCGTAAGGTCGCCCGTGTCCGCCTGACGAATGGTATTGAGGTCACCTCTTACATTCCCGGCATCGGCCATAACCTGCAGGAGCACTCCGTCGTTCTGATCCGCGGCGGTCGTGTCAAGGACCTGCCCGGTGTTCGTTACCACATCATCCGTGGTACTCTGGATACCCAGGGTGTTGCAGGTCGTGGCCAGGCCCGCTCCAAGTACGGCGCAAAGCGTCCTAAGGCCGGTGCAGCGAAGAAGTAATTGAGGAACGACCGCCATAAACGGCTTTCCATTATATAAATAACAAGTCCGCCCTGAGCGGATGGTCAACAGTTTATGTAAGGTCAGCTCTTTGTGACACAACGGGAGTTTAATTACTTTCGAGTACCGATGATATCATTCTGTGAAGGAGGGAAGAAAGATGCCTA
>OHRH01000040.1_pt1 | contig 101518 bp, 118 predicted proteins | sample 1578391 | NCBI WGS metagenome assembly OHRH01 (sample SAMEA3879599, study PRJEB24766) | human gut metagenome | biome: human-associated habitat; feature: feces | place: USA | collected 1985/1987 | reverse complement strand
GACCTTACCCAATAATATGGAAGGTGTGGCGACAGCGATCGAGAAAGCGATCCTTTGCTCTGATCTGGGATTAAACCCGAGCAACGATGGAAAAATGATCCGTCTTGTTTTCCCGGAGCTTACTGAGGAACGCCGTAAAGATCTGGCAAAGGATGTTAAGAAAAAGGGAGAAGCAGCTAAGGTTGCTGTCCGCAATGTCCGCCGTGATGCCAACGACGCATTTAAAAAGCTTACCAAGCAGGATGTGTCTGAGGATGAAGTAAAGGATCTGGAAAACGAAGTTCAGAAGCTGACAGATAAATATATCAAAGATATCGAGGCAGCAGTAGATAAAAAAGCAAAAGAGATCCTGACTGTATAATTAATTCAGCGGGAAAGAGAAAGGAGAGCTGTAAAAGATAGCTCTCCTTTTGCCATAACATAAAAATTACCGGGAGGAGCGGCAATGAGAGTACCGAATCATATAGCGATCATTCTGGATGGCAACGGACGCTGGGCAAAAGCCAAAGGAATGCCCAGAAGCTATGGTCATGTAAAGGGCTGTGCAAATCTGGAAACAGTCTGTGACTATATGAAGGAGCTGGGAGTCAAATATGTGACTGTATATGCTTTTTCCACAGAGAACTGGAAGCGTTCAAAAGAAGAAGTGGACGGTCTTATGAAGCTGTTTCGGAACTATATGAAGCGCTGTATTCAGATTTCAAGAGATAATAAAATGTGTGTACGTGTCATTGGTGACCCAAGTATGTTTGATGCAGATTTACAGCAAAAAATCAAAGAGCTGGAGGAATATTCCAGCCAGTTTGACGAGCTGCATTTTCAAATTGCTTTAAATTACGGAAGCAGAGATGAAATCAAAAGAGCCATGGTAAGGATGGCGGAGGATGTGGAAAAAGGAGTTCTTCTCCCTCAGCAGATTACGGAGGATGTGATTTCTGATTACTTGGACACAAGGGCACTTCCCGACCCTGATTTGCTAATTCGAACAAGCGGCGAAGAAAGGCTTTCAAACTTTTTAATGTGGCAGCTTGCTTATACAGAGTTTTACTTTACCGATGTGGCATGGCCGGATTTTGATAAAAAGGAATTTGAAAAAGCCATTGATAAATTCAATCACAGAGACCGCAGATACGGTGGCGTAAAGGAGGAGTAGAATGTTTAAGACAAGACTTTTAAGTGGAATTGTTCTTGTGGCGATTGCAGTCGCTTCTGTTGCCGCAGGAGGTCCTATATTATTTGCTGTGCTTCTGGCAATTTCATTAATCGGAGTAGGAGAGCTGTATCGTGCCATGGAGGTGCACCAGAAGGGCTTTGGGGCATTGGAAATCGCAGGGTATGTAGGAACGGTTTTGTATTACCTTTCACTGCTTTGGGTAAAAACAGATGAATTTTCCATGATGATTTTACTGTTTGCCCTTGTACTCATTATGTGTGTCTATGTGTTTACGTATCCAAAATATAGAGCAGAACAGATTATGGCAGCCTTATTCGGCATTTTCTATGTTGCGGTTATGCTGTCCTATATTTATAAAACGAGAACCTTAGAGGGCGGTGCATGGCTGGTAGGCTTGATTTTCTTAAGCTCTTGGGGGAGCGATACCTGTGCCTACTGTGTGGGAATGTTAATCGGAAAGCATAAAATGGCGCCGGTATTAAGTCCGAAAAAATCCGTTGAAGGCGGTGTAGGCGGTGTGTTAGGCGCAGCGCTTTTGGGAGCGCTCTATGCACTTTTGATTTCCGGTGTCAATCAGGCAGACGGTCATACTCCATTGATGTATGCAGTGATTTGTGCGGTAGGTGCGCTGATTTCCATGGTAGGAGATTTGGCGGCATCTGCCATTAAGAGAAATAAGGAAATAAAAGATTACGGAAAACTTATTCCGGGGCACGGCGGTGTTTTGGATCGTTTTGACAGTGTTATTTTTACAGCTCCGTTTATTTATTTCCTTGCCAGTGTTTTAATATAAAGAGGAAAGCGTATGAAGAAAATTGCAATTTTAGGTTCAACAGGTTCCATAGGAACACAAACCCTTGATATTGTCAGCAAAAATGATGATTTGCAGGTGGTAGGAATTGCTGCGGGAAGAAATATTGATTTGCTGGAGAAGCAAATCCGTCAGTTTTCTCCAAGGCTGGCAGCGGTGGGAGATGAAAAGAAAGCGCAGGAATTAAAGCTTCGTGTACAGGACACTGACTGCAAAGTAGTAGGCGGAATGGAAGGTTTAATTGAGCTGGCGGTTATGGAGGAAGCGGAAATTCTGGTGACCGCCATTGTGGGGATGATTGGAATATGTCCTACGGTTGCCGCTATTTGTGCAGGAAAGCATATTGCTCTTGCAAACAAAGAAACCCTTGTAACAGCAGGGCATATTATTATGCCTCTTGCAAAAGAGCACAATGTGAAAATTTTACCGGTTGACAGCGAGCACAGTGCAATTTTTCAGGCGTTAAACGGAGAAAATCCAAAAACCATTGAAAAACTGCTGATTACTGCTTCCGGCGGCCCTTTCCGTGGCAAGAAAACAGAAGAACTGAAAAATATACGTGTGGAAGATGCGTTAAAGCACCCAAACTGGGCTATGGGACAGAAGATTACCATTGACTCTGCGACTTTAGTAAATAAGGGGCTGGAGGTTATGGAGGCAAAATGGTTATTTGACGTGGATTTGGACAGAATACAGGTGGTAGTACAGCCTCAGAGCGTTATTCATTCTATGATTGAATTTAAGGATGGCAGTATTATGGCGCAGCTTGGTACGCCAGATATGCGTCTGCCTATTCAATATGCGCTGTATGAGGGTGAGCGAAAATACTTAGACGGGGAAAGGCTGGATTTTGCAAAGCTGGCATCCATTACCTTTGAAAATCCAGATATGGAAACCTTTAAAGGTCTGCCTCTGGCAATGCAGGCGTCTAAGACGGGCGGTTCTATGCCCACCGTTTTTAATGCCGCAAATGAAAAAGCAGTGGCGCTGTTTTTAAACCGAAAAATCGGATTTTTAGACATTTATGAAATAATTGAAAGAGCAATGAATGAGCATGAAGTAATTTTAAATCCTACCGTTGAAGAAATTATAAATATTGAACAAGACGTATATAAGAGGATTGAAGGCAGGTGGTAAATTGAAAATTTTAATAGCAATTTTGATATTCTCCGTCATTATTATTTTCCATGAGCTGGGGCATTTCCTTTTGGCGAAAAGAAATGGAATTAAGGTTACGGAATTTTCTCTGGGGATGGGACCGAGACTGTTATCAACGCAAAAGGGAGAAACCCGTTATTCTTTAAAATTATTTCCCATAGGCGGGTCCTGTATGATGGTTGGCGAAGATGATGACGATGACAGCGAGGGTTCTTTTAATAAGGCATCTGTGTGGGCGAGAATATCTGTTGTTGCGGCAGGACCGATTTTTAACTTTATTCTGGCTTTTGTATTTGCCATGATTATTACCAGCGTGGCAGGCTATGATCCTGCCAGAGTGTTACAGGTGGAAGAAAATTCTCCTGCGGCAAAGGCGGGGCTTCAGGAAGGGGATATTATTACAGAATTTCAGGGGAGAAACATTGTTCTAGGGAGAGATTTGGACTCCTACATGATGCTTCACGGACTGGAAGATGAAGACATTACCCTGACCTATAAACGAGATGGTAAAGAAAAGGAAGTTTCCTTTGAAGCATACAGCGAAGAAAAATACATGCTGGGATTTTCTTATGTACCCACACCGGATGGAGAACCGGAAGTTACACAGGTTGTTTTAAACGGCGCTATGATGGAAGCCGGAGTACAGGCCGGAGATATTATCCGTGAAATCAATGGAGAAGCTATTGAAACCAGTCAGGAAATACAGGAATACTGGGAAAAAAATCCGCTGGACGGTTCAGAAATTAGTTTGGGAATTGAGAGAGACGGAGAGGTACAGACGATTTCCTTAAAACCTCAGATGACAAAGCAGATAGATACCGGTTTTGTTTATAATCTGTATCGGGAAAAAACCAACTTTTTAGGGGTACTAAGATACAGCGCTTCTGAGGTGCGATACTGGATTTCTAATACCATAGAAAGTCTTATGATGCTGATAAAAGGGCAGTTTAGCGTAAATGACTTATCTGGTCCTGTGGGGATTATTGATGTTATTGGCGACTCTTATGAAGAAGCCAAAGAGGAAGGCACGGTTATGGTATGGCTTCAAATGCTGTACTGGGCAATTCTGCTTTCTGCCAATTTAGGTGTCATGAATTTACTTCCTATTCCGGCTTTAGACGGAGGAAGACTTGTCTTTCTTGCAGTTGAAGCTGTACGAAAGAAGAAATTAGATCCAAATGTAGAAGGCATGATCCATTTTGTGGGATTTGTTTTATTGATGCTTTTAATGGTATTTGTAATGTTTAATGATTTTCGAAGATTATAATGGAACTGTCACATGAAAGAATAATCAAGAATATCTATGCAGTTTTGGCGAAAATGTATAGATATTCTCGATATTTATTTTATGTGGCAGCTTTTTTATACTAATTCTGCAATTCTGGTGACGCCTACGTAAATTTCCTGAATTTCGTACCATGTGGAGTAATCAATAATTCCTGTGGCAGGAAGTCCGAAAATCTGCTGGAATTTTTTGACTGCGTTTTGCGTGTTTTCTCCAAAGACTCCGTCTACGGAAATTTTCGGAAGAGCAGGATAGGCGTTGGCAATGGCATTAAGCTGTTCCTGTATCTGTCGGATCTTACTTCCGGATGAACCGATGTCTAGGGGCTGACCGGGCCACGAGGCAGGGATGCCGGAAATTTCCTCGGCAGTGTTGATGTACATGTTGCTGCCGTAGAAGTTTCGTAAGATTTCAATGGCAGAATAGCCTTGATCTCCCAGATATTTTGAGCCCCATTGTGTCACCCAAATAGCAACAACATACAAACGACTGAAACCCGCATAAAATAAGGATTTTTCAGACGTAGTAGTAGTAAATTTCCACCATTTCTTCTTCTTTTTTATAGACAATCTTTTCTACGATACTTCTTATTGCATCACTTTTTTGCTGGTCTGTAAAATTATCACTCGTGATAATATCATACACATTTCTGATGCGTTCTTGCATATCTTTTTTCATATCTTCTGTATTATTTGTTGGCTCAGTACTGGAATTTTTAATTTTTTCTTCCAGATCGGAACGCTCCTTGGCGAGCAGCAGCTTATTTTCCTTATATTCTTCTAGAGTATCTATTTCGTTCATGTATGCTTCTTTGATACGTTTTTCTTTATTTTCCAATTTAGCAAGTAAGCCTTTTAAAATTTTCAATTCGCTCTTGTCTTCTACCGGAACAGGAGCTTTTATGGAAAAAGATAAATTATCGTTAAGGGTAGCTGCCTTGATGCCTTCTAGCACGACTGGTTCTAATTTTCTGGAACTTATAGAGCTTTTCGCAAGGCATTTTCCTTTACTGTATCCGTAACAAGTAAAGTAGCAATATTGTTTGTTATTACTTTTACCTGTAGTACTCTTTGCAATCATTGTTCTGCCGCATTCCGGACATTTTACAATTCCAGATAACCAGTGGCGATAAGTAGAAGATGGCCTTGCGCCGGTAGGACGATATTCACTCTGAAAACGCTCCTGCGCTGCATGAAACAATTCTTCGGAGATAATCGCCGGATGCGTTCCGTCTGCTAAAATCCAAACTTCTTTTGGCTTAATTTCATTGGTGGCATTGGTGGTTCGGTTCCAGCGTATCTTTCCGCAGTAAGTAGGGTTCTGTAAGATGTATTCCACAGACCTTCGCTCAAAAGCTTTTCCGTGTGACGTTTTTACTCCCATGGTATTTAAACTTCTGGCAATATCAAATATTCCGGAACGAGCATTAACATATTTGTCAAAGATATATTCCACAATCTTTGCTTCTTCCGGAACAATTACCGGAGGTTCACCTTTTACTAAAATCTTATATCCAAGAGGCGGTCTTGCCTGATAGCCTCCTTTCATTGCTTTTTCAGACATTCCACGGAAAACTTCTCCAGAAAGACGGATAGAGTAGTACTCATCCATCCATTCAATGATACGCTCGATTAGTGAGCCGAACGGTCCTTCTATAAGTGGCTCGGATACGCTAATTACATCTACGTTACATTTTCTACGGAGCAAGGATTTGTATACTATGGACTCCTCCTGATTTCTTGCAAAACGGCTGAATTTCCATACTAAAATCACATCAAAAGGAGACGGGTTGGACTTTGCTGTGGAAATCATTCGCATAAACTCAGGACGGCGGTCTGCTTTTCTTCCAGATATTCCTTTTTCTTCGTAAATGTAACTTTTTGACACTACAATATTGTGGTCTTTTGCGTACTTTAAAAGCAATCGTTTTTGCGCATCAGGAGACAGTTCCTCCTGTTTCCCGTGGGTGCTCACACGTATATAGAGAGCACCAGATTTAAGAGTTTCTTTATTAGACATAACATCACCTTCTTAATCTTATTCATTTACTCAAAAAAGAGTACAAAAATAACAGCCAGCAAAGAACATTTGTTCCACTTGCAAGCTGTTTCCGAAGATGATACAATATATTTGCGTTTTTAGTATATCTTCGGGTATATATCGGGACCGTTCAGTGCGCCAACACTGGGCGGTTTTTATGTTCTAAACAAAATGATATTTATTCTAATAACAATTTTTACATGGTCTTGATTTTCCGCTTTCTGCAATACTGCCGCTTAAAACTGTTTTTGAACGGCTTAAACTTGGGCAACTGGAAGTGGAATGATATACTTCACCATTTGGTGTCCAATATACTGTTTCACCAACATTTGATTGCTGTTGCTCTTGAGATTGAGCTTCTTGCTCAGCAGCAATTCTTTCTGCCTCTGCTTGAGCAGCAGCCTCTTGCTCAGCTTGCAATCTTGCAGCTTCTTGTTCGGCAGCGATACGTTCCGCTTCTGCTTGTTCAGCGGCAATTCTTTCTGCTTCTGCTTTGGCAGCAGCTTCCTGTTCAGCTTTTATTCTTTCTTCCTCAGCCTTCTTTTCGGCAGCGATACGTTCTTCTTCAGCTTTCTTTTCAGCAACCTTATCAGTAACAGTAATAGTTACAGTATTGCTTTTTATATCATCATCCGCAATGAAAGATAATTGAATATCGCCGGATTTCTTGAAATGTAAAATTGCTTTACCATCTTCATATTCTAAGTCAGCAATATTTTCATCGGACAATTCTAAATCGTATATGTCTGCGTCAGAAGGGACAGGAGTAATATTGACCTTAACTGTATCACTTACATCATAAGTGGTTTGTTCCCAATCTGCCTGAATATCTGTAAGTTCCGGACCAAAAGGGAAAAATACCAAAACCAGAAAAGAACTTATAGTTATAATCGATGAAATGAGCAAACGTTTCTTTTTAACAGATGGTTCATTTTTTCTAATAGCAAACCATAATATAGCTACAATTCCGGGCATCCAGAGGACAGGGAAGAAAAGAATACCTAAAAAAATTCCGATAACAGCTAAAAGCAATGTTAAGCAACCGAATGGCTTTTTAGGCGGTTTTCCCTCTGCATTGTTATCAAGAGGAGACTCTGAACTTAGATTACTACCATTATTGAACGTATTTGTTTTGTTATTTTTTGGATTACTTGTTTTGGAATAACTTAAACCAGTACCGGGTATGCCAACAGTGGAAGTCCTTTTTCCAGTAGAACTTACAGTATGGTGGAAACCTTTTCCTCCAAATGTTACACTGGTGCTTTTCTTGTTAAGGTTAAGTTTTACACCGGGTGCAATTTTTAAACTTTTTCTAAATCTTAATCCCATTAAGTTTTCCTCCCTCGTTTGTATATTAGTCTAAAGTATTATCATCTAACAAGACTTCACTTCCTACTTCTAAAAAATGATATGTAAATGCTTCATTTTCTTCGTCAATGGTAAGAGTTAAACGTATACGAATTTCTTCTCCATTTATAGATGCTTTTTCTGTTCTGATGTCGATAATTCCATCACCTAAATCTGTAATAACATAATCATTTGAATTAAAAGGAAATTCAACGGGAAGATCACTATTTTTCTCTACGGCCTGTTGCATAGCTGTAATATATAGAGCTAAGTTATCATTCTTGTTGGATGTTTCTACCTTTTTATCTTCCTTGACACTAGAACAAGCGGATGCAGGCAGAGAAACTGTTATAGCTACCATGGATATAAGTAGTATTTTCTTTAAATGTTTTCTTTTCACAATACCATTCCCTCCGTATATAAATATTTTAATAAAAATTGGGGATAATATCACAAAAAAGGAGATATCCCAATGAAAATATTATTGAATGAATACATGACCTATAAAAATTTAACGGTTCGTCAAGTATCCATTGCAACAGATATTCCAAAATCCACCATAGCAGACATACAAAATAATAAAACCATGCCAAGAATGGATACAATGGAAAATCTGGCAAAGGGGTTAAAAGTCAGAATAACAGACCTTTTTGACTCCCCTTTTAAATAAGTGTCCGAGGTTTCGGACAAATTACAAAATAGAATAATTTTCGACCTCCCAAATTCGCATAATAAGTAAGAGAAACCATAGTAAAATATGGAATAGAACAAATGTTCTTGAAACTCTATTGTATATGTAGTATATTATAGAAAGAGAACAAATGTTCCCAAAGAGGGAGGTACATATTATATGACAAATGAAGAGTTCAAAAAACAAATACTTAAAATGATTGAAAAAATCAATGACAACAAGGCACTAAAACGAATATTTGAACTTGTGCATTTTTATTTTGTCAGATAGCAAGAAAGCGGCGCCAGTTTTATTCTGGCGTCTTTTCTTTTGTAAAAACATTTTTAAGCATCTGCTTTATCGCTGTTCTCACTTCCGGAGGAAGCTTTGCATATTCTTCCATCAAAAGACGATCTTCTTCGTCAAGACCATATTCTTCAGCTACATCATCCAATATCACGTCTGGAACGGATACAAACGGCTCTCCTATTTCTTCGGAAAGCCAAGAGTAACTAACTCGGAATGTCTTACAAATCAATTTAAGGACATAGTCCTTAATATCAACCCTGCCACGCTCCCAGTTATTTACAACATCACGACTGACACCGAGAGAGTTTCCAAAAGCATCTTGCGTTAGTTTTAATTCATCTTTTCGGATATATTTTATTCTTTCATGTAACTCCAATATTTTATCACCACCTTTAATAAGATTATACAACTTTAAAATGAGTATGTCAACCCATAAGCGGCAAAAAAAGCGCAAAATAAGAGTTGACAAACTCATAAATAAGATGTAGAATGAGTTCAAGAACTCAAGAAAGGAGCGAAAGAAAATGGCAGAACTGAAAAAAGATATTAAAGATATAAAAGAATTTGCAGAAATTATTAAAAGTATTAAAGGCACAGGAAAAGAGTACAAAGACTTTGTGGCTGGGACTATTGCAGGTGTACGCATGGCTTATTCCATGGAAAAGAAAGCAGGGTGAGGGAAATAAGAATACTTAATACGTTAATAAAGAAGCACAACGAGAAAAAACTCTTGAAGAATGGCTTAGTTCGTTGTGCTTGGTGCAAAAGGCTAATATTAAAAACTGATAAATATTGTCAGTATTGCGGAAAATCTACGGGAATAAAGCCTTTTTAGTCGTTTCACTTACAATATCAATAAGAAGCTGGCGTAAGGAGTCTTTTAAAATTTGCCCGCAAGTAGATATTCCTTTTCTATATTTTGCAATAGCAATAGGAGTAGTTGGAACATCGACGATTAATTCCGGAATAGCATTTTTGATTAGTTCTTTAGATTCGTCGTCTAAATCATCATCTAAGGCTAGAAGTTCAATGGAATTATCAAGTGTTTTCTGCGTCCAAGGATAAGGAGAACCACATTCATGACAATAGTGAGGAAGTTCATAAGGCTGCTCTCCTATCAATGTTACCCCGGAAGCACTAAAAATTCCACGTATATGTGTTTGGCATTTAGGACAAAAAGAATAAGTTTCAGCTCCACATTGAGAACAATATTTTTGATGATTGGCGTCATATTTACTTACGATATGCCCGTTAAGGCAAATTGTGACATAACCATAAGACATAAAAATAATCCTTTCATAAATTACTCGGCATGGCGGTGCCTGTAAATAGAGTATAGGAGATAAAAGAACAAAAAGCAATAAACATAGACAAACCATACTGCATACTTATTAAAAAGGAGGTGGTGGCATGGCATTAACCTATAAAAACATAGTAGTTATCGCTGGAGAAAAAGTTGATTTAGAGACGCTTCCAGAAGAAGAAAAAGAACGTCTTGCTGTGGAGTGGAACAGAGCCGCCGCAAGAAAATTAAATTACATGGAAGATAAAACCGCCTAGTGCGGTAAGAAGGGAGGGACAAGCTATGCATAGTGAAAGTTTAACACAAGCAATTCTGGGGACAGCACTGTTATTTAACACAGTTTTTAAAATTCCGGACGATATGAGCCTTTTAGGGCAGATATTTGGAGTGGGCATAGTGACATATATGCTGTTTTGGAGTATTGAGAAAGTCCGAGAATGGGAATTGTTATTAAAAAAAGCCCGCAGAGATAGAACTCATGCGGACTAGGGAATTTAATTAACAAGTCCATTATACAAGAATATGGAGGAAAAAGCAATGGGAGAATTTACACAATTAGAAAAAGAACTCTTACCTGTATTTTCTGAGATAGAACGGATTAAAGAGAGACACGGAATAACATCCCTTACTTTAGAAAGCTTCAATCTTATAGATCAATTCTATGGGAGCCACGGAGGAAAAGGAAACTTTATGGGAAAAAGAGAGTACAAGCATACCAGAGCAGTAGGACATAGTTTTGTACAAATCAAATAAAAAAAGAAAAGCCCGGAGAGAAACGCTCCGGGCAAGTCATATATGAAACTTTAAACCTAGAAAAAGTATAGCATATATGACCGCAAAAGACAAGGAAGAGAGAGCGCTTTTCTCTCTTTTACAACTCGATAAAGATATTAAACTTAGGACATAGAGGCTATGGCGGTAAAGAGAAAAACAATAAAACTAAGGAACGGAGATATCCTTGATATTACTGAAAACCATGATGGAAACCATGGCACACCGGGAAAGGCAAGACAAAAAAAGAAAAAGCCTACCAAAGAGGAGATACAAAAAAATAATGCCATGAACAAAGCAAGGAGAACCAGATTGAGGCTCTTGCAGTATTTTTGTCCCGGAGATTGTTTTGCTACATGGACGTATGAAAAAAACAAAAGACCTTCTGAAATGGATGAAGCTTTGTCAGATTTCCAAAAAGCAATACGAAAAGTGAGAAGGGAATATCAAAAAAGAGGATACGAACTTTTCTGGATAAGAAACATTGAAAGAGGAACAAAAGGAGCATGGCATATCCACCTTATAGTAAACGAGATCGGCGATACAGCAAGCATATTAAAAACTGCATGGAAAAAGGGCGGGGTTTACACTACGGAAATCAGTCTTTCTGAAAAACTCTATGATGAGGATTTTACAAAGTTGGCCAATTACATTACCAAAGACGAAAATACACAGGAGTTAAAAAAAGACGGCACTCCGGAAAAACCCAGAATTAAAGAAGCAAACTACAACATATCTCGAAATATGCCACTTCCAGAGCCGAAGGTAGACAAATTAAAACGCTGGAAAGAAGAAATTAAACCCAAAAAGGGATATTACGTTGCAAACATGATAGAGGGCATCAATCCGGTAACTGGATACAAGTACCGGAGATATACTTTAATCCGATTTAAGCAACAGGAGAAAGGAAGGCGAAAAAATGAAAAAAGTAAACCTGTACATAGAGATGGATAAGACAGCCTTCCAAAAAATTGAGAGAAAATGTGGGTATGTGCTGGAATACATTACGCCGAAAGGAGAAACAAAGACCAGGGAAGGATACAGGAAAAATAGAAGTACATATAATCAGGAATTTCTGGGAGCGTTAGCAGAAGCACTGGAAAGAATACATGAGCCATGCAAGATGACTATTCACGGGCAAAACAGGTTTGCTTTGAATATGCTGCAGAACCGACTGGAAGAATGGGCATCCGATAATTTTATATCAAACGGGAAACCTGTCCTGAACAAAGAAGAATGGGAAGCCGTGTGGAAAGAAGTACAAAAACATGAGATTACAGCAGAAATAGGCAAACACGCTTATTCCGAATGGATTTTAAGAGAAATGGAGGAGGAAAATGAAAAATAAAGTAATTAGCAGTTTAAGAGAAGTGGACTGGAAAGAGATACCTGTTCCCATGGTGGTTATTTATAAAAACCCACTGGACTTTCCAGAGGAATGTGTGGCAAGGGTATTTAATGTAAAGACAGGGAAACCTACACCTTTCTGTATTTTAAGAAAGACAGTAAAAGAGTGCAGGGAAGAAGTGCGTAAAAGCGGATTTTATGTAAAGTTACCAAGAGCAAAAACAGACGATAAGTGCATCGTAGAAAGTTGGATGTAAGAGTGAAGAAAACAGGTAAGAAACAAAAGAGCATCTTGCAAGACCAGAGCGAAAAACAATGTTATTTGTGCATGGTATTGCATGGAGATTACGGATATAAGCAAGTAGAGGACCATCACATTTATTTCGGCAGCTCCAACCGAAAGAATAGCGAATTTTATGGATTTAAAGCCAACCTCTGCCTGATGCACCACCGCATTGGCAAAGAGGCGGTGCATAATAACCGGGAAACAGACCTGACACTAAAAAGAATATGCCAGGAAGAATTTGAAAAGAACCATACAAGGCAAATGTTTGTCAAAATTATTGGTAAATCTTATCTGGATGGAGAATTTGAACGTCCAGAGATTTAGGGAGGAAGAGCATGGAGGACTTAATAACCACATACGGAGAAGCGAAAGACATAATCCGGAAAGATTTAGAAAGTATGTCTAAGAAATTTATAACTATAGGCTATTATCTCAAATACATTCGTGACAAGAAACTTTATATACAGGATGGATTTGAAAGTATATGGGAATTTGCACAGGACACCTACGGAATAAGTAAAAGCACTTGCAGCAGATGGATGCACATGAATGATAAATTCTCCGAGGGTGGGAACTCTCCGGAATTAAGACAAGAGTTTGCTTCTTTTGGGAAAAGCCAGTTACAGGAAATGCTTTATTTAGACGATAAGCAAATAGAACAGGCGAAACCGGAAATGACAGCAAAAGAAATTAGAGAAATTCGAAAACCTCAAAATCAAGAAGAAAATTTGGAAGGCCAGATGAGTATTGAAGACTATCCGGAAATGCTTCCGGAAGAAGTTTCTTGCTTCAAAATGGGTGGAAAACCTTATGGATATACCTGGTATCAGGTGGTGAAAGAATATTTAAAAACAGCATATACAGAAGACAGTGCAAAGATTAAGAGCCTGGGGAAAGAATATCTGGTTTTAAGGAGACCAGAACGAACATTTTTCTACGATGCGCAAGGAAATACATTGTTTGAAGTGGAAAATGCCAGACTGGAAAGTGAATACAGTTGGTTACAGCAGAAAGAAAATATTGCGCCATCGCAACAGTCAGGAAAGTGCATACATAGCCAGCAATATGTATGTACATTAACAGAAAGACAGAAAGCAGTGGCAGGAGATGGCAAGAACTGTAATGAAAAGTGCTGTTGGAATTGTATTAACCACGGAAACTGCAAATACGAGTGTAATGCTTCTGCGAATAGAGAAGAAAAGAAAATAACAGTAGAGGTAGTGCCGGGTGTAGAAGCAGAGATAACAGATATTAAAAAAGCCACAAAAGCGGCGAAAATAGAAGAGAAAAAAGCAGAAATAGAAGCTATCCGTGACATATCTATTGCGCCAGCGCAACAGCATGAGGAAAATGAAGAGCAGCAGGAAGCTTTAGAAAAAACATTTAAAAAATGGAGTCCAAAAGAAATTTTGGAAGAGAAAAGAGAAGAACTGAATAGATGGATAGAAGCTTTTGCAGGAGAAAAAGAACCGGAAGCAATAAGTAAACAAAGAATAATCGTAGATGCGCTAGAATACATGGTTAAGAATTTGCAACAAGAAGAGCAACAGGAGCAACCTCCTCTTCCAAAATTAAAAAATAACGACCAGAGGAAAGAATGGCTTAATAATTACCGTTCCTGGGGCATCTGGTATAAGGATGAATACATAGGAGCAACTTATTATCGATATCAATTTGAAAACAGCGCTGTTCTGATTGTAGAAGAATACGAAAACGAAAGCGAACACACAGGAACATACATAAGTTCTTACCTTCATCTTGTAGGAGGACCAAAACCTCCAAGGAAAAACGGAATTCCAAAGTGGACGAAACATAAAAAATATAATCGATATCCGAATAGCGAAACGGAGCTTGTAGAATTTTTAAAAGAAATACAGAGGTGATCAAATGAACAAAGTAATTTTAATGGGGAGATTAACAAGAGACCCTGATGTGAAATACACGGCCGGAGATAATCCAATGGCAATCGCCAGATATACATTGGCAGTAGATAGACGTTTTAAAAGAGAAAATGAAGCAACAGCAGACTTTATCAGTTGCGTTGCTTTTGGAAAGGCAGCAGAATTTGCAGAGAGATACTTCCGTCAAGGTATCCGTATTGTAGTAAGCGGCAGAATTCAGACAGGAAGCTATACAAACAGAGATGGAAACAAAGTCTATACAACAGATGTTGTGGTAGAGGAACAGGAATTTGCTGAGAGCAAAAATAATGCAGCAGGAAATAACAATGCACAGGGAAATACGGCAGCAGGACAGCAGTCTGGGAATCAAGGGGTATCCGTAGATGCAGACGGCTTCATGAATATCCCGGATGGAATTGAGGAAGAGTTGCCATTTAGCTAAGGAGAAAAGTATGAGTTGGGAGAATATGACAGGAAAAGAAATAAAGCGTATACAAGAAAAAGATTGTAAATACTGCAAGAACTCTATAAAGATATCGTCTATAGACAGCGGTTGCGATTACTTGGCCATACACAAAAAAAAGAAGACCATGCAAACCGGGAGAATGCAGGGCAGCAGGAGTGTTTGAGAAAAAAGAAAGGAGAGGGAGACATGGGAAGTAGAATACCTGTAGAAAGACAGGAAGTAAAGAAAGCGAAGGAGATGTATGCAGTAGGATACAGCGTACAGGAAATATCTTTAGAACTTAACCGTACCGGAAACACAGTACGGCGTATGATACATGGGTTCTACGATAACTTAGAGCCTAAGAAACCAAAAGAGAAAGACAAAGAAAAACCACTGTGGCAGATATGCTTCGAAATGGAGTGGGAAAATGCAGTAAACAGAATTAGAAAAGCAATGGGCAAAGAACCGATTTAAGGAGTACATGATTAGAAGAACGAAAAGGAGAAAAGTGATGAATTGGGATGAAACAATGTATTCAAAACAAGTGAAAGAAGCGCTAGGAGAAAATTACACAGAAGAAGATGTGATGATAGTAATAGATGCTATAAAAAGAACAAAGCGTATAGGTGCAAGAAATTATGAGCAAACAATATGCTTAATGGAAAAGGAAATAAGAGAATTGCGCAATAGCAATGAAATTTTAAAAAGAAGATTAAGTGCAGTCCAAACAAGAACGATAGAAAACACAGAAAATAAAATGAAAGTAACGATTGAAATTGAAAAAATATAGTAAGCATGTACAGCAGGAGAGTAGAAGAATGAAGAAATCTAATTTAATTCCCAAACAGAAATACGTCCGCAGAAGAACTGTAAACGGAAAGAAAACAGAAAGCATTATGGAATGTATCCAGATTACACCAGCAGGCGCAGTGTTTTTCCAGGGCGGAATTTGCTGAAATTGACGGATGAGGAGATAGAAAGAGAGGTACGGGAAGATGGACGAAAAGAAAGTTAGAGAAGCAATAGAACTCATTAAAAGCAAAATTCGCATTTTAGAGAAACTCGAAAATTATGGAAGTGCCATAGAAGAAAGAAAGAAAAAACATATAGGATCATATAATACAGCAATCAAAGCACTGGAAAAGCAGTTGGCAAAGAAACCGATAGAAATCAATGACGCTTACACTCCTAAGATTGGAGAATTTAGAGTAGCCAAATGTCCTAATTGTGGACATGAAGTATCAGATAGATTTGATATATGTTTGGATTGCGGACAAAAACTTGATTGGTCGGAAAATAGAAAGGTAAAAGAATGAGAATACAAGATGTTCAAGTTGGTAAATATTACAGGTTAAGAAATACTAGAGGAGAATATTGTGAGTATTATGGTTGGGTGAAAGTGCTGGAAGTGTACAGAAAAGGTCAATGGAATAGTCCAGATAAAACAAAGAGTCTTGTTAAATGTGAACATACTGTTAGCAAAAATGATATTTGTGGATTTATTCGGTATTTCAGACCTATGGATTTAGTAAAGGTAGATTAGTTTAACGAGGTGACAAAAATGGATAGAGGATTGGAGATGATTAGTTATGGACGAAAAGAAAGTTAGAGAAGCGATAGAATTTTTGCAAAGACAAATCGCAACATTAGAAGCGCAAAAGGATCGGGACGAATATGGACAACCACTTTATAATGAAACACTTGATGAAACAATTGAATACTATGACTTAGCGGTTGCAGCACTGGAAAGGCAGTTGCCGAAGAAACCTAACTTTGAAGGAGATGGATACGCTCCTAATGGAACATTTGTGTATGACACGTGGATATGTCCGAGTTGTGAGGGATACTATGAAGTTGACTATGATGATTACGTTTATTGCCCGCAGTGCGGACAGAAACTTGATTGGTCGGAAAATTAAACAAGGTTTAGACAAGATTTAGACAAGAGTTCCCTGCGAACAGTCGTGGGGAACGGAAAGGTGAAAGAATGACGTTTTTAATTTATACCATGCTTGTAAAAATATACTGTGAAACAGCAGGAAGTTACAAGGACTTAGAGATGTATATACTGATTGGGTTTGTGGTATGGTCAGGACATTGCGTTGTTAAATATTTATGCAAATAAAAAATAGGAGAGTGGAATAAATGCGCGAAATCCTTTTTAAAGCAAAGACAACTAAGAAAGACAATCCGAAGCATGAATTTAGTGAAAAGTGGGTAGAAGGAAATTTGATTTTATGCGGAGAAAAAGCGTACATGCATCCAATTAGCAATAAGATTAGGACTACAGGGGAGACAGGAAGAATTATTGTGCTACATGAAGTTATCCCTGACACCAACTGTCAATATACAGGAGAAAGAGACAAATACCACAATAAAATTTGGGAAAATGATATTATAAAAAATGAAAAAGGTGACATAGGTGTAGTGCAATGGTTTGAAGAACACGCTGCATTTATGATTTGGAATAAGACTAAAAATTGTGTTTGCTATTTGGCGGAAAATGATTTTTCAAAAATTGAGATTGTCGGAAACGAGTTTGATAATCCGGAATTGTTGGAGGTAGAATGATGAATGTACTAGAGAAGATTCTGGAAGAGATTAAGGAAAGAATTGAGAAATTAAACATGGCAGATAATATGTGCAGAGAGAATGCCGAGCGCAATAGAAATTTCGAGAGCGTGAAATATTTTCAAAGTCTAATGTTTGCGACGGAAAGAAAAAGAATTTATGTGTTATAAAAAACTTATTAAAGCCTGGCAGCCGCTTCCAGAGACATACAAAGGAGGAAAAGAAAATGAATAACTGCAAAAACTGCATCTATAATGATGATGGATTATGCGATAGAAAAGGAATTTTGGTGGAAGATGAGGATACTTGCGATAAGTGGAGTGAAAAGCAAACAGAATGGGAAGGTGAAAAGTAAATGATGAAAAACGCTTCAGGTGCGCCTGTTCCGACAGAGCAGGAAGCTATTGGGAATATTACGAAAGAAGATAATCGGCATATTAAACAGGTGATAAACAGCTTAAAAGGATTATTAGGAGCAATAGGCTTGGAACTGGTAGAAATTCGTGTGAGAGACAGAAAGAGCAGGAAGAAATATGGCTGGAAGGAGTAACAGGTGAAGGAAGTAAAGAAAAAAGAAAAGACAGAAAATGAAATAAAAAAAGAGTATCTTCTTGGATTTCAGAAAATCAGTCGGCAGCTCGCAAGGATGGAAAACGAACTTGCAGAGATAAGACTGAATAAATATTGTCCTTCCTGCATATCGGATGGAATGCCTCGTGCTTCCGGATGCTCGGATTTGTCCTCTTATATGGCAAAAGTAGACGAGCTGGAAAAGAAGATATTGAAAAAGAGATATAATAGATTGCAAAAACAGCAGGAAATCAGAAACCGGATAGAGAGAATGGAAGATGAAAACGAGAAAGATGTGCTTACATACCGGTATCTGAGAGGGAAGAAGTGGGAAGAAATAGCAATTAAAATGGGGTATACGTACAGGAATGTTATAAAGATACATGGCAGGGCATTATGTAATTTTACAATATAAAGAGTTCCTAGTAATTCACATTCGGTATATGATATAGTGTATATGTGGTAAACATGATTGACATGGCCTTCTTTGAACAAAGTGTAGAACAGCAACAGGGTGTCACAGCTCTGTTGTTGTATCAGGCTCAGACGGTAACGCCTGCAAGGTGGCTCTTATAGAGAGACTTGCGAAGACCGTCTTCTCCCTAACTTTATATTTTTTAAGCACAATGGCAGCAGTACGGCAAGTCCTTGCTGCCAAACGGCGATTAGCGCAGTTGGTAGAGCACCTGTCTTATACACAGCAAGTCACTGGTTCAATTCCAGTATTGCCGAGTTGTCTAGAAAGAATTATAAACCAGCTGACTGCGGTAAGTGCATCAGCAAGAAGGCATCTGGAAACAGGTGCTTTTCTTATGCAGGAGGAAATATGACAGATAAAGAAGTAAAGCACTTCTATAATACAGCAGAATGGAAACGCAAGAGGGAGCAGATATTGAGCAGAGACTTCCATGAATGTCAAGACTGTAGAAGAAGACTTGCAGAAGCAATGAAAAAAGGAATTGCCTTACATGGAGAAGATAGAATAATAAGACCAGCGCATGAAGTGCACCACATAAAAGAATTAAAAGAACATCCGGAACTGGCACTGGTGGACGAGAACCTAATTAGCTTATGCACACAGTGCCATAATATCAGACATGGAAGAAATCCACATAGGTTTGTAAAAAGAAAGAAAAGATTGACAGAAGAAAAGTGGTAACACCCCCGGTCTAATTCTCGGTGAAAAATAAAAAAATGGAGAACGGGGATGTGGCCACGACTCTGGAGAAATTTCCGCGCGCACGTGAAAGGGGTTAGCATATTTAAGAACAAGGGGGTGGCACAGTGACACAGAAACAAGTAAAAGTATCCTTACTGGAGCAGTTAAGATTACAAAATAAAACATCAGAGTTTTACGAAGATTTAGTAAATGACTATATGACGTATTGGAACTTAAAAAAGAAATTGACCACGGATATAAATAAAAAAGGACTACGCTATAAGACAATTAACGGAAATGGAATTGAAGTGGAAAAAGCCAACGAGTCCGTAGTAAATCTGCCTAAAATCACTACCGCCATGCTTAAGATTTTAAATGATTTGAATTTAAAAGAACCTTTAAGCGAGTCCTCTGTGGAGGATGATTATCTGTAATGATTATTTGTAAAGAAATTGCAGAATATCTTAGATATGCAGAAGAGCATCCAGCGTGGATAAACGAGGAAAGAAAGCTTTTAATTGAGAACATTGTTTTGCCTACAATGAGGCGAAATGATGTTTTTTTTGATGAAAAAACCTATAAAAACTGCTTAAAATACTGCGAAAAACATTATTATAAACTGTTTCCGTATCAGAAATTTATATATGCTTTTGCATTTATGTACAAAGAAGATATTCCTATTTTCCCCAAATTTTTTATTATGATGGGGAGAGGAAACGGAAAAGATGGCTTCATAGTTCCACTGGTGAACTTTTTACAGACACCGCTATATGGAGTGAAAAATTATCACGTGGAAATTGTGGCAAATTCCGAACAACAGGTGAAAGATACTTTTAAAGTGGCTTATGACGCTATGGATATTCCGTCCATGAAAGGGAAATTCAAAGCCACAAAAGAGTTAATTACAAATCTTGCTACCGGATCTGAATTAAAATACAATACATCAAACGCCAGTACAAAAGATGGAAAGAGACCGGGATGCTTAGTATTAAATGAAATCCACGCTTATGAAAATTATGAGCAGATAAATGTATTTGAGTCCGCACTGGGAAAAGTAAAGCATCCAAGGGAATTTATTATTACCACGAACGGATATGTAAGAGAAGGTCCGCTAGATGAACTTTTAGTTCTTTTACGAAAGATATTGGAAACGGGGGAAAATCCGTTAGGGTATTTCCCATTTATCTGTAAAATTGATACAGAAGAAGAAGTAGACAACCCAGACGCATGGCATAAAGCAAATCCATCTATGGAGTATATGCCGATTTTGGCAAACCAAATCCACGCAGACTATCTGGAGATGAAAGAATTGCCGAGCAAGAGACCAGAGTTCATGACGAAACGAATGAACTTGCCGGCAAGAAATGAAGAGCAGACAGTAGCGAGCTGGGACAATATTCTGCGGTGCTGCTATTCTGACATTAAAAGAAAGATACCGAGAGAAGTGCCGAATACAAAAGGGAAGCTTGCGATTATCGGAATTGACTATGCGGATGTTAGGGACTTTGCTTCTGCCGGAATATTGACAGAAAAAGATGGAGAATACATCTGGATGCAGCATACGTGGATATGTGCAGAGTCCCCATTTTTAAATTCTATTAAATTTCCGATTGAGAAAAATTACGGACAGCCGGAATTTATGGATTATGAAGTAGTGCAAGGACCTGTAATTCCACCTGAAGAAATTGTGAAATGGTGTATAGAGAAAATGCGAGAATATGTTGTTGTTAAAATTACCATGGATACATATCGCTATACTATGTTTCGTTTACTTTTTGAGTCTTACGGCCTCCAAGAAGAAACACGGCAAAATCAATACGGAACAGTGCGCTTAATAAGAAAATTGGGTTCCGTATGCGGAATTATTGCGCCGGAAATCGAAAAACTGTTTTCGGAAAATAAAATTATTTATGGACCATCTGCAATTATGCGGTGGTATACCAACAACACGCAGGTCATTACAGACAAATATGGAAATAAACAATATGGGAAAATAGAGCCGAAGCTAAGGAAAAATGATGGCTTCATGGCTTTTGTGGCTGCCATGTATTCAAAAGATTTAATAAAGGAGGTGATAGTATATGTTTGATTTTACGTGGATAAAAAAAGGAAAAATAGAGAATGTTATGGAGAATATATCGGCTGACATTACGGAGCTGCAGATATCAAAGCTGGCAATCGAAAAAGCGGTAAGCATGATTGCAAAAGCTGTGGCGAAAAGTGAATTTGTTGTACAGAGAAAAAATGGAAGAGTAAAAGATGATATCTACTACATGCTGAACGTAAAGGCGAATGAGAATGAAACAGCAACAGATTTCTGGATAGAAGTAGTTAAAAAACTGCTTATAGAAGCAGAGTGTGTAATATGCAGAATAGGAAAAAGCCTTTATATCGCGGACACATGGAATGTAGATACATCTGTGATGCTTAGACAAAAATATACTAACATTACAATTACATCAAATGGAAACAGTATGCCGATAGATAAGGCGTTATATGCAAATGAAGTCATGCATCTCAGAGCCAGAAATGAAAAGATTAAAACGTATCTGCAAAAAGTACTAGGACAATATGACAAGATTTTAGATGCTTTAAGTGAAGCAAAGAGAATTGCCAGTACCCCGAAATTTGAATTGAGAACACAGGGCGTACAGCAAATAATGAGAACAAAGAACCCTGACGGAACAGAAAAAATAGTAACAGAGGATGAGTACAAGAATAAAATTAAAAAGCTTTTAACATCTGACAAAGTAGAAATTATTTCAAATCAGGATACGCTTTCCGTAGGAGAGTTAAAGATTACAAATAACGTAAGTACAGAAGACCTCACGAAAATTGCACACGAAATCTTTGTAGAGTGCGCTCTTGCATTCGATATACCGAAAGCGGTATTCCTGGGAGAGATTACAGAAAAAGCGGACAGCACAAATGAGTTTATCACATACGCAGTAAGTTGGGTGGTAGAAGTTTTAAATGACTCTTTAAATGCAAAGCTGGTAGGACAGACCGATTACCTAAAAGGAGAAAAGATTTGGATTGATATGTCAGGCTATAAACACGTAGACATTATCGAAAGTGCTGCTAACCTGGATAAATTAAGAGCAATCGGTTTCAGTTTAGACGAAATCTTTAGGATGGTGGGCTGGGAAGAACTGGGAACAGAGTTCTCTACACAAAGAGTTGTGACGAAGAACTACACGAACGACTTAACAGCAGAAAAAAACAGCACATAAGGAGGTGATCCACATATCTCCCAGCTATGGGTTAAATAGTAAATCTAAGAAAGGAGAAAAAAGAGTGAAGTATTACGCTTTAGAAAAGAAAGATAGCAAAGCAGAGCTGTACATTTTCGGAACAATTACCAGCTATCCGTGGAGAGAAAAAGACAAAGATGCTTACGGAATTGTAAAAGAGCTGTCTGAATTGGATACAGATGAAATTGAAGTGCATATTAACTCCAATGGCGGTGCGGTTTCAGAAGGGTTGGCAATCTACAACGTCTTAAAGAACAGCAAAGCAAGAGTAACTACTTACTGTGATGGCTTTGCATGTTCCGCAGCATCTGTCATTTTCATGGCTGGTGATGAAAGAGTCATGAATGGCGCATCTCTTTTGATGATACACAACGCATGGACTTACGGACAGGGAAATGCGGCAGAGCTTAGAAAGCAGGCAGATGATTTAGACACTATCACACAGGCGTCTGTAAAAGCTTATATGAACCGTGTAAGCATTACGGAAGACGAAGTAAAAAAGATGCTGGATGAAGAAACGTGGATTGACGCAGACAAAGCTGTAGAATATGGATTTGCCACAAGTATTTACGAAGAAAAAGAAGATGGGGCAAATCAATCCGCGCAGATGAGCATCCGAAATAGAATTTTAAATACTCCGGTAGCTGTGCAGCAGGAAACATTGGATACAGAAGAAATTGCAAAAAAAGTTGTAGAATTATTAAAAAAAGAAGAACCAAAAGCAAGCACCGGCTGGGGTGCTTTTTTTGATGGAGGTAAAAAATGATTATTGATGGAAATAAAGAATTGCAGCAGAAAGTAAAAGAATTATTGGATGGTGCAGAAGACAAGAGTGCTGCTATCTACGAAGCAGCGGAAATGATTATCAATGCGAAACATGACACATTGATTAAAGAATTGGTAGAACAGAATGCCAAAGCGGCAGCAGATGAAAGCTACAGAAAAAGTTTAGGACTGCATACGTTGAGCAAAGAAGAAAGTGAGTTTTATGAAAAAGTAAAAGGTGGGGTTTATCAGGCGATTACAGCAAAGCAGATTGACATTATGCCGACTTCTATCGTGGACAGAACGCTGGAAGACGTAAAGAAAGCAAGTGATATTTTAACATTGGTTAATTTTGCACCAGCCGATGTAAAGCACTGGATTACAGGAGAGCATAGCGGAAAGGCAGCATGGGGAACAGAATTAACATCTGAGATTACAGGAGAATTATCTGCTACAATTAAAGGAATTGATTTGGAACAACACAAATTAACAGTATACATGGTTATTCCGAAGGCAATTAGCGATTTAGCACTTCCTTTTGTAGATAAGTATTTTAGAGCTATCTTAGCAGAAGCTATGCAGGATGGATTGGTAGAAGGATATCTGAATGGAAATGGAAAGACAGGACCAGTCGGAATTACTAAAAAACTGGAAACATTTACTTCTACCGGAACAGCGCAGGACAAAACAAAATTAAATACAATTAAAAAGTTCTCTCCGAAAGGATTAAAAGAAGTTAGAAAAACATTGTCAAACAAAGGAAAAAGAAGAGTTACGGAGCTGCATCTTATCTGCAATCCGCTGGATGAAGCGGAGTATGTAGACCCTTGTTTATATGGAGAAGCTCTTACAGGAGGATATAGAAACACATCCTTTATGCCAATTGTGAAACACGTGGATGCAAACTGTCCGGAAAGAACTGGAATCTTTACGCTAAAAGGTGTGTACACAATGGGTACATCCGGAGTAAGATTTGACGAATACGACCAGACAAAAGCTATGGAAGATGCAAATCTTGTAATTGGAAAATGTTATGCAAACGGTAGAGCGGATGACGACAACTGTGCAGTAGTATTTGATATTACAAAATTAGAGGAATACGTCCTTCCTGTTAATCAGGTTACTGCTCCTGGTGCGGGAGGCTGATAAAATATGGCGGAATTAGAAAAGATTGTTTACGAAGTAAGGCGTGAATTTCAAATTCCGCCTTTTTTTCCCGATGAAGGGCTTATGAATTATGCGAAAGAAGGGCAAGCACGACTGACATACCTTAATCCGAAAGCAAGTCTGGAAAAAGATTATACATACAGAAGCTTGCTAAAAAACTATATCTATTACGCATACCACCATAGGCTCCACGAATGGGAAGAAAATTACAGAAATCTAATTGTAAGCTGGCAATTAGGAAGTGAGGTGTAGCATGACTAAATTACCGGAATATACAGACGGATGCTTTGAGTTATGCAGAATAAAAAATGAAATGGCCGGAGATTATCCGGTTGAAACACTCGAAAAAACAGGATTACACATCTGTTACAGAGAAATTTCCGTATTTGACAAGTTGCGATATGAATTTGATCAGGGCGGAAAAGAAATTACTGCAAAAATCAGGATACCACAGTATAAGAAAATTGATAGCAGATGCGTATGTTTGATAGATGGAGAGCAACACCTTGTTTACAATGCGGCACATATTACCAGTAAGGAAGGTTTTCCGGAAACAGAGCTTACCCTTGTAAAGCCAGAAAGGGAAATTGAAATATTATGACTAAAAAAGAATTAAGCGAAATCTTGCATAGCACAGGCATTCCGGTCAATGAAGGGATTTCCAGTGACGCAAACACAAACAAATACCCCCGAATTGTATACTGGCCGTATTATGAGCAAGACGAAACAGCATCTGGAGAAGGGTATCAGAATGTTGTCACATATCAAATTTCCTTCTATGCAAGAACACCACAGCACGAAAAATACAAAGAACTTAGAAAGAAACTCCGGGAATTGGGATTACATCCAGCATTTCAACACGAGTATGTGGAGAAAGACGAAGTTTTCGCGAAAACATGGCACACATATTTCGCGTTGGACGTAGTGGAGGAAATAGATGAATGATTTCTACGAGGATGAAGGTTTTGATGCGCTGCAAAAAATCCTAAGTGAATACGATTTGAAAGACGAAGTCGTTTTGAATGGACTGGAAAAAGGTGCGGAAAAACTGGCAGAGGATGTAAGGAAATTGCCAAAACCACGGTCACAAATTACGAAGTCCGGATACACACACCTATTAGATACAGTAACCCACAAACGAACTAATAAGGATGTAGAAATTGGCTGGGGAAAATATTACGGACCAATGGTAGAGACTGGAACTACTAAGATGAAAGGAGTTCCGCATATCAAAACTACCTTTGAGAAAAACAAGAATAAATATTATGAAATTATGAAAAACGCTATATTTAGGAGGTAAATATGAGTATTACATCTAAAAAACCACCGATTAAAGAAACAGTAGGCGCACAGTATATTTGCTTTGCAACAGCAAAAGAGGAATGGGATGGAACTTTTGAAGCGGAAGTAGAAAAAACAGAAACTGTAAAAAGCGTAAAAGTGACAGAAAATGGAGAGTCTACTTCTGTTTATGCGAGCGGAAAAGTCTATGATACTGATGAAACAGTAAGCGGAGTAGATATTGAGGTAGAAAATATTGCTTTTGTGACAGAAACTCTTGCGAAAATGAGAGGAGATGTCGTGGATGAGGGCGGTCTAATACTGTCTGGTGGAAAAGGTATCCGCCCTTATTTTGCTTACGGAAAAGTGGTAATTATGCGAGGTGGAAAGGTTCGCTATGAATGGTATCCAAAATGCAAACTTGCGGAAAATTCAGACAATGCAAATACAAGCGAAGAAAAATTCTCCGAGCAGACAGATACAGTAACAATTAAAGCTTACCCATTTAACGATGCAGGGAATGTAAAAGCAATGGTAGACTCCACCATGACATCTTTCCCGGCAGGACTTACAGAGGATAAGTTCTTTGCGAAACCGATTTTAACGAAAGAAGAATTAAAAACAGCAGCAGGAGCAGGAGGCTGAAATGACAGAGCATTTTATAGATTTAACAGACGGAACAAGGCTTGATATTAAAGTTAATTTCGGTACTTTGTATTATTTACAAAAAACAAGAGGATTTAACAGGCTGGCGAAGAAAATCCAAAAAGCTCCCAAAAAAATGACAGATAGCGAAAATATGGATGCTTGTGCGGATATTATTTACGCAATACTGCGCTCTAATGGCAGAAGCGTTACATTTGATGAAGCGTTAGCGCTTATGCCCCCTAATCCGGAAGAGTTGAAGGCACTTTTAAAAGGATTTCAGGAAAATTATGAAAAATATGCTAAAAAAAAAGTGGCGAAGACTGGGAAGCCGACGCCGAAATGATGGACTGCGATTGGAGCGAATACCTTGTAGCAGCAATAGAAATGGGGATGTCCGAAGAAGAATTTTGGAAGGCAGACCCTTTTTTATTTAATGCCTGTTATGAAAAATACCAAGAACGCAGAATAAGTGAGGTGATGATGCGTGACAGATAGCTTACAAAGGGTAGGATTAGTATTTAAGGCAGATGGAACTGTAGATTTTCGAAAAAGCTTAAAAGATGTGAACGCATCCATCCAGGAAAACAGGACAGAGTTTAAGCTTGCAAAATCCACATGGGACGAAAGCACGAAAGCGGTAGAAAAATTAAAAGCAAGTCAGGAATATCTGGGAAAACAAACAGAAGACTACAACAGGAAAGTCCGACTTCTGCGAGAAGAGTTAAATGACTTAGAAAATGCAGAAGAACGTGACGAAGCTGCTATACAGAAAAAGCGTGCTCAGTTAAATACTGCGGAAACATCATTAAATAACTACAGAAGAGGACTGGAAGAAGTCAATGAAAAGCTAAAAACCGGAGCTGCGCAGATAGAAGAATTTGCCGGGAAAGTTGAAAAATTAGGCTCTAAAATGACAGATGCCGGAAAGAAAATGACGGTAGGAGTCACGACTCCGATTATCGGCATAGGGGCAGCAGGAGTTAAAGCGGCAATGGAGCTTGACGAAGGCTATGACACAATTATTGCAAAAACAGGAGCAACCGGAGAAGCCTTACAAGGGCTTAATGATGTTGCAGACAGTGTGTATGGAAGTATGCCAGTCGAAATGCAAGATGTAGGAACGGCAGTAGGAGAAATAAATACAAGATTTGGTAGTACAGGCGATGAACTGGAAGATTTAACGAAGAAATTCTTGCAATTTGCAGAAATCAATGGCGCAGACGTAAACAACTCTATAAGGTTAGTTTCAAGAACCATGGGAGACGCAGGAATACCAACAGAGCAAACGGGAGAAATATTAGATAAGCTTACTATTGCAGGGCAAGCATCTGGAGTGGCAATAGAAACACTTACGGAAAACTTAGCGAAATACGGAGCACCGATGCGAGCGCTGGGACTGACTACAGATGAAAGCATTGCAATTTTTGCAGGATGGGAAAAAGCCGGTGTAAATACAGAAATTGCATTTTCGGGAATGAAAAAAGCAATCGGAACCTGGGGAAAAGAAGGAAAGAATGCTACAGAAGAATTTAAAAAAACTTTAAAAGAAATCGAAAGTACACCTGACATAGCAACAGCAACATCGAAAGCAATCGAAGTTTTTGGGCAAAAAGCAGGGCCGGACTTAGCAGATGCAATAAAAGGCGGCAGATTTGAATATCAAGATTTTCTGCAATTGGTACAAGATAGCACAGGAATCGTTTCGCAGACTTTTGAAGAACAGCAAGACCCATGGGACCAATGGAAAACAACTATGAACGACCTGAAGCTTGCAGGAGCAGACTTAGGAGGAGTACTGATAGAAATATTAGCTCCTATTCTGCAGGAAGCTGCAGGAGGAGTAAAAGAGTTTTCTGAATGGTTCAGAAACTTAGACGAGGGCCAGAAAAAAACAATCGTAACAATAGGGTTAGTAATAGCTGCTATCGGACCGCTTCTGGTGGTATTCGGGAGTGTTTTTGGGGGAATAAGCAAGATTATAGGTGGTTCGCAGTCTTTGATAGGACTGATTGTAAAAGGCGGTCCGAGCGTAGTAAACATTTTTAAATTGGTAGGCTCTGGAGCGAAAGGATTGTGGGCGATTATGGCGGCACACCCTATCGGTGCGATTATTACCGTTATCGGGCTTTTGATAGGTGCTTTCGTTGCTGCTTACAATAAGTGCGAGTGGTTTCGGAATGCTGTCGATAAAATATTCGCAGAAGTTGTAGAATTTTTCAAAGGCGTAGGGAAAGGATTTAAGGAAACAGGAGAGGATATTGTAGAATTTTTTAAAGGCATAGGAAAGAAGATAGGAGATTTCTTTTCTTTTAAATGGCTAGATATCAAGCTTCCGCATTTAAAAATTTCAGGAGATTTTAGCTTAGCACCTCCGAGAGTCCCAAAACTGTCTGTGAAATGGTACGCAAAGGGCGGTATCTTAAACAGACCTACGTTGTTCGGTCAAAATGGTGGCGAGCTTATGGGCGGTGGAGAAGCTGGACCAGAGGCGGTACTACCTATTAAGCTGTTGAAAGAATACATAAGAGAAGAAAATAATTTGAATAATAAAAACCTTGTATCCGCATTTATAGAAGCTTTAAAAACATTGGATATATCTCCGGATGTAAATGTGTACATAGGAGATGGAAAATTAACAAAAGTGCTGGCAAATGAAGTGACGAAAATAATCGGAAACGGGCAGAAAGAAAGAATGAGGGCAATGGGATTAACATGAGTGATTTTGAATACAACAATAGGAAAGCATCGGAATTCCGAGTGTATATGAAGGCATTCCCTAATATCCCAGTGCCTCAGAAACGCTACAATGAGGTAGAAGTATCTGGAAAAGATGGGAAATACCTGGAAGAAAGCGGATATGAAGATATAGATATTCCGTTAGAATTAAATTTTATTATTAAGGATACAAAGTGGCATGACAGGGTAAGGCAGATAAAGAACTGGCTACTAGAGAGCATGAACAGAGAACTGATATTTGAAGATGATGCAGCATTTTTTTATAGAGTGAAAAAAGTGGAACTAGGGGAAATCGAGCATACTACAAGAAGAATAGGAAATCTAACTGTAAGCTTTACGTGCGAGCCATACACTTACCTAAGAAACGGAAAAGTGAAAATGAAGAGTGAAGAAGCGGAGCAAAATCCATATTTATTATGTAAACCAGTGTATTACGTACAGGGAGAAGGGCTGTGCATAATAAATGTAAATGGGAAGAATATGGAAGCAAACGTAAGCGGAAACCTTATTATAGACACAGAGCGTATGCTTGCATACAGAGAAGATGGCACTCTAGGAAACACGAAAATAACAGGAGAATATGAGGATTTATATTTGAAGCCGGGAAGGAACAGGATTTCTGTTTCTCCCGGTTTTATTCTGCAAGTAAAACCAAATTGGAGGTGCTTGTAATGATACAGATTTATAAGCCGGAGAATACGAATTTTAAAGCAAACGGAGATATGCCATTGTTGCCAGATAAAGCTGTGGTGCATACAACGTTAAACGGCGCATGGTCCTTCGGGCTGCATCATTCCATAGATGAGGAAGGGAGATGGGAGTACATAACGGAAGAAGCGGTTATAAAAGCACCATCTTTTAATGGAGAGCAGTTATTCCGTATAAAACAGAAGGAAAAGACGGAAACAGGGGTGACTGCTTATGCAGAGCCTATTTTTATGGATGCAAAAGAAGACTGTTTCTTGCAGGATATCCGCCCAACAGACAAAACAGGGCAGGAAGCCCTTGACATTATGCTTGCCACAAATGGGAAATACAGCGCAAAGTCGGATATTACAGCGAGAAGCACTGCCTATTACGAATATAAAAATTTTATCGAAGCTTTAAACGGCAACGATGATAATTCTTTTATAAACCGCTGGGGCGGAGAAATCTTTTTTAATAATTACGAAGTAATTGTAAATAAAAGACAGGGAAATGATTACGGAGTGCAGGTGCTTTACGGGAAAAATATAAAAAAAGACGGAGTGCAGGAAGAAGTTGACACAAGGGAAGTTGTAACAAAGATTTTCCCAAAAGCCTACAACGGGTATAAAAGCTCCGTTCCTGTGGACTCTGAGCTAATTGATAAGTATCCTACGGTAAAGATTGCCACCATAACATTTGACGATGTAAAAATGCGACAGGACGCATCGGAAGATGATGAAGAAAACGGAGTAATCATCTGTGATACACAGGAGGAGCTAGATAAAGCCTTAGAAGAAAAATGCCGACAGCAATATGCCCTTGGCATTGACAAACCCAAGATTTCCATTTCCGTAGAATTGGTACTTCTTCAGAATGTGAAAGAGTATAAAGAATATAAGGAGTTGGAAACGGTAGGATTGGGAGATGTCGTACATTGCAAGCACAGTAAGTTAGGGATTGCCACTGATGCAAGGGTAATTGAACTGGAATACGACTGTCTGGCGGGAAAAACTATACAAGTGGTATTAGGAGATTATCAGTACAATTATTTTAACAATGTAACAAGCATGGTAAACCGCATAGACGGAGCAATCCGACCGGACGGAACCGTGGTAGGGGAACAAATACAAGGTCTGATAGACGGAGTAAAAGCACAGATGCGGGCACAGAGCAGCGCTGCCAAAAAGAGCGCAGTAAGAGCTGTGCTGTTTGAGGATTTAGATGAAAAATCACCTACATACGGAGCTCTGTGTTTGGGGACAATGGGATTTCAGATTGCCGGTAAACGCACTGCTGATGGCAGGGATTGGGACTGGAAAACCTTTGGAACAGGACAAGGCTTTTTTGCGGATTTAATTGTGGCCGGAACCATGTTCGCAGACCGCATCCGTGGTGGAGAACTGATGTCAGAAAATTATGTGGAAGGTGTAGAAGGATTTAAATTAGACTTAAACAAAGGGATTATAAAAGCAGCGCAGCTCCTAATTGAAACTTCTGCAATCGGCAGAGTAGAAAGAGGATTTCGGTTTAACGATGGAAATCTTGAGATTTTAGGAGTAGATGGAGACATCATTGCAAGTATCCATTGCTGCGGAAGCTTGCCGAGTACACCGGACGGACTTCCAAGCGGTTGGCCGAGCTACACCGCTTTTACAGGAGGAACACCAAAAGACTCTTACCAAGGGGGATTTTGGGTAAGAAAAGACGGAGATACTGTGGGAATAAGCGCCGGAGAACTGGATGTAAATGGAAAGCTTGCAAAAACCGGCAGATTGGAATTTTCTGACGGAACATTTGTAGAGTTGGTAAATGGCATAGTTGTAGGCGGAAATACGAAAGAAGGTGCATTTTAATGGCATGGACGATAGGGAATAAGTACCTGACAGAAGCACAGATGCAGGGAAATGCCGTAGAAGTGCATAAATACTTTGCAAAGATGGGCTGGTCCTTAAATGCCATAGGCGGCATCTTAGGAAACATGGAAAAAGAGTCAAACATTAACCCGGGGCTATGGCAGAACTTGCAGGAAGGGAATTATAAGGGTGGCTTCGGACTTGTGCAGTGGACTCCGGCAACAAATTACACCAACTGGGCAACTGCAAACGGATACAGCATTACAAATCCGGACGGACAGCTCTATTGGATACAAAATTTGACCGTTTCTTCCAGACAGTGGATACAAACAGCTGCTTATCCCATTACCTTTGAACAGTTTCGGACAAGCAAAGAAAGTCCGGAATATTTGGCAAGTGCATTTTTAAAGAATTTTGAGCGTGCTGGCGTGGAGGTAGAAGCGGAAAGAAGACAATGTGCAAGAAAATGGTACAACTATCTGGAACAATTCTCTGGCGCAGAAGTAATCGAAAAGGCTATCAAGTGGGCTTGTGATACCGCGGCGGATAATAGCCACGGATATAGCCAGCAAAACCGATGGGGACCTGATTACGACTGTTCTTCCTTTGTTACACAGGCATATCGAAAAGCAGGGGTAAACATCGGAGGCGGCACGGGAGTTTACACAGGCAACATGGAGCAGTATTTTACGGCGGCAGGATTTGAAATTGCGAATGACGTAAACCTCACGAATGGAGACGGGGCGCAGCGTGGAGACGTATTTCTAAATACAACACACCATACTGCCATGTATTTAGGTAATGGAAGGATTGTACATGCTTCTTCCAGCAGGGGACACCCGGAGACAGGAGACCAGACGGGAACGGAAGTGTACGAAGCCAATTTTTATAGTTATCCGTGGGATTTGGTACTTCGATATAAAGGCGGCGGTGGAATTATTCCGCCAGAACCGGAAGGACTGTATATTGTAAGATTTATACCGGCATAAGGAGGAAGCAGAAAAAAGAATATGGAAGCAATTAAAAGACAGATATACGTATCAAGGGATACTTTAAAAGACATAATCGACTACAATATTGGCACGGATATGGTGCCGATAGAATACCATGTAATGGATTTTACTGTGCCGGCAACGGCGGCGGCGGTTGTATATGTCTTAAAACCAGACGGGAAGTTGGATAAAATTCTTGCAGACGTGATGGATAATGTGATTTCTTTTAAACCTACAAAGGGATTTTTTTTAGAGGGATTGAATGCTATACAGATTAGGATTGTAGACAATAATAAAGCCCTTGTAAGCTTTACGGAAACAGTAAGAGTCGGAAAAAGCATGAAATTTGATGATGCAACGGAAGCACAGCAAGAAACTCTTATCGAGCAGGTGCTTACAAAGATAGGGGAATATACGGGAACTGTGCAAACAGAAATTGCAGATAGAAAAGCGGCTGTGACAAAAGAAGAAACAGATAGAAAAGAAGAAGATGAAGCTATAAGAAGAAAGATAGCGGAGGAGCAAACAAAAAATGATGAAAATCTGAAAAACATAAAAAGACTAATCGATGCAAAATGTGCATCTGTAACCATGGGCGGATATGAAAGGGAATGGAAGATTACTACCGAATGGCAGCCTGCCGGAAACTACAATGGCTTCGAAGGCGAAAACGAATACTACAAAGGAGTTCGCGGTAGGGACGGCTACATCGAAATAAAAACAAGCGGTGTATACTTAATTATATTACAGGCAAGCTTACATAAGAAAACAGGCACAGGAAGCGGAACTGTATGGTCAAAGGTGACGCAAAATGAAAATGATATGGGGGGAGACCATCATTTTCTTCCGGAGGGCAGCTCTTACGACACACTTAGCTATGCGACTTATAATTACCTCGTTGCCGGAACAAAGTTAAAAGCTTATCTCTCTGTAGACAGTAGCCTTACAGACGTATGGAGCCAAGGAGAGGAATATTTAAATATTATTAAATTATCTTAGGAGGACAGAAATGGTAATAGTAGCATTCCCACCGGGAGAAAAATATGCAGTAAACTATACAGCATTAGACCAGTACGACTATGGGCAAGTCCTCCGCATACAGGGATTAAAACTCCCGAAAACAGTAGAGGTGCACTTTTCTACACAGGAAACAGGAGGTACATCTATTACCCGTGTTGGTGTTACAAAAGACGGAGTAACAGATGTACTTATCCCGGACAGCGTACTGGAAAATGGAGACACTACACAGAATTACAGTATTTTTGCATTTGTTTATGTAACGGATGCCACAAGTGGAAAAACAGAATACCGGGCGAGGTTAGAGGTTAAGGCAAGACCAAAGCCGGAAGTCCCCGGAGGTGGGGATAATCCGGATATCTTCCATGAGGCTGTTTTAGAAGTAAGAAAATCCGCAGAAAAAGCAGAAGAAGCACAAAGGCAAGCGGAAGGCTGGGCGCATGGTAGAGAAGACCTGCCGGAGCGTACTGAGGACAATGCGAAATATTACGCTGGAGAAGCCGAAAAGATAGCAAGGGAAATTCCGGGACAGGTAGAAGATGCTAAAACCGAAATTGATGCTTATGTAAGGGGCAAGGAAGAAACCTTAAAAGGAGATACCGGGAACGTCTATTTTGCCGCTTTTAAGGTAGTAAATGGCAGATTAAAAATGTACTCCGACCCGGAGATTGACAAGGTACGCTTTGTTAGGGTAGGTAGCAGATTACTCTATAGATTAAATTTTTAAGGAGGTAAAAATGCAGACAGAAAATCATTACACGGAAACGGATTTAGGGAATGTCTCTCCAAATCCGAGGGGAAACTATGATAATGCTGTAAAATATGAGTATTTAGACCTTGTAACCATGCAGGGTGGCTCTTATTTGTGCGTAATCCCAGTAGGGCAGACCATTACCGGGACAGCGCCAGAACCGGGGGCGACTACAGAATACTGGCAGTGCCTTACTATGCCCGGGGATATGACACCGCAATACACAGAAGCCCACGATAAAGTGGTGCGCCTGGCAAAAGAAGTAGCACAGAACACTACGAAAGTAGCAGAAGACAAGCAGTCTGTAGCGCAGATGGAAACAGATGTAAGACAATTAAAAGAGCAGACAGCAGAAAGTGCTAGACAGGCAGAAAATAGCAAGGACAGTGCTGTTGGAAGTGCAAGAGTGGCAAAGACAGCAGAGGACAATATTAGACAGGTGGCAAATAATGTAAATACGCTGGTAAACGGATTTGATACCCACGTGGCAGAAAAGACCACAGAAGCCACACAGGCGGTTGCGACTGCGAAAGATAATGCTGTACAGGCGGTAGGAAGACAGGAAACTGCATCTGTACAGGCAGTGAAAGACCAAACAACGACTTATATTACCGAGCAGAAAAATCTTGCAAAGCAGGAGTTAGATAAAAAGGTAGAGCAGTTCGGGATTGATGTTAATGCAATTAAAGCAGAAATTTCCGAAGAAGGACAGAAACAGATAACAAACGTGCAAGAAGCTACTACAGCAGAGCTTGCAAAGATTACCGAAAAAGGTACAGAACAGACGGAAGCTGTAGCCAAAGAGGGAACAAAGCAGGTGCAGGCAGTACAAACAGCCGCACAGGAAATTATTGCAGACCGGGAGCAGATTAACACTAACAAAGAGGGAGTTGCTAAACTAAAGGAAGATATAAGCAGATTGTTTGAGGATTCGTACGAATGCAATCAGGAGATGTGGTCTGATAATACTCAAGCGGAACAGTATACGACATCTACTTTTAGTGGCTTTTCGACAAGTTGGGAAATACACGAAGAACAATATGTTAATGCTATTTATTTTAAAGTAAAATCTAGAGATGCGAATATAACTGAAATTCGAGTTAGGATAGAAAGTGGAGATTTCTCTTTTGAAAAAAGCATTGCAGTGAATATTGGGACTGAGATGACAGAAGTACGCTTTCCGATTGCCTGTATAATACCTAGGGGAACTGTATGGATTGGAGTTGCATCTAATCAGATTTGCACCTTTATGCATAATACAAATGGTATCTACAACTATTATTACTGGACTGATGGTGATATGAATCATCTTTCCGATTTGAAAACAAAATACGGAAGTAGATTTAAATTGTACATTAAAGCTGAAGTTGCAAAATTCAACCTCATGAATGAAAACATATATGACAAGACAGGGAAAAAAGAAGATATTTTTGCTTATGCAGAAAAGTGTGGAAAATCTTTTGAGAATAAGTATGTAAAAGAGAAAAAAAGTACAAATATTTTTGATAAAGACACCATGTCTGTAGACGGCTCATGGTATTACTTTAAAGACAATATCATTGGAGAAGGCAAGGAAGTTGTGATTAGTAGCAATGAATATACTGTTGGCTACAGTGCAATTTCTATACCAGTTATCGGGCCGTGCGAAATCACATTATCTTCAGAAAATAAAGAAACGTATATATACGGATATTTCTGTGTTAATAATGAAAATATTACAAATTCTGGATGGGCTACAAACGTTAAAAAATATATTACTAATGGATACACTATTAATGTACCATCTGGAACTAAAAAGGTGTTAATATCTATTGTTAGATACTGGAGAGATAAAGAGCGATACCCCTTAATGATTAATTTAGGAGCATCGAAATTACCATACGAACCATACTATAAATATCCATATCTCGATGGGATAGTTTCCGACCAAAAAGTAAAGACAAAAGTTGAAAAATTGGATGAATATATTGGGATTGATAGCCCAGATAAAGTGTGTCTAAAACTCCCAGACTACTATGATTTGGTGGTTGGAGACACGTTTGAATTATTTTACAAAGGTATTATAAATTCAGTACATCCAGAATTGTACGATATTATTGTAGATTGTGCAAAAGGTGGTGCTTACGCAAAAAGGTTTGTGATAACCCCTACGCTTGCAGAAAATCTAACACTTACTGTAACCCTATATGGTATCAATCACACAATCGTTGATAGAAAAAGTGTGATTTTAAGAGTTAATGAAAAAGTAAAATCAACTGGTAAAACGAACATCCTTTGTGTAGGAGATAGTCTTACTACTGGTGGAATATGGGTTTCTGAATTGCATAGGAGAATTACAGGGACTGGAGGAAATCCTAATGCTGATAATTTAAGCAATGTCAACTTTATAGGTTCTAGACAGATAAATGGAACAGGATACGAAGGATATGGTGGATGGACTTTTAACAGCTACAACACCGAAAACGTTAATTCCAATACGAGGATTATTACTTGCACTCATTCTAAAAACAGCAATGACCAACATAGTGTTTACCGTGACACTACAGGTGCCACATGGAAATTGGAAACAATAGAAGAAACAACCATAAGAATTATAGCTGTATCAGGAGAAGGCAGAAATTTTCCAGATTCAGGAACACTTAAATGGGTTTCTGGTGGAATCAATCATGACGATATTGTATATACAAGTCAGGTGGAAGCTCCTGGAAATCCATTCTGGGATACAGCAAAAAATAAAGTTGATTTTGAAGGATATGCAAGCAAAAATGGAGTTGCAGATATTCATTATATGTATGTATTACTTGGATGGAATAGTGCCAGTGATTCAGAAGAAAAATACAAGAATAATGTTCGCATCTTTATTAATAATGTTCTTTCTGCATTCCCGAATTGCAAGATCGTACTGATGGGATTACAACTTCCGGCACGAGATGGTCTTGGTGCTAACTATGGTGCAACCGGAATTTATAGTAGATATTTCGACTTGATGCGTCATGTGTGGAATTTGGACAAGTGGTATAAAGATATTTCTTTGGAGTTCCCGAATAAAGTAACAACTATTAATATTACTGGACAATTCGATACTGAAAATAATATGCCTGAATCAACAAGGACTGTTAATGCTAGAAATTCTAAAGAAGAGACATATCAGACAAACGGTGTTCATCCAGATACAGCAGGCTATTATCAAATTGCGGATGCTGCGTATCGAGATTTAATTAATAAGTTGCAAGCTTCTTAATTAAAGGTATATATAATTGAGCAAATTATAAAAAAAGAAGTGAGCTGGACTGCTACTCGAACGACAAAAGGAAAAAATATACACAAGAGCATAAGCAATCCAGCTAAGATAAGTATACCTTACAGACAGAGAAAAACAAGATAAAACGTTCGACATTTTAAGACAGGAGAATATATGGAAATACGTGCAAGACCTTAATGGGTCTTATTTTTATGGCATAAATTAAAGAAAGGAGCGCACATGGAAGAGCAGGAAATTTTAGTATCCATAGCCGAATTAAAGAAAGAGAATGTATCTTTACGTAGGCGAATGGATAATGCAGAGCAGGTGGTTAATGTAGTCCACCAGCTGGCACAGGAAATGGTAGGCCTTACAAAAGAGGTGGGTTTTATGAACAAGACTCTTGTACAGCTTACAGCTAAAGTGGCCAGCTTGGAAGAAAAGCCGGCAAAACGCTGGGACACACTGGTATCTGCATTATTAGGAGCAGTTGCAGGAGTAATCGGAGCAATGATTTTTAAGTAGGAGGATTAGAGTATGTTTAAGAATTGCGTATTAAAAACAAATGTAGACACAAGAGAATGGGCGAAGGCAGCAGGTGTTAGGGCTGTAAAAACAATGGCACAGACCTTTGTGGCAACAGTAGGAACAGCAGCAGTATTAAGCGCAGTGGACTGGAAAGTGGTAGTATCTGCATCTATCTTGTCCGGTATTTTATCTGTTGCAAATTCTGTGGCCGGAATTCCGGAAGTGGAAGAAAATAAATAAGTTGCGCCGGCGCAATAGCCGGCAGAAAGGAAAATAATATGAACATTGTAGAAACAAACTTAAAATTTGGCTCCCTGAGTAAAAGAAGCAAAACAACACGTATTATTTTACATAATGCAGATGCTAAAAAATGCTCTGCACAGGATATCCACCGTTGGCACAAGGAGCGTGGATGGGCTGGCATGGGCTACCATTTTCTTGTCCGTAAAGATGGTACAATCGAGAGGGGTAGACCGGAAAATACTGTAGGAGCACACGCTACCGGGTGCAATTCCGACTCTATCGGCATCTGTTTTGAGGGTGCGTTTATGTCGGAAAGAATGGGACAGACACAGATTAACGCAGGAAAAGAGCTTATTGCCTATTTAAAAAGCAAGTATGGAATTAGCAAGGTACAGAAACATAAGGATGTAAACCCTACTAACTGCCCGGGGGTGAATTTCCCCTTTGACGCTATTGTAAACGGAGAAACAGACCGCTGGGTACAGGATAGTACAGGCTGGTGGTATAGACACGCAGACGGAAGCTATACAACAAATAACTGGGAAAAGATTAACGGAAATTGGTATTATTTTGATGGCAGCGGCTATATGTATACAGAGGGTTGGCATAAAATCGAGAACCACTGGTATTATATGGATAAATGGGGAGCGATGCGTACTGGCTGGGCGTATGTAAATGGAAACTGGTTTTATTTACAACCGGACGGTGCAATGCTGGAAAACAACTGGTACAAAGAGGGAGATATCTGGTACTGGTTAAAAGATGGAGGGTACATGGCAAAAGATGAAATGCTGTGGATTGGAAATGAGCTGTACGCATTTTTGAGTGACGGACGCATGGCAAGAACAAATGACAGAGGGGCATTAGTATAGCCGGGAGAAATCCCGGCTTATTTTTTATGCACTTTTTTATAAAAACACTTGACTATATAGCGGACATATAGTATAATACATATATAAGATAAAGCAAGGGAGATAATAAAGATGAAAAAATACAACTTATCAAAAATCATGAAAAGAGCATGGGAATTAGTTAAAACAGCAGGAGCGAATATCTCCGGAGCTTTAAAGAAAGCATGGGAGGAAGCAAAGAACATGGTAGAGGAAATCATTACATTAAATGTAGTTGGAAGAGAAAACTTTACAGTAAATACAAAAACAGGAGAAATTTTCGGAAAAACTTACAATGCAAAAGACTGGATTAAGAGAAATTTTAATGCAAAATGGGACGCAGCAAAGAAAATCTGGGTTGCAGATGCAGAAGAAGTAAGAGTAGAGTTTGAAAAGTGTGCAGACTACTACAAAAAATACATTGTAAGCACAGAAGCAAAAGAAACATCAGCAGAAGATGAAATCGTAAGCAAAGAACTTGTAAACAAAGCAGATGGTTTTTACTCTAAAAATACGCATAAATCCGGTAAAGTAAGTTACAACTTTGTAGGATAATGAGAATGCTGTCCTATCGGCATATCGGGGAGAAAGGAAAAGAATATGCAAATAAAAGGAATGGGAACAATCAAAAAAGAAGAAGCAATGAAGATTTTGACAAGAGAAGGAAGAGAAGCTGTTGAAGCAGGAGAAATTACACTGGAAGAACTGGGAGAGATGTATAAGTTAAACCTTACAAAGAGGGTTTCCAAGATTGGAAACATGAATGATACATTTAGAGCAAACTATGAGCGTATACCGCAGGAAGTAATTGACAAGTTAAATCCTACTGAAATCGCAATGCTGGTAGATGGCTTTTATGACTGTTACAGTGACGGGAAAAATGCAAATCAAAAGGGATAAGCTATCAGCTTACCCCGTTGCAGTCCTTAAGACTACTGCCAATATTTCAATCCTTGTTTACCGGAATTGCTGGTAAACCGGGAACAGGAGCATCCACCAGTCCCGACAACATCTTACAGTATTAAGATTAATGTCAATATTTCAATCCGTTCGGCAGATGGTTTGCTCCTGCCGACATAACACAAAGCATCATTTGTATTAGACAATTTTATCTTAAAACAAAAATATGAATTTGTAAAGGAGAAAAATAAAATGGCATATACAGAAGCGCAGAAAAGAGCCAGTATAAAATATATGGCAGAAAAGACAGATGATATTAGACTGCGAGTGAAGGCTGGACTTAAAGACAAATATAAAGCAGAAGCAGAAAAGAGAGGAATGAGCATGACGCAGTTTATCGTAAGCTGTGTAGAAAAAGAAATAGAAAATTGTTAAAAAACACTTGACTATATATAAGATTGGAATATAATAATTACAGATATAAATATAAGCATAAGATGCATTTAACTGTGGTTAAAGAATTGGTTAAAACGATAAATAATAACATAAGATGTATTTAAACAAAGCGTATTGCATGTTTACACAAACCGTAACGCATGGCGTAAAGAATAGCCCTTTATTATAAAAAATAAGGGGCTATTTTTCTTTGCAAAATTATTAAAGTAAACATTTCTGGTATTATATACACCCATTGGGTATATAACACAAAAATATAAGTGTACTTTTGTGCATTATGTCAATAGACAAGTACACCCATTGGGTGTATAATAAGTACATAAGATAAAGCAAGGGAGATAGCGGAAATGAAAAAATACAACTTATCAAAAATTATGAAAAGAGCGTGGGAATTAGTAAGAAAAGCAAAAATCAATTTTACAGAAGCATTAAGATTTTCTTGGACGGTTGCAAAAAAGGAAGTTGCTTTGAAAAATAAATACAACATGCTTGATGGAGTTGTTACTTGGAACATCTGGTGCGGATATGGACGTGTTAGAGCGTATTATAAATGTGACTGGTACAGTAACTACCAGAACAATAGAGTAAGAAGTAATTTTGTAGAAATGTAGGAGGAAGAGAAAATGAAAGAAAGATACATGGAGCTAATTGAAAAATACAAATTAAGCATAGGATACAAAGCCAGCACAGGAGAAGAAGGAATTATTGTAGGCACAAACAACATGAAAAGAGGTTCTGAAGACCACATTTTAATAAGAGAGCACAAAAATGAAATTTTGGCAGTGTTAAGAGAATTAAAAGAAGAGAAGGAAGCAAGACAGGAAGCAGAGCGAAAAGCAAGACAGGATAAAGAGTTTGAAGAGATGTATCCAGAAGCAGTAGAAGAGTCCAAAAGAACAGGAAAAGCAGTAGCATATAAGAAAGACATGATACCTTGCAATAATCCAGAAGAAGAATGTAATTTTGATTACGCTACATTTTACGTAAGAGTAACACCGGAAGGCTTTAAATATACAATAGGAAACAGACAACACACTTGGTAATAAAAAACGCTGACCTATCGGCAGGACGGGGAGAAAGAGGAAAATATGAAAAAGGTATGGAATGTTAAAGATTGCTGCTATGATGAATATGATGATGAATGGTTTGATAATGTAAATATGGAGGGTGCAGAAGAATTTGAACTGTGCTTAGGGAAATTAAAAGTAATCTATAAAGATGGAAAAGAAGTATATTACCACAATGTTTTCGGAATATGGGGACAACCTGTACAATTTGTATAAGGAGGGAAAAGATGGACTTTAATGGAGTATTGGAAAAATCCGGCATGAGCGTTAGAGAGTTTAGTGACTACTTTAAAATACCATACCGGACAGCACAGAACTGGAAAAACGGGGTAAGGCAATGCCCTGAATATATTACAGAACTAATAGAATATAGGCTAGACAGGGAGGAACAGAAAATGAGAAGAGAAGATGTAGAAGCGTTTTTGAAGTTTTTGCATGATAACAATGACGATGATATTTTAAAATTTCCTTATAGCGAGGAAGTACATGGATTTGCGATTGGATTGCTTTACGCAGAGTTAGTAAAGCGTGCAATAGGGAATAGAATAGACCCCCTTATTACCCAGATGGATTATTGGCATAAGATACACAATGCCGTACTTAAAAAGTACAAAGAAGCAAACAGTAAAATGAGCATGAATGATAAGAGAATGAAAAAACTTGCAGGATATGTATTTGCTTATTTTCCAAGCAAGGAAGAACTTGTAAGTAAAGTACCCGGAAACGTACAGGATGCAATTATCTGGGGACTAAATATGATGGGAGATTTTGATGTATATAAAAAGAAAAGTGCAGAAACAGAGAGAAAAGAAAGTCCTACAAAGAGAGTGGAATGGATTTTAGAAGAGCTTAAAAAAGGTAGAACACAGACAGATATTGCAACAGAATTAGGGGTAAGTAGGCAGAGGATAAACAATATCCTGAGAGAGTACAGAGAAAAAGAAGAAGTTTAAGAAAAAAGCTCCCTAGCACACACTAGGGAGCATATATTGTATCATCTTGCAATTAAAACACTATATAATGTTGTTTGTATGTTGTTGCAATTAGGTCATCCAGTTCGGGCACTGTACCCTCTGTCCGTCACAATACTGAGTTAAAATCGGCTGCCGCACCCCCGGTCTTGAAAGATAATTGTCAAAGAGCTCATCTACAATGCGGGAGATGCTTTCAAAGATATTTCGCCCGTGCATCCATTTATGGTCGAAAGCAGTAGATGAAGTGATGGTAAAGTCGTATCCCTTGTTTCTGTACCATTCGGTATATACACGATTTAAAGTAAAGGACATAATTGCCAATACATTTGCACGAATGGTATTATCCGGCCAAGTGGCATAAATTTCGCTGCTGGCTACATTTTTGATATAATCTCGATAACGGACATAATAATCCTTTGCGGTGGAGTCATTTGGAGAACCATCATGCACAACCACATATTCCGGAATAACCACACGGCTCAGAACGATTTCCCCTGACGTATCCATAGGCTTGATTTCGTCTTCGGGAATTTTTTCAGGATATTCTCCGTAGAGGGTATGAGCAGGAATGACAATATCTTCAAAAGTTCCGGGAGCAGCTTGAGGAGACAAGACGGCTCTCTGAATAGCAGTAGCATCCGGTAAAATTTCTGCTCCGGAGATATCCAAATCATCAAAGCCTTCTTTTGAAATACGGAAAGTATATTCCGCATAGGGCTGATATTCAGAAGGCGCCATACTATATTCCAGTGGCGGAGCAGGAAGCTGAATTTCCGGTATCATGCCGTTGGCATCTGTTTTCACTTCTTCAATCACAGAGTCAGGATTTCCGGTATAAGAAATTTGAACAGAAGCGTCCTCCACAGGCTGGTTGCGAATGGAAGAAAGAACATAAAGCTGCAAAGTCCCTTCATCCGGGTGGTCTGTCTGCATAGATTTTAAAGAGGCTGTATTCATAAAAATACCTCGGATTTTTCGTTGCTTTAGTATATGCGGAAGAAAAGAAAAGGTGAAGATATAGTTGAAATTTCTTTGGATTAGAGCTAAAATAGGAGCATAAGAAACGTGTGAAATATAAGAAGGCAGGGAGAAAGGGAGTAAGGCTGTCGTAGGAAAAGGAATTCTTTTCCGGACAGTTTTTTTCGTGTAATGGGAAACTACTTTGTAAATACGGGAGGAAACGATATGGCAAAATATGTAATGGCATTGGATGCAGGGACAACCAGCAACAGATGTATTTTATTTAACAAAAAAGGCGAGATTATCAGTTCGGCGCAGAAGGAGTTTACTCAATATTTTCCGAAACCGGGCTGGGTGGAGCATGATGCAAATGAAATCTGGTCCAATCAGTTAGGCGTTGCTGTGGAAGCTATGCAAAAAGCAGGGGCTGAGGCAGAGGACATTGCGGCAATCGGTATTACCAATCAGCGAGAAACGGCTATTGTCTGGGATAAAAATACAGGAGAGCCTATTTATCATGCCATTGTCTGGCAATGCAGAAGAACATCAGAGTATTGCGACCGGTTGAAAGCCAAGGGGCTTACGGAGGTTTTTCGAAAGAAAACAGGCTTGATTATTGATGCCTATTTTTCAGGCACAAAGGTAAAATGGATTTTAGACCATGTAGAAGGCGCCAGAGAGCGTGCGAAAAAGGGAGAATTGCTTTTTGGAACAGTGGAAACATGGTTGATTTGGAAGATGACAAAGGGAGCTGTTCATGTGACGGACTATTCCAACGCATCAAGAACACTTCTTTATAATATCAATACATTAGAGTGGGATAAGGAAATCTTAGAAGAATTGGATATTCCGGAATGTATGCTTCCGGAAGTAAAACCCTCCAGCTGTGTTTACGGAATGGCGGACAGCAGCTTTTTCGGAGGAGAAATTCCCATTGCAGGTGCAGCAGGAGACCAGCAGTCGGCGCTTTTCGGACAGACCTGCTTTGAAAAGGGAGATGCGAAGAATACCTATGGAACAGGCTGCTTCTTGCTGATGAATACAGGAGAAAAGCCGGTCTTTTCGCAAAATGGTCTTGTTACCACCATTGCATGGGGGCTGGACGGAAAGGTCAATTATGCGTTAGAGGGCTCTGTGTTTGTGGCAGGAGCGATTATTCAATGGTTAAGAGATGAGCTGCGTCTGATTGACTCGGCAGAAGACTCAGAATATATGGCAAGGAAGGTAAAGGATACCAACGGATGTTATGTTGTGCCGGCTTTTACAGGGCTGGGAGCGCCTTATTGGGACCAATATGCCAGAGGAACCATTGTAGGACTTACAAGAGGTGTGAACAAATGTCATATTATCCGAGCCTCTCTGGAGTCGCTGGCATATCAGGTTCATGATGTGATTGAGGCTATGAGGGCGGACTCCGGTATGGAATTGAATTTCCTGAAGGTAGACGGAGGCGCCAGCGCCAATAATTTCCTTATGCAGGCACAGGCAGATATGATACAGGTTCCTGTAAAAAGACCGGTGTGTGTGGAAACAACTGCAATGGGCGCAGCGTATCTGGCAGGCTTGGCAGTGGGATATTGGAACAGCAAGGAAGAAATTATTGAGAATTGGAGTACAGACCGTGTCTTTTATCCTGAGCTTACAAAGGAAGAAAGAGATAAAAAGACAGAAGGTTGGAAGAAAGCAGTAAAATGTGCCTACGGATGGGCAAGAGAAGATTAATTTCAGAAAGAAGATGTCATAATGTTTGGAGAAAATCATGCACATATTTTCATGAATGGGCTCAATTATAGAGCAGCAGTAAACTGTCATAAAAGCGGAGTGAATACAGATATTATTCATGAACACTTTCGTGCTTATCAGGAAAAGGGTGTTTCCTTTGTCAGGGACGGAGGGGATGCTTTGGGAGTGTCTGAAAAGGCAAGGGAAATTGCATCCCAATATGGAATTACCTATCGGACGCCTGTTTTTGCCATTCATAAAAAAGGGCATTACGGAGGAATTGTAGGAAGACCTTTTGAAAATATGAAAGAATATGCCGACTTGGTAAAGGAAGTGAGAAAGCGAGGCGGAGATTTCATTAAAATTATGACAACGGGTATTATGAATTTTGATATGGATGGCTCTGTGACAGAAGAACCCTTGAGGTTTGACGAAGTAAAAGAAATGGTACATATTGCTCACGAAGAGGGATTTTCCGTAATGGCACATACAAATGGGGCAAGGGCTGTTCGGGAAGCAGCTCTTGCCGGTGCAGATAGCATTGAACATGGAAACTATGTAGATGAAGAAGCTATGTGGGCAATGAAAGAACATAAAACCGTGTGGGTGCCTACTATAACCGTAGTGAAAAACATGATTGGCTGCGGCAGGTTTTCCGACGAGGTTCTGGAAAAGATATGGGAAACAGGAAGCCGCAATATACAAATGGGATATGAAATAGGCGTACAGCTTGCACTAGGCAGCGATGCCGGAGCATATCTTGTGCCTCATGGACAGGGTATTAAAGATGAATGGGAATGTTTTCAGGAGATTTTGGGAAAGAATAATAAAGAAGTAACCGAAATGCTTCTGGAGGGGGAAAGAAAAATTCAGGAGAAATTTATACGGAGGTAATAATCAGTAAATGCAGGAAAAGAACGGCTTTGTTTTGAGAGGGAATATTTGTTACAGTGACGGCAGCAAAAAGCTTGTGATTTGTCCAAAAAGTTATGTGGTGTGCCAGGAAGGGATTTGCAGAGGTGTTTATCAGGAGCTTCCAAAGGAATATGAAAGCTATATTGTAAAAGATATGGGGGATGCGCTGATTATACCGGGATTGGTGGATTTGCATACTCATGCGCCTCAGTATGCTTTTCGGGGCTTGGGAATGGATTTGGAATTGCTGGACTGGCTGAATACGCATACATTTCCGGAGGAAATGAAATATGCTGATGCAGATTATGCAAAAAAGGCGTATGCAATGTTCGTGGAGGATTTAAAGAAAAGCGCTGTGACCAGAGCTGTGATTTTTGCTACCCTGCATATAGAAGGAACAAAAATATTGATGGATTTACTGGAAGCGTCCGGACTGGATACTTATGTGGGAAAAGTGAGTATGGACAGAAATGCACTGGAGGGCTTACAGGAGGAAAATGCAGAGGCAGCAGCAAAGGCGGTAAGGCAGTGGCTGCTGGAAACAGAAGGGCGTTATGAGCATACGAAGCCTATTTTAACCCCCAGATTTATTCCGTCCTGTTCCGATGCTTTGATGGCGGAATTGAAAAGTATTCAGGAAAAAACAGGATTGCCTTTGCAGTCTCATTTGTCAGAAAATCCGGGAGAAATTCAGTGGGTACAGGAACTTTGCCCCAATTCTTCCAGTTACAGTGATGCGTATTATCAGGCAGGCTTGTTCGGAGGAGATTGTCCTACGATTATGGCACATTGTGTCTGGTTAAAGGAGGAGGAAATTTCTCTGATTAAAAAGCAAGGTGTGTTTATTGCGCATTGTCCACAGTCGAATACAAATCTTTCATCCGGTATTGCGCCTGTTCGGCGGTTTTTAGATGAGGGGCTTTCTGTCGGACTTGGAAGTGATGTGGCAGGAGGATACAGCACCTCTGTTTTAAGAGCTATGGCAGATACCATTCAATGCTCCAAGCTTCGTTGGCGTCTGGTGGATGCAAAACAGAAGCCGGTGACATTGGAGGAAGCGTTTTATATGGGAACAGCAGGAGGCGGAGCATTTTTTGGAAAAGTGGGAAGCTTTCTGGACGGATATGAGTTTGATGCAGTCGTTTTTGATGACAGTGAGCTTTTACATCCGCAGGAATTAAGTGTAAGAGAGCGGCTGGAAAGACTTATTTATCTGGCAGATGACAGACAGATAAAAAGTAAATTTGTAAAGGGAAATTTAATCTACGAAAAAAATGAAAAAAACTCTTGACGAATAGAAAAACATTTGCTATACTTTCACTTGTCGTTTGAGAGAAACGACAGGTAAGCGGGAGTGCTGGAATTGGCAGACAGGCAAGACTAAGGATCTTGTGTTTGTATAAACGTGTGGGTTCAAGTCCCATCTCCCGCATGTATATACATAATATACAAATGCTTACCAAGAGGTAGGGCAAGCGGGAGTGCTGGAATTGGCAGACAGGCAAGACTAAGGATCTTGTGTCTGTATAGACGTGTGGGTTCAAGTCCCATCTCCCGCACTAAGTTAATCAAGCACTTATGTAAAAGTAAAAGAGATTTTATTTTTGTATAAGTGCTTATTTTATTGCATAGGGAATTGTTTCCTATGCAACAGGAGCAGAAAATAAAGGAGATTGATTATGTTAGAAATTGGATGTCATTTATCTTCCTCAAAAGGCTATGAAGCTATGGCAAAGGAAGCAGAGAAAATTCACGCAAATACTTTTCAGTTTTTTACCAGAAACCCAAGAGGAGCAAAAGCAAAGGAAATTAAGCAAGAGGATGTAGATGCTTTTCTCATAAGGGCAAAAAATCAAGGGATTGACAGAATTTTGGTACATGCCCCATACACCCTGAATGCCTGCTCGGCGGATGAAAGTATTCGAGAATTTGCAGTGAATACTATGAAAGACGATTTAAGGAGAATGGAATATACTCCGGGGAACTGTTATAACTTTCATCCGGGAAGCCATGTAAAACAAGGAGTGGAAGTGGGAATTCAGTATATTGCAGATATGTTAAACGAAATTCTTAATCCTAAGCAGAGCACAACGGTATTATTGGAAACTATGGCAGGAAAAGGAAGCGAAGTAGGAAGCCGTTTTGAAGAATTAAGAGAAATTATAGACAGAGTGGAATTAAAAGAGAAGCTGGGAGTTTGTTTGGATACCTGTCATGTATATGATGCAGGATATGATATTGCAGAGGATTTGGACGGAGTTTTGACGAAATTTGATAAAGTGATTGGATTGGACAGGCTAAAAGCAATTCATTTAAACGACAGTATGTACGGATTGGAAAGTCATAAGGACCGCCATGCGAAAATCGGCGAAGGAAAGCTGGGACTGGAAGCGATTGTAAGAGTAATCAATCATCCGGCGCTTCGAAAGCTGCCCTTTTATTTGGAAACTCCAAATGATTTAGAAGGATATGCGGGAGAAATCGCACTTTTAAGAAATTCCTATAAAGAATTGTAGAAAATTTGTAGAAATTTTCAAGAAGAAAAAGAGGAAATAGAAGAAATTTCGGAAATAATAAATATGAAGAGTTCTTTTGAAAGTATGCGGTATTACCGCAAGATGTTTTGCTGAAAGGTATTAGAAAGTCGGGTGACTGCCTATGAATATTCGTGAACAAATGGAAAAAAGAGAATTGGAGCTTTTAAGCCCTTACGCTTCTCACAGTATTCATTCGAAAGGAAGGGAAAGAGAGGAGCAGGAATGTGATATCCGCACAGTTTACCAGCGGGACAGAGACCGCATTGTGCATTGTAAAGCATTTCGGCGTATGAAGGATAAGACACAGGTATTTTTGTCTCCTCAGGGCGACCATTATCGAAATCGTCTGACCCATACCCTTGAGGTCTCTCAGACAGCCAGAACCATTGCAAAAGCTTTGTCTTTAAATGAAGATTTAGTAGAAGCCATTGCACTGGGACATGATTTAGGGCATACGCCCTTTGGTCATGCAGGAGAGAGAGCCTTAAACAGAGTTTGTCCTTTGGGATTTGCACATTATAAACAGAGTGTTCGGGTGGTGGAGCGTTTGGAGAAAAACGGTGAAGGGTTAAATCTTACATGGGAAGTGCGAGATGGAATTTTAAACCACAGAACCAGCGGAAAACCTCATACCTTAGAGGGTCAGGTAGTTCGTTACTGTGATAAGATTTCCTATATTCATCATGATATGGATGATGCCCAGAGAGCGGGAATTATTACAGAAGATGATATTCCCATTACCCTGCGTATGCTCTTAGGGGCTACTACAAGGGAAAGGCTGAATACATTTGTCCATAATATTGTAGAGAACAGTCAGGGAAAAGATAAGATTATGATGTCTCCGGACATTGAAGAAGGACTTCGGGATATCCGTGCTTTGATGTTTCAGGATGTTTATTTAAATCCTGCGGCAAAAAGTGAAGAAAAAAAGGCAGAACATGTAGTAGAAGAATTATATACATATTACAGTAAATATCCGGAAAAGATGTCAGAGGAATATCAAAAGCTTCTGCATCAGGACGAGCCAAAGGAAAGAGTAATATGTGACTATATATCAGGTATGACAGACCAGTATTCTCTGGAAAAGTTCCGTGAGCTTTTTATTCCCAAAGGCTGGAGCGTTCAGGGAAAGGGACAGTAGAAAAGAGGAAGTTGTATGTATTATTCAGATGATTTGATTGAGGAAGTCCGCTCAAAAAATGATATTGTGGACGTGATTTCGGATTATGTGAAATTGCAGAGAAAGGGAAGCTCTTATTTTGGGCTTTGCCCTTTTCATAATGAAAAATCTCCGTCCTTTTCAGTAAGCCCGGGAAAGCAGATGTACTATTGCTTTGGCTGCGGAGCAGGAGGCAACGTTTTTACCTTTATTATGGAATATGAGAATTACAGCTTTGTAGAGGCGTTGAAATATTTGGCGGACAGAGCAGGGGTACAGCTTCCTGAGGTTGAATATTCAAAAGAAGCAAAGGCAGCTTCGGATTTTAAATCCATGCTGTTGGAAATTCAGAAAAAAGCAGCTTCTTTTTATTACTATCAACTAAAACAGGAGAGCGGAAAGCCGGCATTGGATTATCTGAAAGGAAGACAGCTTTCTGAGGATACGATTAAAAAATTCGGATTGGGGTGTTCGCCCAGATATTCGGGCGCGTTGTATCAATATTTAAAGGGGCAGGGGTACTCTGATGAATTATTAAAAGAGTCCGGTCTTTTCAATATTGACGAGCGAAGAGGTATGCAGGACAAGTTTTGGAACCGTGTGATGTTTCCGATTATGGATGTAAATAATCGTGTGATTGGATTTGGTGGCAGAGTTATGGGAGATGCAAAACCCAAATATTTGAATTCTCCTGAAACGAAAATTTTTGATAAGAGTCGGAATTTATACGGCTTGAATATTGCCCGTACCTCCAGAAAACCGTACTTTATTATCTGCGAGGGCTATATGGATGTTATTGCCATGTACCAGGCAGGCTTTCACAATGCGGTGGCATCTCTCGGAACAGCGCTTACCTCAGGACATGCCAGTCTTATGAGTCGTTATACAAAGGAGGTTCTGCTGACTTATGACAGTGACGAGGCGGGACAAAAAGCAGCCCTTCGAGGTATTCCGATTTTAAAGGCGGCGGGAATTTCTCCGAGAGTGGTGAACCTTGCGCCGTATAAGGACCCGGATGAATTTATTAAGGCAGAAGGCAAGGAGGCTTTTGAAAAGCGTCTTGAGGAGGCAGAAAACTATTTTCTGTTTGAGATTAAGGTACTGGAAAAGCAATACCATTTATCTGACCCGGAGAGTAAAACACAGTTTTATCGGGAGATAGCCAGAAAACTTCTGGAATTTCCGGAAGAGCTGGAAAGAAACAACTATATTGAAAGTATTTCTGCCAGATATCAGATAAAATTTGAAGATTTAAGAAGAATGGTAAATAACATGGCGCTGTCAGGAACAGGCGTTGCGGTAAAGCCCAGAATGGAAGCTGTTTCAAAAAAGAAAGAGGGCAAGGAAGATGCAGGTCATACGGCGCAAAAGCTGATGCTGACATGGCTGAGCTCCTATCCTTCCATGTTTAAAACTATTGATGGATTGATAGAACCGGCAGATTTTACAACACCCTTGTATCATAAGGTTGCTGAAATAGTATTTGAACAGCACAAAGAAGGTGAGGTAAATCCTGCAAAATTATTAAATCGGTTTTCTGACGCAGAGGAGCAGAAGGAAATTACATCTCTGTTTCATGCTTCTCTTCATTTGGAAAGTGAGGAAGATGCAAAAAAGGCGGTGCTGGAAACGGTATGCAGACTAAAAAGAGACAGTATTGCATGGCAAAGCACCAATTTACCGCCTACGGACCTTTTCGGACTGCAAAGGATTGTAGAAGCCAGAAAGCGTCTGGAGGATTTGGAGAGAGGCAGAGTGACGCTGCATATTTCTTTTGATTGAGGAAATGATATATACGATTGTTAAGGAAGAATAAGTGAGAGGAAGGAACAGTTTATGGAAATGAACATGGCGAAATTCAGCGAAAAGCTCGGAGAGCTTATGGAGCTGGCGAAAAAGAAGAAAAATGTATTAGAATATCAGGAAATCAGTGATTTCTTTAAGGATTTTCCTCTGGAGCCGGAGCAGATGGATAAAGTATTTGATTTTCTGGAAGCAAACGGAATTGATATCCTGCGAATTCAGGACAACGATATGGACGACTTAATTATCAGTGACGATGATGATTTAAACCTCAGCGAGGAAGACGAAGTAGATATGGAAAATATCGACCTTTCTGTTCCGGAGGGGGTCAGCATTGAAGACCCTGTTCGTATGTATCTGAAAGAAATCGGTAAAGTTCCGCTTTTAAGTGCAGAGGAGGAGATTACACTTGCTCAGCGTATGGAAGAAGGAGACGAAAGTGCGAAAAAACGCCTTGCAGAGGCAAACCTTCGTCTGGTAGTAAGTATTGCGAAACGCTATGTGGGACGTGGTATGTTGTTTTTGGATTTAATTCAGGAAGGTAACCTGGGATTGATTAAAGCCGTTGAGAAATTTGATTATCGTAAAGGATATAAATTTTCTACCTATGCTACATGGTGGATACGTCAGGCGATTACAAGAGCTATTGCGGATCAGGCGAGAACTATTCGTATTCCGGTTCACATGGTAGAAACCATTAACAAGCTTATTCGTGTATCCCGTCAGCTTTTACAGGAGCTGGGAAGAGAACCTCATCCGGAGGAAATTGCAGAAGAGATGAATATGTCCGTAGAGCGTGTTCGTGAAATTCTCAAAATTTCTCAGGAACCGGTATCCTTGGAAACACCAATCGGTGAGGAAGAGGACAGCCATTTGGGCGATTTTATTCAGGATGATAATGTTCCTGTTCCGGCAGACGCAGCTGCATTTACCTTATTAAAAGAACAGCTTGTAGAGGTTTTAGGCACATTAACAGAAAGAGAACAGAAAGTTCTTCGCCTGCGCTTTGGTTTAGATGACGGAAGAGCAAGAACTCTGGAGGAAGTAGGAAAAGAATTTAACGTAACCAGAGAGCGTATCCGTCAGATTGAGGCAAAAGCGCTTAGAAAGCTTCGTCATCCAAGCCGCAGCCGTAAGCTGAAGGATTATCTGGATTAAGGATGGATGCAATGAAAGAAATACAGATTTCCAGAAGATTGCAAAGCGTTGCAGCCTTTGTACAGGAAGGAAAGCGATTGGCAGACGTAGGCTGCGACCATGGGTATATTCCAATTTATCTTTTGCAGAAAAAGAAAATAGAAAAAGCCATTGCTATGGATATTAATCAAGGTCCCCTTATGAGGGCGAAGGAGCACATTCAGGAATGGGGACTGGAAAATTACATAGATACTCGTTTATCTGACGGCGTTAAGGCTTTAAAACCAAATGAGGTTCAGAGCGTTGTAATTGCCGGTATGGGCGGTCCCCTTATGGAGAAAATTCTTACAGAAGGAAACGAGGTTCTGCAAACAGTAACAGAACTGGTTTTACAGCCTCAGTCCGAAATCGGACATTTCAGAAGGTTTCTCATTGAAAATGGATATGAAATTACTCATGAGGAAATGATTTTGGAAGACGGAAAATACTATCCGATTATGAGAGCTGTTCATGGCAAAGCAAAGGAACAGACAGAAGCGGAATATCTCTATGGAAAAAAACTTTTGCAGAACAGAAATCCCGTCTTAAAAGAGTTTTTAGACAGGGAACAGGTAAAAGCAGAGGAGCTTTTGGAAAAACTGAAAAATTCACAGACACCATCTGCAAAAGCAAGGATTTCCGAGTTGGAAAAGGAATGGAAAGATAGAAAAGAGGCTCTTACATATTATGAAGTGTAAAGATATTATTGCAAAAATAGAAGAAAAGTATCCGGTATCCTTTGCAGAGGGATGGGATAATTCAGGCTTTCTTGCGGGAGATGCTTCGTGGGAAGCAAAAAAGATTTTTCTTGCATTAGATGCCACAGATGAGGTCATAGACACAGCCATTCAATGTGGGGCTGATATGATTATTACCCATCACCCATTGATTTTTTCGGGAATGAAGAAAATTACTGCAGATGATTTTATCGGAAGACGGATTATTAAAATGGTACAGCATAAAATCTGTTATTATGCAATGCACACGAATTTTGATGTGTTGGGAATGGCAGAACTCAGTGCAGACTATTTACAGCTTTCGCACAGAGAAGTATTAGATGTCACTTACGAAGAAGACACACGCAAAGAAGGAATAGGGCGGTGCGGAGATTTGCCGGCTCCTATGACTTTAAGAGAGTGTGGAAAATTTGTAAAAGACCGGCTGTATCTTCCTTTTGTGCAAATTTACGGAAATGAAAATAAAATCATAGAAAAGCTTGCTATATGTACCGGTTCCGGAAAAAGCCTGATGAAGCAGGTATTGAAAAACGGTGTGCAGGCATACGTTACAGGAGATATGGATTATCATTCTTCCATTGATGCAGTGGCGCAAGGGATTTGCATTATAGATGCAGGACATTACGGGACAGAATATATTTTCATGGATTACATGGAAAGAGAGTTAACGGCAATGCTGCCGGATTTAGAAGTGGAAAAAATGCCGGTTTCTTACCCATGCAAAATAATTGATTGAAACTAATTTTGAGGTTGCCACATTATGCGGCAATCTCTTTTTTCTGAATAATAGGAATAAATATATGAAAAATATATAAAATGATAGAAAAATAAAGACTGTTGTAGTAAAATAATATGTATCTAAATCAAAAATTGAGGGGAAGCTTAACAAAGAGATGTGGTGAAAGGAGAAATATTATGGGTGACAGAATGATACAGGTAAACATCCTCGGAGAACAAAAGGAATATCCTTACGGAACCACTTATGGAAAAATTGCACAGGAATATCAGAGTAAGTATGAATATCCCATCGTTTTACTTATGAAAGATAATAAGCTTTGTGAGCTTCATAAAAAGCTGAAAAAAGAAGGTACCATTGAATTTATTACAACACAGGACCAAATAGGGCATGAAACTTATGGAAGAAGTGTTTCTTTATTACTTTTGAAAGCCCTGCATCATGTTGCCGGATACGATAATATAACGAAGGTAACGATGCACTACTCAGTCAGCAGCGGGTATTATTATACGATTGACGGGGATATTGTACTGAACGAGGATTTCTTAAATAAAGTAAAAGCCTATATGCTGGAGTTAGTGGAACGCAAAATTCCTATTTTAAAAAGAAGTGTAGGCACAGACGAAGCTATTGAGCTATTCCATAATCATAAAATGTATGATAAGGAAAAGCTGTTTCGTTTTCGTAGGGTATCCAGAGTAAATATTTACAGTTTGGAGGAATATGAAGACTATTTCTATGGGTTTATGGTAAATCATACAGGATATTTGAAATATTTTGATTTATACCTCTATGATGACGGACTGGTATTACAGCTTCCGAAAAGAGAAAATCCGAAAGAAGTTCCGCCCTTTGTTCCACGACCAAAGATTTTTCAGGTACAGAAAGAGTCTGCCCAGTGGAGTGAAGCAATTCAGGCAGATACTGTCGGCGATTTAAATGAAAGGATTACAAAAGAAGGTGCCAGCAATCTTATTCTTATTGCAGAAGCCCTTCAGGAAGCAAAAATAGCTCAGATTGCAAAAAAGATTGTGGAAGCCGGAAATCGGAAATTTATTATGATTGCAGGACCATCTTCTTCAGGCAAAACCACATTTTCTCATCGCTTATCCATACAGCTGTCAGCGCAGGGGATGAAACCTCATCCTATCGGTGTTGATAATTATTTTGTAAACAGGGAAGACACGCCTTTGGACAGCAATGGCAATTATAATTTTGAATGTCTGGAAGCCATTGACGTGAAACAGTTTAATGAAGATATGAGCGCTTTGTTAAGAGGCGAGGAAGTAGAACTGCCCCGTTTTAATTTCAAAACAGGACACAGAGAGTATAAAGGGGATTTCCTAAAACTGGGAGAAGAAGATGTGCTTGTTATTGAAGGAATTCACTGTTTAAATGATAGATTAAGCAGCAGCTTGCCTTCTGAAAGTAAATTTAAAATCTACATCAGCGCACTTACCCAGTTAAATATTGATGAGCACAACCGTATTCCTACCACAGACGGAAGACTGATACGCCGGATTGTCCGTGATGCTAGAACCAGAGGAGCATCTGCAAAAGCAACCATAGGAATGTGGAACTCGGTAAGACGTGGGGAAGAAGAAAATATTTTTCCTTATCAGGAGTCGGCAGATGTGATGTTTAATTCTGCTTTGATTTACGAATTGGCAGTTTTAAAACTTTATGCAGAACCACTATTGTTTTCGATTACAAAGGAAGAACCGGAATACGCAGAAGCAAAACGTCTGCTGAAATTTTTGGATTATTTTCTGGGAGTGCCAAGTGAAAGTATTCCGAGCAATTCTATTTTGCGGGAATTTGTAGGAAATGGATGCTTTGATGTGTAAATTTGTTTGCATTTTCACCGCTCTTATGATAGAATATGCCGTGCGTAACAAGTAGAACAAATAATCGCGGCTGACAGAACCGAAAGGGGTCAGGTGAGGAAAGTCCGGGCTTCACAGGGCAGGATGCCAGATAACGTCTGGTGGAGGTGACTCTAAGGACAGTGCAACAGAAATGTACCGCCGGAATATTCCGGTAAGGGTGGAAGGGCAGTGTAAGAGACTACCGCCTTTCTGGTAACAGAAAGGGCACATGTAAACCCCATCCGAAGCAAGACCGAACAGAAAACCATGTGGCTGCCCGTCACGTTTTCAGGTGGGTCGCTTGAGCCTGCTGGCGACAGCAGGACTGGATAGATGATTATTCACGACATAACCCGGCTTATCGTTTTGCTTGTTATTTTATGAAAAGGAGCTATGATTTTGCAGATGTGCTTGTCTGTGAAATCATAGCTCCTAATTTTTTTAAGATATTGAAATATTTTCCAAAAAGGTATATGATAAAAGGCGTCATGACAAGACAGAGGAAAAAGGAGGATAACACTTATGAAAAGAACAAATACAAAAAGTGTAACAGAAGCAACAACAAAGACTACTCCGGCGAAGACAGAAAAAGTAACAGAAAAGGCAACAAAAACAACAAAGAAAGCAGCTACAAAAAAAGGTGCAGTAAAAAAAGAAGTGGCAGAAACTGTATTTGTACAGTATGCAGGTCAGGAATATGATATAAATGAAATCAAAGCAGCAGTGAAAAAAGCTTGGACAGAAGAAACAGATAAAAAAGAAAGTGATATTACAGAAATTCAGATTTATGTAAAACCGGAAGAAGCTGCGGCTTATTATGTAGTGAATGGAGAAGTTGCAGAAGGCGGAAATAAAATTCTTCTGTAAGTCAAAAAATAAATGGAAAAAGAAAGGGGCTGTGAAATAACAGTCTTTACGGAAAAGGGGCTGTCGCACTAAGTAATTAGTGCGTAGCTCCTTTTCTAGTGCAAAAAAATAACTGCCAGACCTCGAAAGAATCCGGCAGTTGGTGTAAAATTAAGTTATGCGACTAACTAAATTATTACAAAAAGATTATACGAAAAATTCAGACGGATATCAACTTAAACTTCCGTTAAATCTTGAAACAATCATTCCGGATAATGATTCTGTGCGATTACTAAGTCAGTTTGTGGAGGCTATGGATTTGACTGACCTGTATTCTACTTATAAAAGAATAAATTCTGTATCGCCAAGAACACTTCTGAAGATTGTACTCTACTCTTACAGATGATATTTTTTCTTGTCTTGGTGGTTTTTGTTTTCAAGAAATGGTGGAACAGGAGATTAAAGCAAATGTGAAAGCAGGATTATCCTACGTAGAATATAATATGCAAAGCAAAAAACGGACCATCAAAAATCTAGTCTACAGCAAAACATATTTTTGGGAGAATATGAAATTTGTCTGGATAGTGAAAAATATAAGGGCGTTTTACGGGCATTGACATTTTTTGACTCTGGGAAAAAACAGTTTAACATTTATGATGGGTGGTTGGAAATATTTATCGTATTCCCAAGTCTTCCTTCGTCCATTAGTTAGATGAAGGAAACTAAACCATGTTTACAAACATAGATGCAGGTATTGACACACACAAATCAATTATGTTACGGTGCTTTATGGCAAAAGAAAGCATATAAGCACCTACCAAATAGGTACTTTATATGGAATAATACAGACAGTTCTATTAAAGTGGGGTATTCATGGACGATTTATAAAATCATTATTCCAAATACACCGAAGGATATTCTAAAAAGCAGACACGGACATTGCTTCAAGCGGCGTATGAATACCATTCTGTTTATTTAGAGATTTTACTGGCTTTGTTTGTAGGTTTACGCAAGGGTGAAATTTTAGGGCTAAAATATTCAGAATTTTTCAAGAATTAGAAATTCGAAAAAAGGAAAATATGCAGTTGTTTGAAAAACTTGGAGAAGATGAACCAGAATTTGCTTGAACTCCTTCCGCAAAAAGCATATAATATAATGGGCTAACATGCTGTTTCAGAATGTTTTCTGCTGCTTCATATCAAACAATATCATATTCTCATATAGGGTATTAAATGCTAGAAAAAGCAGGACAAAATTTTTAAGAATTTAATTGCAAAATAAGTGATTTATAGTATTAAATTATGTTATGCAGTGCTATGTATTTTATGCAAGACCATGAAAATGGTGTATAATTATGCATAGTGCTGCATGGTAGAAAAAAGTAAATTTGTTACGCAAGGGCAAAAATCAGGTGAAAAACAGCATTTTTCATACTGAAAAGCGTCCCTGAAAATCATAAAAAAACAGCTATTTTTCGTGAAAATCGAAAAAGAAAAGAAGATTACTTTTTTGTATATATTAAACAAAAACGAAAGGAGAAATATGAGAAAACTAGCTTTAAATGATGAAATATTACTAAAAATCGAGAAGCCGGCCCGGTATATCGGGAACGAAGTGAACTCGGTGATGAAAAACAAAAATGAGGTGGATATCCGTTTCGCCATGTGCTTTCCGGATGTATATGAAATCGGAATGAGTCATCTTGGAATTCAAATCCTCTATGATATGTTCAACAAAAGAGAAGATACTTGGTGTGAGCGTGTCTACTCTCCATGGCCGGATTTAGATGCCATTATGAGAGAAAAGCAAATTCCGTTATTTGCGTTAGAGTCACAGGACAACATCAAAGATTTTGATTTTCTGGGGATTACTTTACAGTACGAGATGTGTTACACCAACGTGCTTCAAATTCTGGATTTGGCGCAGATGCCTTTACGTGCCGAGGACAGGGGTGAAGAATATCCTCTGGTAATGGGAGGAGGACCTTGTTCATACAATCCGGAACCTTTAGCGCCATTTTTTGATATGTTTTATATCGGAGAGGGTGAGACTGTTTTCAACCAGCTTTTAGATGAATATAAAGCATATAGAAAAGCAGGAAAAAGCAAAAAAGAATTTTTAGAAAGAGCAGCGGAAATTCCGGGGATTTATGTGCCTGCTTTTTATGATGTAGAATATCATGAGGACGGTACCATTGCTTCTTTCAAGCCAAATAATTCTCACGCAAAAGAGAAAATAGAAAAACAGGTTGTTATGGATGTAACGAATACTTATTATCCTACAAAGCCCGTAGTTCCGTTTATTAAGGCGACACAGGACAGAGTGACTCTTGAAATTCAGAGAGGCTGTATCCGTGGCTGCCGTTTTTGTCAGGCAGGCATGCTGTATCGTCCTACAAGAGAAAAAGATGTAGAAATGTTAAAAGAAACAGCAAAGGCCATGTTAGAGAGCACTGGTCATGAAGAAATTTCATTGAGTTCATTAAGTTCCAGTGATTATTCTAAACTTCCTGAACTGATTGATTATTTAATTGAAGAATGTTCTCAAAGAAAAGTAAATATTTCTTTACCATCTTTGCGCATTGATGCTTTTTCATTAGACGTTATGAGTAAGGTACAGGATATTAAGAAAAGCAGCTTGACTTTTGCTCCGGAAGCAGGTTCCCAGAGATTGCGTGATGTTATTAACAAAGGATTGACAGAGGAAGTTATTTTAGAAGGTGCAGGAAAAGCATTTGAAGGCGGATGGACAAGGGTAAAATTATACTTTATGCTGGGATTGCCTACAGAGACAGAGGAAGATATGAAAGGGATTGCACATTTAGCAGAGGCAATCGCCAAGAGATATTATGAAATTCCAAAAGAGCAAAGACATGGAAAATGTCAGATTGTAGTTAGTACATCTTTCTTTGTGCCAAAACCATTTACTCCATTCCAGTGGGCAAGCATGTTCCGCAAGGAAGATTATTTGGATAAAGCAAAGATTGTGAAAGAAGAAATTAAGGCACAATTAAATCAAAAGAGTATTAAATACAATTATCATGAGGCAGATGTAACTGTGTTGGAAGGTATTTTAGCAAGAGGTGATAGAAGAGTTGCTGATGTATTAGAAGCAACTTATAGAAAAGGTGCTATTTTCGATGCATGGTCAGAATATTTCCGATATGACCTGTGGATGGAAGCATTTAAAGAAGCAGGAATTAACCCTGAATTTTATACATTAAGAGAACGTCCTTTAGACGAAATTTTTCCATGGGATTTCATTTCTATCGGAGTTACAAGAAGATTTTTGGAAAATGAATGGAAGAAAGCGCAGCAGGAGGTTGTGACACCAAATTGTAAAATGCAGTGCTCCGGCTGTGGTGCGGGAAAATATAAAGGAGGAATTTGCATTGAAGGTTAGAGTAAAATTTGCCAAAGAAGGGGTAATGAAATTTATCGGACATTTGGATATTATGCGGTACTTTCAAAAAGCAATCAAAAGGGCGGGTATTGATGTGGCATATTCCGAAGGTTTTAGTCCTCATATGATTATGTCTTTTGCAGCGCCTTTGGGAGTTGGCGTGACCAGTACGGCAGAATATTTTGATATGGAAATTAATATGCCGATTTCAGGAAAAGAAGCAGTAAAAAGATTAAATGAAGTAATGGTAGAGGGAATGGAAGTAAAAAGCTTCCGAAAAATTCCGGACGGAAAAGCTAATGCTGCCATGGCATTAGTAGCTGCTGCGGATTATTATGTAGAGTTTCGGGAAGGAATGGAACCGGAAACAGATTGGAAAAATAAGATTGAGGATTTTGTCCGACAGTCTGAAATCCTTATTGTAAAGAAAACCAAGAAAAACGAAAAAGAAGTAGATATCAGACCATATATTTATGAGATGCGTTTGGAAGAAAGTCGTATTTTTCTGAAGCTTGCAGCCGGAAGCGTAAAAAATACAAAACCGGAGCTGGTAATGGAGGCATTTCTGGCTTTTCTGGGACAGGAGTTTGACAGCTTTTGCTTTACAATTCACAGAGCAGAGGTTTATGCGGATAAGGGAACAGAGGAATGTAGAAATCTTATTTCTTTGGAAGATTTAGGTGAAGAAATTGAGTAAGCTGATACTGACTGAAATGAATTATAGGAACACCCCTATATTGGTAGCTGCGTTAGAGAAGGAAGGACGCATTTGCCAGCTTAATCCTATGAGTTTAAATTCAGACAGTATTCTGGGGAATATTTATATAGGAAAAGTGAAAAATATCCAAAAAAATATTCAGGCAGCATTTGTCGAAATCGAAAATGGGATAATGTGCTATTATTCTATGGCAGAAAAAGCTTCCCCCTGCTTTGTAAATGTAAAGAAAAATAATGTACTGAAAATCGGTGACGAAATGATTGTTCAGGTATCCAAAGAAGGAATAAAGAGCAAGCTTCCTTATGTAAGCAGTAATTTGAACTTTACGGGGCGGTATCTGGTATTGACCTCAGAAAGAAAAGAACTGGGCTTTTCCGGCAAATTAAAAAAAGAAGAAAAGAAACAAATTCGGGAAATTCTCAAGGACAAAATACCTGAAAACGTAGGCATTATTGTCAGAACCAACTGCAGGGATGCACAGGAAGAGGAAATTCTGCACGAGCTGGAAGAACTGATGAAACGTTATGAAGCTGTCTTGCAAAAAGGCAAAAGCAGAGTGTGCTTTTCTGTTTTGGAAAAAAGTATGCCGGAGTACGTGCAGATTTTACAGAATTTGTACAGTCAGGATTTGGAAGAAATTGTAACGGATAAGCAAGAACTATATGAGTGTGCGGTACAATATTTAAAAGGCTATAAGCAGCAGGAAAAAATTGTGCGCTACTATGAGGACAAGCTGCTGCCGTTGTATAAGCTGTATAATCTGGAAAAAGCATTTGAGCAGGCGCAGAACGAAAGAGTATGGCTGAAATCAGGCGGCTTTCTGGTAATTCAGCAGACAGAAGCTTTTGTATGTATTGATGTAAATACGGGGAAGTTCACATCAAAGAAAGATATGCAGGAAACATTTCGTAAAATTAACTTAGAAGCGGCAAAGGAAATTGCATGGCAATTAAGACTTCGGAATTTATCGGGAATTATTTTAATAGATTTCATTAATATGGAAAGAGACGAAGATAAAGAAGAGCTTATGCAGACGCTTCAAAGATATTTGTGGCAGGACTCCATAAAAGGAACTGTGGTGGATATGACGGAATTAAATATTGTAGAAGTTACAAGGAAAAAAGTGAGAAAATCTCTTGCAGAAGAACTAAAAGAGCTTTTGTGAGGAACAGGAGGTGCCTGTGGAAACAAAGTCAAAATTGACAACGCTATGTTATATAGAAAAAGATGAGAAGTATCTCATGCTTCACAGAGTGTTAAAAAAGAATGATATTAACAAAGATAAATGGATTGGCGTAGGCGGACATTTTGAAAAGGGAGAAAGTCCGGAAGACTGTCTTTTACGTGAGGTAAAAGAAGAAACCGGTTTGACTTTAACCTCTTACCAATTTCGTGGGATTATTACCTTTACATTTTCTTCTCAGGGAAAAGAAACAGATACAGAGTATATGTGCCTTTACACAGCGAATGGATATGAGGGAGAATTGATTTCGTGTTCGGAAGGAAATTTAGAATGGGTGAATAAAAAAGATGTTTTTTCTTTGAAGCTTTGGGAAGGGGACAAAATCTTTTTCCGCCTGCTGAAGGAAGGAAGACCATTCTTTTCCTTGAAACTGGTATATCAGGATGATGAATTAAGAGAGGCGGTTTTAGATGGAGAAAAACTGGAGTTCTGATGAGAATAAGAACAGAAAAAAGCTGAAGCCGTGGCATGGAGCAGTGCTTTTTGGAATTGTAATGCTGTCCTTTTATACAATTATTGCATGGGCACAGATGAAATGGGGAATGTACGGACTGGCATTGACAGAGTTATATCTTCTGTTCCTGAGTATATTTGCAGTGAAATTGTTAAAAATACCGTTAAAGGAAATATTTCCATTGAAAAGACCAAAATGGAAAAAGACACTTGGGGTATTGCTGATGTGGGTAAGCTCTTATGCCCTTATGATACCTGTTACCATGTTTATGGCGTACTTTTTCCCAAAGCAGATGTTTGCAGTCAGTGAAGGACTTAATGAGGTTATTTATAGTGTGCCGCTTATTTTATCTGTTTTTATCAGCAGTGTTATGCCCGCTGTTTGTGAAGAAGCTCTCCACAGAGGGTTTATTTTAAAAAGCTTCCAAAGCAAGTGGAAGAACAAATGGTTTTTGTCTGTACTGATGGGGATTATATTTGGACTGTTTCACGGAAGTATATGGAGATTTCTTCCAACTGCGATTTTGGGCGGCATTTTGACCTATATTATGTTGGAAACAGAAAATATGTTTTATCCGGCACTCTTTCATTTTACCAATAACTTTTTGCCGTCTTTTTTGCTCAGTCTTTCCGGAAACAGTCCGCAGACCGAGGCTGCATCGGAGCTGCTCGCGCAGCAGGGAATTCCGGTTGCTTTTTTAGGAATTTATCTGGCAATGGCATGGGTGGCACCTTTTGGCTTTTACACGGCAGGTTATTTGCTTCGAAAAGGAGAGCAGGGAAAGGAACAGCAGTATATAAAATCCAATGGTATGTTAATCAGTCTTGTTGTGTTGACTGTGCTGCCTATTATTCTGGGTATGATGATTTTTCTGTACGGATTGTTTTTTGATGCGAATGCTTTCTTTTCTATCATGTAGATACGTTGAAAAATTTAAAATAGTTATTGACGAATGGGGAAATAGCTGTTATGATATTAGCGTATGCCGCACAAAGAGGTTTAAGCGCTTGGAAACAAGCCACCATATTTGGCGAGTAATGATAATAGGAGGTGCCATATGTACGCAATTATTGCAACAGGTGGTAAACAGTACAAAGTAGCCGAAGGCGATGTTATCAGAGTAGAAAAGCTTGGAGCAGAAGCTGGTGAAACTGTTACATTTGACCAGGTACTTGCTGTAAGCAACGATGGTTTAAAAGTTGGCGAAGACGTAGCTAATGCAAATGTAACTGCATCTGTAATTGAAAACGGTAAAGCAAAAAAAGTTATCGTTTACAAATATAAGAGAAAAACCGGATACCACAAGAAAAACGGTCACAGACAGCAGTTTACTAAAGTTAAAATCGAAAAAATCAATGCTTAATCAATATGATTAGAGTGACGATTTATCAGAATTCAGAACAGAGAATTTCAGGATTTGCCATGCAGGGACATGCAGGTTATGCCGAAAGCGGCAGTGACATTGTGTGTGCAGCAGCATCTGTGCTTGCGCAGAATGCAGTAAATTCTATTGAACAGTTTACCGAGGATACGTTTACCGTAGATGTAAATGAGGATTTGGGTGAATTGTACTTTAAGATAGATGCCGGCTATTCCCATGAGACAGAATTGTTGTTGAATTCGCTTATCCTCGGTTTGCAGGGGATAGAAGAAGAATACATGGAATATATCGATGTAATATTCGAGGAGGTGTAAAGACATGTTAAAAATGAACCTTCAGTTATTCGCTCATAAAAAAGGTGTTGGTTCTACAAAGAACGGACGTGATTCCGAGTCTAAAAGACTTGGCGCTAAAAGAGCTGACGGACAGTTTGTAAAAGCTGGAAATATCCTTTACAGACAGCGTGGAACAAAAATTCATCCAGGCGTAAACGTAGGTAGAGGCGGTGACGACACATTATTTGCATTAGTAGATGGTGTTGTACGTTTTGAAAGAAAAGGCAGAGATAAAAAACAGGTTTCTGTTTTTCCAGTAGCTACTGAAGAGTAATTCACGATAACAAGGGCGGCTTCAAATCTTTAACGGGTTTGAAGCCACTTTTTTTCAATAAAGAAAGAGGTAAATATGTTTGCAGACAGAGCGAAAATTTATATCCGCTCCGGAAAAGGCGGCGACGGACACGTAAGCTTCCGCAGAGAGCTTTATGTGCCAAACGGCGGTCCTGACGGCGGCGACGGCGGTAAGGGCGGAGACGTTATATTTGAAGTAGATAAAGGCATGAATGCACTGACTGATTATCGTCATAAAAGTAAATATGCCGCAGGAAATGGTGAAGAAGGCGGTAAAAAAAGATGTCATGGTGCAAACGGAAAAGATATTGTGTTAAAGGTACCGGAGGGTACGGTAATTAAAGAAGCAGAAAGCGGAAAAGTAATCGCAGATATGTCCGGAACAAATACAAGACAGGTTGTATTAAGAGGCGGACGCGGCGGAAAAGGAAATCAGCATTATGCAACAGCAACCATGCAGGTGCCTAAATATGCTCAGCCGGGACAGCCGGCACAGGAGCTGGAAGTACAGCTAGAGCTGAAGGTTATTGCTGATGTAGGTCTGATTGGTTTTCCTAATGTAGGAAAATCCACGTTGCTTTCCAGAGTAAGTAATGCAAGACCACAGATTGCCAACTATCATTTTACAACCTTAAATCCACATTTGGGCGTTGTAGATTTGGATGATTGTAACGGCTTTGTCATTGCAGATATTCCGGGGTTGATTGAAGGCGCTTCTGAGGGTGTCGGATTGGGACATCAGTTTTTACGTCATATTGAAAGAACAAGGGTATTAATCCATCTGGTAGACGCTGCGTCTACGGAAGGCAGAGATCCTATTGATGATATATATAAAATAAACAAAGAATTAGAAGCTTATGATCCTGAGCTTATGAAACGTCCCCAGGTAATTGCGGCTAACAAAATTGATGCCGTATATGAAGGAGACGAAGATCCGGTACAGAAAATCCGTGATGAATTTGAGCCTCAGGGTATGAAAGTTTTTGCAATATCTGCTGTAAGCGGAAAAGGTTTAAAAGAACTTTTGTATTATGTTAAACAGTTGTTAGATACCATTGATAAAGAACCGGTTATTTTTGAACAGGAATTCTTCCCGGAAGATGTATTGATTACAGAAAATCTGCCATATACAGTTGCTCGTGACGAAGATGACGAGCATGTATTCATTATCGAAGGACCGAAGATTGAAAAAATGCTTGGTTATACAAATTTGGATTCCGAAAAGGGATTTTTATTCTTCCAGAAATTCCTGAAAGAAAGCGGAATTTTGGAGGATCTTGAAAAGGCAGGTATTGAAGAAGGCGATACTGTTCGGATGTACGGTTTTGACTTTGATTACTATAAGTAATAGAAACAGGAGAGAAAAATGACAAGCAAACAAAGAGCTTATTTAAAAGGTCTTGCTATGACAATGGAACCGATTTTTCAGATTGGAAAATCCAGCTTGACACCGGAAAATACAGCAGCAGTGGCAGAGGCTTTAGAAGCAAGAGAGCTGATAAAAATCAGTGTACTCCAGAATTGTATGGATGACCCGAAGGAAATTGCAGCAGTTTTGGCAGAGCGTACACGTTCTCAGGTTGTACAGGTTATTGGCAAGAAAATTGTTTTATATAAAGAAGGAAAAGATAATAAAAAGAAAATTTTCCTTCCATAAAAAAGAATATTAGAAGAGGGTTGGCTATGTGGGAGAACAGGAAAAAAATCGGAATTATGGGAGGGACATTTGATCCTATTCATATAGGGCATTTGATTTTAGGAGAAACTGCTTATGAGCAGTTTCAGCTAGATAAAGTATTATTTATGCCGGCCGGTAATCCGCCTCATAAGAAGAACCGTAAAGATGGAGCCAGCAATCAGCAGCGGGTGGAAATGGTAAAAAGAGCCATTGCATCAAATCCTCATTTTGAATTATCCTTGGTGGAAATGGATAAAATCACTTATACCTATACTTACAAAACGCTGGAGGAATTAAAGGAGCAAAATCCGGATACAGATTATTATTTTATTCTGGGAGCGGACTCTTTGTATGATTTTGAAGAATGGAAAGAGCCCGGAAGGATTTTACAAGCATGTACGGTTCTTGTGGCAACTCGAGACCATACAAGCCATGAGCGCTTAAACAATAGAATTTCCTTTTTGGAAGAGAAATATCATGGCAGAATTGAAAAAATGAATTCCCCTACCATAGACATTGCTTCGAAAGAGCTTCGTGCCCGAATTGCTGAGGGAAACCCCATTATTTATTATGTACCTGATGAGGTTGCCGCTTACATCAGAGAAAATAATATATATAAGGATTGTGATAAAGATGAAATATGATTTTGCCGAAATTGAAAAAAAACTGAAGAAATATTTGGACAAAGATCGTTTGCTTCATACACTGGGTGTTATGTATACAGCATCTGCGTTGGCTATGGCACATGGAGCAGATATGGAACAGGCTCAGATTGCCGGTCTTCTTCATGATTGTGCAAAATGTATTTCCAATAAGAAAAAGATGAAGCTTTGTATGAAAAATGGGATAGAACTTTCACCATCTGAAAAGCAGAATACATTTTTAATTCATGCAAAGCTGGGAGCACATATTGCCAAAGAGCAGTACAAGATATCAGATGATGAAGTGCTTTCTGCTATTCGCTGGCATACAACAGGAAAAGAGAACATGACAACCTTGGAAAAAATCGTGTATATTGCCGATTACATTGAACCGGGCAGGGATAAAGCGCCGCATTTGTCATGGGTGAGAAAAATAGCGTTTATGGATTTAGATGAATGTATGTATTATATTTTAAAGGATAGTTTGAATTATCTGGAGAGAAATACAAAAGTAATAGACCCGGCAACGCAGAAGGCTTTTTATTATTATGAAACACTGCATCTTGGAAAAAAAACAGAAAGGATTGGACAAGTATGAACAGTAAAGAAATCGCACGTATAGCCTGTGAAGCCATGGAAGATAAAAAAGCACAGGACATTAAGATTATCAATATTGAAAATATATCTTCACTGGCAGATTACTTCATCGTTGCAAGCGGAATGAACCGCAATCAGGTACAGGCAATGGCGGATAATGTGAATGAAATGCTGGGAAAAGCAGGAGTAGAACCGAAACAGTTAGAAGGTTATCAGAATGCTAACTGGATTTTAATGGATTACAGAGATGTTGTTATTCACATTTTTGATGAAGAAAATCGGTTATTCTATGATTTGGAACGTATTTGGAGAGACGGAGAAATTGTAGAAAGAGAAGAATTAAATTAAGTACAGTGAATGAAGCAGAACAGTCAGGATGAGTTTTATCATTTTGCTGTTCTGTTTTCTTATGGAGGAGCAAAATGATAAATGTGATAATTCGAAAATATCAGGAAAACGACTGTGAAGAGCTGGCAAAGCTTTTTTATGACACGGTTCATAATGTGAATTGCAAAGATTATACAAAAGAACAATTAGATGTATGGGCAACAGGAGAAGTGAATATACAGCAATGGAATACTTCTTTTTTGACACATGAAAGCTTTGTGGCAGTAGAAGGAAATAAAATTGTAGGCTTTGGAGATATAGATAAGACCGGATATCTGGACAGACTTTATGTGCATAAGGATGCTCAGGGAAAAGGGATAGCTACTGCGCTTTGTGAAAAACTGGAAAATGCAGTAGCAGCCACCGAAATTGTGACACATACGTCCATTACAGCAAAGCCCTTTTTTGAGAAAAGAGGCTATGTTATGCTAAAAGAACAGCAGGTTTTTCGAAAAGGAATTGCATTGACAAATTATATTATGGAAAAGAAAAAGTAAGTTCTCCGCTTTTGGAAGAACTTACTTTGGGATTTAACGCATAAAGCGAAAAACACCAATGACTTTTCCTAAAATCTGGAAAAACTGATCCTGCTCCACGATAATAGGTTCCATAGTATCATTTTCCGGTTGCAGTCGGATATGCCCATCTTCTTTATAAAAGGTTTTTACAGTGGCAGAGTCTTCCACAAGAGCGACTACTTTTTGCCCGTTTTCAGCAGTTTGCTGCTGTTCCACAATCACATAATCGCCGTTAAAAATACCGGCGTTAATCATACTGTCTCCCTGAACAACCAACATGAAAGTTTTGTTATTTGGCATATACTCAGAAGGGATGGGAAAATATCCATCAATGTTTTCCACTGCCAAAAGCGGCTGACCGGCAGAAACCTTTCCGATAATCGGAACATTTACTGTCTCACGGCGTACCAGATTAAAGTTATCATCTACAATTTCAATAGCCCTTGGTTTGGTAGGGTCTCTGCGGATATAACCGTTTTTTTCCAAAGTTTCTAAATGAGAATGTACAGATGAAGTAGACTTTAAATGAACTGCTTCACAAATTTCTCTTACAGAAGGGGGAAATCCTCGGTTTAAAATTTCATTTTTCATATATTCTAGAATTTCAGATTGTTTTTGAGTAATCTTTCCATATTCCATACGTTCTACCTCCAGAATACATTTTGAAGAAAAAAATGTATTATTCTGTAATCATCATACCACATATTTTTTGATAATGCAAACAAATATTCGGAATGCGTGTTCGATAATTTATCGAATATTTGTTCGAGAAAAGTGTTGACAAACGTATGTTCTTGTAGTATTATAAGCTCACAACAAACAAATGTTCGCAATCATTACGGATTAGGAGGATTATATTATGAATAGAAGAATAGGAAAAGAGAAAGTAGGAATAAAAGGATTTTTTATTGCAGTTTTTATAATCGGATTTCTTATATTTCTTTTATTTCAGACATCAAATACAGCAAATGCAGGAACGCCCAATTCTATTCGCCACAAATATTATACCAGCGTGGAAATTGAACCGGGAAGCAGTCTATGGGAGATAGCAGAAGAATATATGTCTGAAGAATATGCGTCCGTGGAAGATTATATTAAAGAAGTAAAAGAAATCAATCATTTAACAGAAGACTTGATTTATGAAGGTGCATATTTGTGTATTCCATATTATTCATCTGAGATAAAATAAAAAAGAAAAGTAACGCTTCTTGTAATGTTATAATGAAATCAGCAAGAAACCCGTGTTATCTGAAAAAGGAGCGTGATTAGCATGAAAACAAAGAAACTCCGAATAATAAAGATGTGCCTTATTGCAGTGGCAGTTGTATTTCCTATAGCAATTTGTATTCTGCCTTCTTTCAATGCCTTGCAGACAAATTTTTGGATATGGGCAGGTTATGTGGCTTATCTGTTATTTATGACTTTTTTCATGAGTATGTTTCGGGAACATAAATATGATGCAAGAGACGTAGATAACAAGGAAATACATATTACACAGGAGCTTTTAAAAGAACGGAATAAATGGGGCAGCTTCTTATAGAAAATAACGTTAAGATAAAAATTGTGGCAGAAAAGCAAGTATTAATGAGATATACCTATTTTCTGCCACAATTTCTTTTATAAATGGTTTTAAGAATATAAGGTTCCTTTTAAATAGTCGATAAACTGCTGCGCAGTTCGTCCGGAAAGACCGCCATGCTGCAATTCCCAAATATTCGCTTTTGCCAAGATTTCATCTTCCGGCATATTGATTTCATTTCGCTTAGCCAGAGCAAGCACAATATTCTGAAATTCTTTTTTCTCCGGTGAGCCAAAATAAATAGTAATACCAAAGCGTGAAACCAAGGACAGTTTTTCCTGTACGGTATCATTGGTGTGTAAATCATCGTCACGTTCATTTTTATCACGAAAGCTTTCTCGAATGAGATGTCTACGGTTTGAGGTGGCATAAATCAACACATTGTTAGGCTTTTTCTCTAATCCGCCTTCGATAACGGCCTTTAAGTATTTGTATTCGATTTCAAAATCCTCGAAGGACAGGTCATCCATATAGATAATAAATTTATAATTTCGATTTTTAATTTGAGCAATTACATCATTTAAATCCTGAAACTGATGCTTATATACCTCGATAATACGAAGTCCCTTTTCATAATATTGGTTTAGAATTGCTTTAATGCAGGTAGACTTTCCGGTTCCTGCATCACCGAAGAGGAGACAGTTATTGGCGGGCTTTCCTGCCAGAAAAGCTTCTGTATTATCCGTCAGCTTTTTCTTTTCTAATTCGTATCCGACTAAATCATCCAATTTTACATGGGCAACTCTGGTAATCGGAATAATTTCTGTTGTCTGAGCAGGATTTTTATGCTCCAGACGAAAGGCTTTGTGAAGTCCTAATTTACCTACTCCGAAATCCTTATAAAAATCAACAATATGTTCCATAAATTCTTCCGGAGAAGCAGAATTTTCCAAAAGGCTGCTCAAAGCAGAAAGCCGACCGGAAATGCGTTCATTTACATATAATCCTCTCTGATGTTCTGTTTGGTAATTACTGATTAAATTACAGCAGGAGGACGTTCCGTAAAAGCTTTCAAAAGCAGAAAAATCCAGATGAAATAAATCCTTAAAAATCGCAAAGTCATGGAGAGCCAGAGCATTTAAGGAAGGACTATGTGTCAGTCCTGTTATTTCACAGGAAACGCTGAAAGCATTTTCGTGATTGACTAAAAGCCAGGTAAGGTAATGGTTCCATAAATCTCCTCGAAAACCATAGTCATTTGCCATTTCCACTAAACGGTTCATGCAGCTGTAAAAAAGAGGTTTTGATTTTTCCGGCGCTTCCGGTTCTTTACAGCAGATAGACAGGGCATCTGTCATATCCTTTAAAATATCTCCGTGAGGAAAGTTTCTGTATAAAATACATTCATCAATGTGAAACATAGGGCAGCTCCTTTCAATAATTTCCGTGTATACGGAGGTTTTGTACTTCAAAGCTCAGACCGCATAAAGCATTTTTAACAGCGCTGTCGCTTAAATTTCCTTCAAAATCTACGAAAAAACGGTATTCCCAGTTACGGTTGGCAATAGGTCGAGACTCAATTTTGGTCATGTTTAAACCATTGTAAATAAAATGGGACAGGCTGTTATACAGACTTCCGCTTTCGTGAGGCAGTTCATAGCTGACGCTGATTTTATGGGCAGCTTTTTGGTATATTTTATCCTTTGTAACAATAATGAAACGGGTAGAATTTTCCGGATTAGAGAAAATACCTTCTTTTAAAACAGAAAGTCCAAAATATTCAGCAGCATAAGGGCTTGCAATAGCTGCCTGTGTTTTATCCTTTTCCAATGCGACTTTTTTTGCTGCGGCAGCAGTATTACTAAAATCATGGGTACACCAATTTTCGTTGCTGTCCAGAAATTCCCGACACTGCATTAAAGCTTGAGGGTGAGAATATACATGCTGAATGTCGGAAAGAGTGCTTCCCGGTATACCCGCAAGAACATGCTGGCATGGGATAATCTGTTCTCCTACGATAACATGGTCGTAAGCGGTAAGTAAATCATAATTGTCCTGTACAATTCCGGCAGTTGAGTTCTCAATAGGCAGTACGGCATAGCGTGCACGGCCGTGTTTAATTTCTTCCATAGCATCTTTCCATGTGTCTACATGGTAGCTTTGAATAGAATTGCCAAAGAAACGACACATGGCAGCATGACTGTATGCGCCTTCCACTCCTTGAAACACAACTGTTACATTTTCTTTTTCCAAGTTATCCACAGGAGTAAAAAGGCTTTTTTGAGATATTCCGTGTTCCTGAAGAAGCTGATATTGGCGTTTTCTGCTGATGGACATAATCTGCTGATATAGCTCCTGAATGCCGCAGCGGTTAAAATTACTGTGCGTTTTTTGAGAGACTGATTTTAATTTTTCCAATTCTCTGGTATGGTCAAAAACCGGTTTTTCATTTTCAATTTTAAATCGTGCTACCTGTTCGGCAATTTCCATCCTTTTTTCGAACAGGGAAGTCATTTGATTATCAATAGCATCTATTTCTTTTCTTAAATCCTGTAAATCCGGTATCATATAGAAATCCTTTCTAAATCCATAGTCTATGTGCACTATGATACACCGCCAATTTAAACTGTGCAAGTTTTTTGTATAAAAATGGCATTTCCATTCCATAATATAAGGAAAGTAAATGCAAGGAGAAAATGAGTATGAAGGGTGATTTTTTGAAATGCGGAGTATTGGGGTGGGGCATGGAAATTTTCTGGACAGGTCTGCATGCTCTGGGCAGTGAAAATTGGAAGCTTACCGGCTATTCCTCTTTATGGATGTTTCCCATATACGGAATGGCGGCGTGTATCGGACCTGTTTCAAAGAAAATACAGGATTTGCCGTTGGTCTTGCGAGGCAGTATTTACATGACGGGAATTTTTACGGTGGAGTATCTTTCCGGCATGTTTTTAAAGCATTATAATATGTGTCCGTGGGATTACAGCAGCAGTCCTTTTCAGTATAAAGGCGTTATTCGGCTGGACTATGCGCCGGTATGGTTTTTGGTTGGAATAATCTATGAAAAATTCTTGAAATGCAGAGGTAACTGTTATATGATAGTAGGTGATGATAAAGCTTGAGAACACATAGGAGGTAATCTATGAGACACTTAATGAGTCCGTTGGATTTGTCCGTAGAGGAATTAGCGAAGGTTTTAGACCTTGCTAACGATATTGAAAAAAATCCAGAGAAATATGCCCATAAATGTGATGGGAAAATCTTAGCAACCTTGTTTTATGAACCAAGTACAAGAACACGTTTAAGTTTTGAGTCTGCCATGATGCGTCTGGGAGGAAAAGTTTTAGGATTTTCCAGCGCAAACTCAAGCTCTGCCGCAAAGGGCGAAAGTGTGGCAGATACTGTGCGCACTGTGTCCTGCTATGCAGATATTTGTGCTATGCGTCATCCAAAAGAAGGTGCGCCATTAGTTGCGTCTATGGCATCTGAAATTCCTGTTATCAACGCAGGTGACGGAGGACATCAGCATCCTACACAGACACTTACAGATTTACTTACAATCCGCTCTTTAAAAGGAAGACTGGACAATATTACCATTGGTCTTTGCGGAGACTTAAAGTTCGGAAGAACAGTACATTCTTTAATTGAAGCGCTGGTACGCTACGAGGGTGTGAAATTTGTTTTGATTTCTCCGGAAGAGCTTCGTATTCCGGATTATATTCGTGAAGACGTTTTAAAAGCCAGCGGTCATGAGTTTATTGAAGTAGAGCGTTTGGAAGAGGCAATGCCGAGTCTTGACCTTCTGTATATGACACGTGTGCAGAGAGAACGTTTCTTCAACGAAGAAGATTATGTACGAATGAAAGATTTCTATATCTTAGATAAAGCAAAAATGGCGCTGGCAAGAGAGGATATGCTGGTGCTTCATCCATTGCCAAGAGTAAATGAAATTTCCGTAGAAGTAGATGCAGACCCAAGAGCAGCTTATTTCAAACAGGTACAGTACGGTGTTTATGTAAGAATGGCATTGATTTTAAGCTTGTTAGGACTGGGGGTAGACTTATGTTAAATGTAGGCCGTTTAAGTGAAGGTGTGGTTTTAGACCATATTAAAGCAGGAAAAAGCATGACAATTTATCATGACTTAAAGTTAGATAAGCTGGACTGCTGTGTGGCAATTATTAAAAATGCCAGAAGTGATAAAATGGGACGCAAGGACATTATTAAAGTAGAATGTCCCATTGACTCATTAAATTTAGATATTCTGGGATTTATCGACCATAATATTACGGTAAATATTATTAAAGACGGAGAAATTGTAGAGAAGAAAGACCTTTCTCTCCCAAAAGAAATCCGGAATGTAATCCGCTGTAAAAACCCACGTTGTATTACTTCTATTGAGCAGGAGCTGGATCATGTATTTATTTTGGCAGACCCGGAAAAGGAAATATATCGCTGCAAATATTGTGAAGAAAAGTACAGGGGAAACAGAAATAAATAAAGTTTGCCGGCAGTCATCTGGAGGCAGAGTCTGCCGGTTTTTCTGTAACAGGAACAATAGGAGGAGCTTATGAAAGAGAATGCAAAAGGACATTTGCTGGCATTGTTCACCATTTGTGTCTGGGGAACAACGTTTATTGCCACAAAGGTTTTGTTAAAGGCATTTACACCGATTGAAATTTTATTTATGCGGTTTTTAATTGGTTATTTTTTGCTTTTGCTTATGAACCGTCAGGGCTTGTCTGTCAGTAATAAAAAGCAGGAATTGTATTTTATTGGCGCAGGGCTTACAGGGGTAACTTTTTATTTCCTGTTGGAAAATATCGCATTGACGTATACTTATGCGTCTAATGTGGGAATTATCATTGCCACAGCGCCTTTCTTTACCGCAATTTTGGGAAGAATGTTTTTGAAAGAGGAGAAGTTGAAAACAGGATTTTTTGTGGGATTTCTTACCAGTATTACCGGAATTATTCTGATTAGCATACATGGAAGCAGCGCTTTTTCTTTAAATCCCAAGGGGGATATTCTGGCATTTCTGGCTGCTTTTGTGTGGGCATGCTATTCTGTATTGGTGAAAAAAATCGGTTCTTTCGGAATTTCTACCATTCAGAGTACCCGCCATATTTTCTTTTATGGCATTTTGTTTATGATTATTCCTGTATTTCTTATGGGATTTGAATGGAAATTGGAACGGTTTAGTAATCCGATTTATTTGGGAAATATGCTGTTTTTAGGAGTAGGGGCTTCTGCTCTTTGCTTTGTGACATGGAATTTGGCGGTAAAGCTTTTGGGAGCAGTACGTACCGCTGTGTATTTATACCTTTCTCCGGTTGTGACAATTCTTGCTTCTGCGATTATTTTAGGAGAAAAAATAACAGTGATATCGGTAATTGGAGCAGGTTTGGTCTTTGCAGGACTGCTTTTATCGGACAAGGGAAAAGGAAAAAATTAGAAAAGGCTAGACATTTTATACATGAGAGGCTATTATTTATTCCATAGGAAATTGCGTCCTATGAAATAAATAACGTTCCGCAAGGATTGCACTGCCTATGCAGAAGAAAAGACGCTCAGGGAGGATATGGAATGAAAAAAGTTGTGAAATTCGGTGGGAGTTCTCTTGCCAGTGCAGAACAGTTTGAAAAAGTAGGGAAAATTATTCGTGCAGATGAAAGCAGAAGATACGTTGTTCCGTCTGCACCCGGAAAACGTTTTTCAGAGGATACAAAGGTTACGGATTTACTTTATGCCTGTTATGAGGCAGCAGACGATGAGGGGGAATTTGAAAAGATTTTAGAAGAAATCAAAGCTCGCTATCAGGAAATTATTGATGGCTTACAGATTTCTCTGTCATTGGAAAAGGAATTTGAGGAAGTAAAAGAGAACTTTAAAAATCAGATTGGGAAAGAATATGCCGCATCCAGAGGGGAATATTTAAACGGAAAAATTATGGCGGCATATTTGGGCTATGAATTTGTGGACCCGGCGGAAATCATTCGTTTTGACGGAAACGGACAGTTTGATGCAGGAATTACAGAGCTTTTGGTTGCCAAGAAATTAAATAATATAGAACGGGCAGTTGTACCGGGATTTTATGGAGCAAAAGAAAACGGAGAAATTAAAACCTTTTCCAGAGGAGGTTCTGATATTACCGGCTCTATTCTTGCAGGAGCTTTAGATGTAGACTTGTATGAAAACTGGACAGATGTTTCAGGAGTTATGGTAACAGACCCCAGAATTATCCCAAACCCAAAGTCCATTGATACCATTACTTATCGTGAACTCCGTGAGCTTTCTTACATGGGCGCTACTGTGCTTCACGAGGATGCTATTTTCCCTGTAAGAAAAGCAGGTATTCCGATTAATATTAAAAATACCAATGAACCGGAAGCAGAAGGAACAATGATTGTAGAGGATACCTGTAAAAAGCCATTATATACCATTACCGGTATTGCAGGGAAAAAAGGTTTCTGTTCTCTGTTTATTGAAAAATCCATGATGAATGCAGAAATCGGTTTCGGAAGAAAGGTATTGCAGGTGTTAGAAGAACAGGGGATTTCTTTTGAACATATTCCATCAGGAATTGATACTATGACGGTATTTATCCATCAGGATGAGTTTGCGGAAAAAGAGCAGCAGGTAATTGCAGGCGTACATAGAACTGTAAATCCGGATTACATGGAATTAGAGTCAGACTTGGCTTTGATTGCTGTGGTTGGTAGGGGCATGCGTTCAAACCGTGGTACTGCCGCAAGAATTTTTGCTGCGCTGGCACATGCTGATGTTAATGTTAAAATGATTGATCAGGGCTCCAGTGAGTTAAATATCATTGTGGGTGTGAAAAATGAAGACTTTGAAGTGGCAATTAAAGCGCTGTATGACATTTTTGTAGAAACACAGATTTAAGAGGTGATTTTGTGAAATTAGTAATTATTGAACCATTAGGTGTGGAAAAAGAGCAGCTTTTAAAAATTGCAGAAGAAAAGCTCTCAAAAGATGTAGAAATTGTATATTATGATACAAGAGTCACAGACACCGAAACTTTGATTGAAAGAGGAAAAGATGCAGATATTCTCGTGGTGGCAAATCTTCCTTTAAATGAAGAAGTGATAGAAGGTTGTGAAAAATTAAAACTTTTATCAGTTGCTTTTACAGGTGTGGATCATATTCCTTTGGATTTATGTAAGGAAAAGGGAATTTGTGTATGTAATTGTGCAGGCTATTCTACGGCAGCTGTATCTGACTTAGTCTTTGGTATGCTGATTTCTCTTTACCGCAGACTTGCACAGTGTGATATTGCTGTGAGAAACCAAGGAACAAAAGACGGTTTAGTAGGATTTGAACTGGAGGGTAAGAAATTTGGTGTAATCGGTGCAGGCGCAATCGGTACAAGAGTAGCCCGCATTGCAAAAGCCTTTGGATGTGAGGTTTATATATACAGCAGAACAGAGAAAGAGATTGAAGGCGCTCAATTTGTATCAATGGAAGAGCTTTTATCTGTCTGTGATATTGTTTCTCTGCACGTACCTTTAAATAAGGAAACAACACATCTGATAGATAAAGGAAAATTAGCATTGATGAAGGAAAATGCTGTGCTCATCAATACCGCAAGGGGTCCGGTGGTGGACAGTGAAGCTTTGGCAGAGGCGCTGAATGAAGGAAAAATTGCAGGAGCTTGTGTGGATGTATTTGAAAAAGAGCCACCGGTAGAAGCATCGCATCCTCTGTTTCATGCAAAAAATATTTTGGTGACACCACATGTGGCATTTGCTACAAAAGAAGCTATGGTGAAGCGTGCACATATTGTATTTGAAAATGTGAGAGCGTGGGAAAATGGGAAATCGCAGAATGTAATGTAAAATTGTTCACTGACAAAAAAGTTTGAACATTTTAGAATGGATTTATCAGCAAAATAGCAGATTGAAAAAAGTGCAAATTTCAAAAGGTTTGCACTTTTTCTATGTTTCGGGGAAAAAGGCAGAAAAACGATACAAAAATAAAAAAAGCTCCGTCTCCTGTTGATTTTTCTGAAAAACAGGGATAATTTATTGGCCGACACCTTTAGATGCTTTAAATGTGACAGGTAAAGATGAAAAGTCAAGGTAGAAATACTTTGGCTTTTTATATTCTGAAACATAAAAATTACTATATTTGTATTCTGAATATTGTGAAAAATACAAATGGATTATTATAGTGAAATAGATTATAGTTAGAGAACCCAACAATTTTCTACGCTAGGCTGAAAGGAGGATAGACGTTTAATGGATGAAATGAGCCTGTTATATTTATTAAAGCAAAGTACGGAATTAAGCAGAGAAAGGATGTGAGAGAGCAGGTAAAAAAGGCAATGAGTGCGTTACAAGCGCTTACCAGATATTTGTATGAGAACGGAATACAAGAAATTCCTTCAAACTTATGTGAATATTATCAATTTCTGGAGGAAAGACCGTTATGCGACTATATTACTTGCATCAAATCGGTGGAGCCTTTTTACGATGCAGGAATAGTCAACAAAGAAGTTGAAGAATTATTTCAAGAGGAAAATCTAGAGGAAATCCAGCAGAATGCAATTGTTGGAAACGGAATACGGTTTTTTCGTGAAAAACTTCAGAAGCTGGAAGAAGAAAAATCTGAAGATACGTGGATTTACATTAAGGAATGTGAGGAAGAGTATGTGCGATTTCGGTTGTTTTTATTAGAAACAGAATTTAGAGATTCCATTTCTATGGAATATGATATAGCTAACTTAAATGTGCCTGCGGAAATCGTCCAAATATTAAAAAAATCTTTTTCATGTAAAAAACATTATGGCAAGGACGTAGAAGTATGTCCGGTGTGCGGAAAACCGATTATGGAAAAACGCGAAAATATTTGCGATAACGAAGTTTGCAACTGGTACATTCAAAAAGAAAAATTAGAACCTAAAACTATAAAACTTCAAGGAAAGGCAATGGAGTTGCTTCCCGGTATTTATCGATTTTGTCTGTCTCCGGGGATTGCGGAAAGAAAAATTTATCAAAAATTGAAAGACCTTTATGGCGCGGACCATGTTTTTTTATATCCACATGTGGACCGATATGATATTGATGTTCAGAAAAATGGAAAGGCGGTACATCTGGATATTAAGGATGTAAAAAATCCGTTAAGACTTTTTAAGACACTTACAGAAACCAGTGATTTATCGAAATTATTCTATTCAAAAGAGAACCCCGTTTATCTTGTTATTCCAGAGCATCGGATTTCCATTTATACGCAGACGAACAGAAACCTTAGTTATATAGAACAGCTACGCAGCTATCTAACAGAAGCCGGAATGGATATTCGTGTTATTCGGGAGGCACGATTGCCTGTTATGTTGAATAGCGAATGGAGGTGTCAGGATGAGCCGTTATCGTGAATTATATAAAGAACTCAAAGAAGTCTTGCCTTTTTATAAAAGGACAAGTCAGATAGCAATAGAAGTATGCTTATATGTTATCCATTCCATAGGAGAGGATATAGAAGCAAAAGAGGGGTGGAGCGTTTTTAATAAATATTATCTGCGTTTGTCTGAAAAAAGGGTTACAGCAGAGCATCAGAGATGGCTTTATATGGTGAGAAAGTACTGGCATTCTTATGGCAGCCGTTTTTACTGGAACAGGGATTTGGATGACTACATGACACATATGGAACGTGAACGTATATTTACGATAGAAGAAGGACATATTCGTATCAACCCATCTTGCCAGGTTTCTGTGGAGAGATTTTTGTTATTTCGAAATTTTTTAAATTCTCTTCCGGATGAAGAAGAAATAAAAAAAGAGGTTTATTGTGAAAAAATCTTTTATAGAAATCAAGAGGCCTTTGAGCTGAATGTAGAAAGTTCGTCAGATGAATTAGCTACGCTTCCTGCTTATAGAGAAAAGAAAATCTATACAATCCGGCAAGATAAAGATTGGAATATGATTTTGGCAGAAATGGGGGGAATATTTTCACATAGACCATCCATTCAGCTTGAAATTTTGGGTGGAGATGAGTTAAAACTGGATGGTTTACGCCACGTTGTAGGGACTTTAGGCTCCGGAAAGTCAACTTTAAAACAGGCTTTAATCTATGATGCGGTGAAAAATGAACATTTAAAAATAGCAGTTGTAGAAAATTCGATTTCAAAATTGCTTGAATTATGGATGTTGTTAAAACAGTGTGGAATACGGGCAATACCATTTATCAGTACTTCAAGTGAAGAAATCTATTTACGAGAGTATCTTGCGGCTTGTAGAGGAATTCGTGAAATAAAAAACTCTGATGAAATAGCTATTTTGTCCGGGAATTGTATTTTAAAAGCCGTTGCAGGGGATGAAACTGAAAAATATCCATGCAACCGGCTCTTGAATGAGCAATCAGTTCCGGTTGTCTGTCCTTTTTTTGGTGCATGTGGACATCAGTTCCGTATACGAGAACTGATAGATGCGGATGTTATTTTAATTACGCCACAGGCAATCGCAAGGAGTAAAGTTGCAAAACCAATCGATAATTATAATCGGAGCATGTACGAACTTTTATATGACCTTATGGAGCTTATTATTGTAGATGAGGCAGATGACATTCAACAAGATTTTGAACGTTCTTTAATGGTAACAGAGCATATTAACCGGGAACAGGAGTCTATTCTCGTAGAAATAGAAAAACTGTATAAAAATGTTGAAGGTTGTAGTGTGATTAAAAACGATTTATACAATTTTAAACAGGACTTCGAACGAATGAAATCTCATTTGACCCTCATGGAACGGATTTTTATTAAATATCACGATATTATTGAACATTATAATAACAAAAATATTTTGATTAATGTTTTGCGGGATAAAGTTTTGAAAGGATTTTCTTATGAAAAAGTCCTCATCGATGGAAAGGAAACATCTTTTGAAAAACTTCTTTTGGAGTATGTAAAACTAACAGATGGAATGTATGGAATAACAGAGGAGCAGCTAGGCAATGAGATAAAAACTATGTTGGATTTTCTGTTTGATTTCCACTGGACGGGTAGCTATGCAGAGAAGAAGATTGAGGAAAATAGTTTAGCTTTACTAAAAAGATATGGTGTAACGTATGCTCCTGACATTAAAAATAAGGAACTTCAGTTCCAACGATATATATTACTTATGTTGCTGGTTCCGTTTGATGTAATGCTGAAAAGATTAGTTCGATTATATAGCTCCGTATATTTTGAAATGGAAGGTTACAGTAAAAGTGTACGTATGTTTGCCGGAATTAGAGAACAAATGCGCCACCTGGTTACGGAACCATGTTTTGGTATGCTGCTTGGCTATAAATTGGAATTCAAGGATCATCTGCTTTATATTGATGCACTCCGTTATGTAGGTGTAGGAAGAGAGATGCTGTTGAACTGGTCAGGGGCTAAAGAAGAACTTGGGAAGAAGGGTCCAGGCATTTTATGTCTGTCAGGAACAAGTTTAGCGCCGAAATCTGCGCATTATCATATTGCGAAAAAACCAGATGCCATTCTGTATGGAAAACCGGAAGGGAAAATTTATATGAAATTTAAGCCTTTAGCAGATGGAAAATCTTATATCCGTATTTCCGGAACGAGTGAAAGACAGAGAAAAGAAAATCTTAAAAAAATGATAGATAGGTTAGCAGATACCCTTCGTGCTTGCCTTTCCAAAAGTCAATATCGGAAGATTATGATTATTTGCGGAAGTTATCAGGAAGCAGAAGCAGTGTGTGCAAAGCTCAGATATCATAATTTTAATGCTTATTTTGTGAATGAAGATGGGGCAGAAAAGAAAAATTATATGGTCTATCGTAAAGATATTGAAAGATTTCCGGTTCTGAGTAATTATGCGGATATTTTGGTGGTTCCGCTGATTGTTATTTCAAGAGGATTTAATATCCTGGATGAAGACGGGAATTCTTATTTTGGTACGGAATTTTATTTGGCAAGACCGTATATGGTTCCCGGAAATTATGCGAATGAAATTCAAATAATTCATTATCAACTGGATACAATTATAGATGCTGTAAAAAAAGAAAACAAAGATTATCAAAATCGAATGTTAGCATTTCGAAAAGCTTGTTTTGTCAAATTTATTCATGTCATTAATATTACATACTGGAAAAGCTTAAACGAGGAAGACAGGGAAATCATGACATGGTTTATTTTAATCCAGATGAAGCAGGCAATTGGGCGTTTACAAAGAAATGGGAATGAAAGTTTTGTTTTTTTGTGTGATAGCGCCTTTTGCGATGGGCTGCAGAAACAAGGGACAGAACTAAGTCCAAGTACAAGCACAATTCATTCCATGGAATTTTTATTGAAGAGTATTATGGAAGATAAGGCAACAAAAATTCTGTACCAGAACTTTTATGAAGCAATTTGTGAGATGAACAGAGAAGTAGAACGGATATATTGTAATCTGCAGGAGGAAGATGAATGAAAGAAAACAAATTACAATTGCATGCAATGGAAGTACGAAGAGAAGCATTAAAAGAACACAAAATCTATATTTACCGGATACCTTCTCATTTGAAAAATTTTTTAAGGAAAGTAAAACCAATAAAAGAATATGATTGGGCAGGAACGGTAATCAAGAAAGTTGTTATTTTAAATTTTCCCGGTGTTTTATTTGCGTTTGGAAAAGTATATCAAATTTCCGGCAATGATAATATTTGGTTCGTAAGCATGGAAGAAATCAACGTGGAGCTTTTGAAAATCCGAACCATAGAATGGATTAAAAAAAAGCTACGAAGATAATTTCAACGAAAAATTTCCTTATGATTTAGAAGGAGACTGGGGAAAATGCGAATGTGTGTCTATGGATACTTTGTATAGGTATGAGGCGCTCATGTACGGATTATTACCAAAATATTATGGGTATCGGCTGACACAAAACCCAATACGTATGGATACTTTGGGTTGTGAGCTGAATTTTACACTGGTTATGACGGATGGAACTGATACAGAATTAATAACGCCGCCTATTTTTTTAGGAAGGAAAAACCAAGAAGCATTTATTTCGGAAAATATTGAGGAGATTGTGACAGATGAGGAAACATATTATACAGATCAGCCTTTTTCTTACTATTTGGATATAAGGCTTAAAAAGTGTATTGATGAGGAATATTATACTCTTCACACAACTTTACATACCAGAATATGGACGGGTTATTCTATTATTAACAAAAATACGGGAAAAAACTATTTATCCGGAAAACAAAGCACAAAAGTATATCTTTGTAGGGACAGTAAATATTATAATCATGTGCAGCCGGTTTATTTTGAAATTGATGTGAAACGTGGGAAGAAAGAAAAGGCCTGGTGGTGTGATTGTGCGGATAGCTGTTTTTTAGAACTTGAGCAGATTGATATCCAAGAAATATTGGAACAAAATCAAGCTGTCAGAAATTTTGAAATGAACGGTCATGCACTTATTATCACGAAGTTTTTAAAAAATTATGTAAGCAGAGGTGCAGGTTTACCGGAGCGAAAAGAAATGTGGGAGCGAATAACAGAATGTTTTCCAGAACTAACCCCACGTCAACCTCTTAATGAAATACACATAATAGGGAAAACCATTTTAACTACTGCAAAAGAAGTAGAAGAGGAAGAAGGAATTAGTGAGGAATTACAGTTTCCGAATATAGCAATCAATAAAAAAGGATATTTGTATAACGGGAATTGTAATAGAATTATTTTTTATGTGGCATCAAATAATCCTGTTATTCAAAGTGCTTTTTAAGAGATGCTTCAGAGTTTGCTAAGAGTTTCTTTTTCAAATCATAATATAGTTCAGATTAATGGAAAAGAAGTTCAGATTGTCTTTGTAAAAAACCAATTTTCCGGAATGCTCCCCTGTATAAACAGAAAAACGCATGAGAAAGAAAGAGAAGAAGAATTAAGAAAAATATTTGGTGATGATAAGAGAAACACTTTAAAATTGGCAGCTATTGATATGCTTGATTTTCGTTTGAAAAAATATAGTAATTTGAAAGATATCGATCCAAAATATTTTATTCGGAATAAATTAGCAAAAATGGGAGTAATGACACAATTCATAGACGGCTCTGTTGTAGACGGGATGGAGAAGGAAACGGTTTATAGAAATAAAGACTTTCTTTCCAGATTGAAAAATACCGTAGAGGATCTTGTTTTTGCGGGCGGGTTTTATTCGCCGCTCATGTATGAGGATAAGAAATATTTCATACATGAAATGGATTGCATAGTTGGATTTGGAAGAATATCAGATTTAAACAATGGTAAGATATTTGGAATGACGTTAATTAAAGACGGAGCTATGTTTATAAGACTTTATAATGATGAAGAACGATGGTTTTCTATACCTGAGATGTGTCAAAGACTTGATAGAGAACTTTTGAAAAAAGTAAATTTTATAGGCTGTAAGGCTAGTGTTTTAGCGGATGGGATTAAGCAATGGTTTTTAAGAACTATTAATGAGCTTACATGTATTCATAAAAAAGTTGTTTGCTTTATTGATTGTGCAAGCAGAAATCAATTAAAACTAGCTAAAAATGCTGATTTTAAGAAATGTATGGAAACAGAGCTTTTTATTCATAAAGAAAACTTAACATTAATTCGCTTTAATACAACGGATGAGGTACCGAGCGCCCATACTTTAGACGATAAGAAGCCTTATAACCGGATTAGTGGTGTATATCAGAGTGAATACAGAAGAAATACGTTCTATCTGGTACATAAAAGGTCGGATATAAAGGCTCCAAAAGCTTCTTTGACAAAACTAATGCTTCCTTCAAAACCACTTTATCTTCAGACAGTGGCAGAGATTGATATTGTAACATCACAGGAAACTTTGTTTTCATATTATGCAGAGTTAACCTTTGATTTAATGAGTATGCCGCTTACTGCATCACCGCAGACGCTTACCCCATTGCCACTATATTTATTAAAAAGACTTACAGAATATATTATTGCAGAGAATGGGAAAGACATGACAAGGCAAGAGCTGGAAGAAAATGAAGCAACACAAGAAAGGCGGTCATACAATAAAAGAGAATTTATGGGTAAAATAAAGAGGCGATTTTAGAAAAAAGATTTGACAGCAGGAATGAAAATAAAACCTGCTGTCACCCAAGAAAGATTGCGCAAGCGGTTCACAAAAGGATTATGGGTTGATTTCCATGAAGTTAATCCAGAAATCATCGTAAATATTGACTTTTATTTTGTCCTGGAAGGTATAGGAAGATACTTCAAATTTGCTTTCTTCTAAGTAATACACAAGTACAGTGCGATTTATAGGATTTACAATCCAATATTCCCGAACTCCTGCACCAGCATAAAGGTTTAGCTTTCTGACATAGTCATGGCTGGAGTTTCCCGGAGAAATAATTTCGATAATCCAGTCAGGCGCTCCGGTGCAGCCTCTTTCTGTCAGTTTGTTAGGGTCACAGATAACGCTTATATCTGGCTCAACAATGGTCGTTCTTTCTTCCCATAATTTAACTGCAAACGGAGAGGGATAAACTTCGCATAATCCGGCTTTTAAATCAATATAATTTGCAATTTTTTGATGGATTTTTCCTAAGATTTTTTGATGGATACGGCTGGGAGCAGCCTGGTAATAAATCTGACCGTCTATCAGTTCGGCTCGTACATCTTCAGGAAGAGTGTAATAATCAATTTCTGTGTAAATCTGTTTTTGTGGTATTGCCATAGTAAAACGTCCTTTCTACTCGATGGATTGTGACAGAGTGGTAATACTCATGTATTTCTGACATTTGAGCATCTCCCTTATAGCGCTGTTTTAAAGATGGAAATACTTTTTCTATTATGTCTGATTATATATTATAAAACTATTGGTGTAAATAGATATGGATGTAGTCAAGCTAAAAATTTTAAACTTTTTTGTTACGCAACATCTTGACAGGGCGAGTCGTTTTTATTATACTTTAAGTGTACTAGGATACATAGTACACACAATACAAATTGTCATACACTGGGAAAGGAGGAGAGACCTTGATTGTTATTGATTACCGAGATCGGAAACCCATATATGAACAAATTGTGGAAAAATTTCAAATGTTGATTATTAAAGGAGTTTTGGAGCCGGACACACAGATGCCGTCTGTAAGAAGCCTGGCTACGGAGCTGTCCATCAATCCCAATACCATACAAAAGGCATATTCTCTTTTGGAACAGCAGGGATTTATCTATCCTGTAAAAGGCAGAGGAAACTTTGTTTCAGGAAATCAGGCATTGGTAGAACAGCGAAAAAATGTTTTCTTACAGAAGCTGAAAATACTGATAAAAGAAGGAAAAGAGATTGGAATTTCAAAAGAAGAGTGTGTGGAAAAGACAGCGGAATTTTACGAGGAGGTTAAAGTATGATTAAAACAGAAAAACTGTCCAAATCCTTTGGTTCTTTACAGGCAGTGAACGAAGTATCTTTAAAAATTTCGGATAACAGTATTTTCGGACTGGCAGGAACCAACGGCGCAGGAAAAAGTACACTCTTGCGTATGCTGGCAGGAGTTTTAAAACAAGACAGCGGAACAATATTTATAGATAATAAACCGGTGTACGAAAATCCTACTATAAAGGAAGAAATTTTCTTTTTGCCGGATGTAGCTTATTTTTTTCAAAATGCAACCATGAAAGAAATGGTTCAGTATTATGCCATGTACTATCGAAAATATGATAGAGAGCGTTTTCATAAGCTGGCTTCTAATCTGGGCTTAGATGAAAAAAGAAAAATCAGCACTTTTTCAAAGGGAATGAAACGTCAGGCTGCATTGATACTGGGAATTTGTTCAGGTACAAAATATTTGTTTTGTGATGAGACTTTTGACGGTTTAGATCCGGTTATGCGTCAGGCTGCAAAGAGCATTTTAGCCTATGAGGTTTCCGAAAGAGAATTTACACCGATTATTGCTTCTCATAATCTGCGTGAGCTGGAAGATATTTGTGACCACGTAGGGTTGCTGCATAAAGGCGGTGTTCTTCTGTCAAAAGATGTAGAAGATATGAAGCTGCATATTCATAAAGTACAGTGTGTCATACCGGATGAGACAGCGGAAGGAGAGCTTTTGCAAAAGTTGGATGTGATGCAGTATGAGAAACGGCTTTCTCTTTTGACCATGGTGGTGCGAGGGGAACGAGAAGAGATTATGAGGAAAATCAACGAAAGAAAACCTCTGTTTGCAGAGGCAATTCCCTTAACTTTAGAAGAAATCTTTATCAGTGAAACGGAGGTGGCAGGATATGACATCAAGAAATTATTTATTTAACAGTATAAAGGAAAATATTCGGAGAAATTTTTATTTGCTTATTCTTATTACTTTAGGATTGCTTGCGGTATTTCCGTTACAGACAATTATGGCATTAGACAGGGCGAAAGCAATTACTCCTATGGAGGATGAAATAAATCCGGTAAAGATAGAATTTTTAAATTGTATTGGAATAGAGAATAATATGGCAACAATTTTTATCGGCGTGATTGCTGTTTTATTAGGCTTTATAGGTTTTTATTATCTGTATTCCGGTGAAAAAACAGATTTTTATCACAGTCTTCCTTTAAAAAGAGAAGAGCTTTTTGTTATTCCTTTTTTCAGCGGGTTTTTCATGTTTTTTGTGCCGTATTTGCTGAGTGTAGGCATTACCTACCTGATTGGCATCGGCTATCATGGAGTCAGTGCACAAAGCGGATTTCAGGCGATTGTGGCAATCGGGATGAATATTTTGTTTTTCCTTGAATTGTATGTGTTTGCAATTTTAGCTATATTGCTGACAGGAAATTTATTTATAGGTATTCTTGCTTTTACGGGATTTATGTCTTACGGCTGGATTGTATACGGGGCATATCACTATATGAACAATATGTTTTTTGATACTTTAGCACAGTTTCAAGAACCAGGGATTACAAAATATTTAAGTCCTATTATTTCACACTTAGATGCACTGGATCTTTGGGCTGCAGAAATAGGCAGTATAAGAGGGTATGTGATTTATGCAGTAATTTTAATTGCTGTGGTTTTAGCAGTAGATGTGTGTATTTATAAAATACGACCGTCCGAGAGCTTTCATAAATCCGTAGCTTTCCAGAAGCTTCAGCCGATGATTAAGGTTTGTGCAGTGCTGCCGATTTCTGTTTTAATTTCTCTGTTTTTTAGTGCGGGTATGGAGCATGAATTTTTGTGGCTGTGCGTATCTGTGATTTTAGTGTCAATTGTTTTATCTTGTGTATTTGAATTTTTATTTACTATGGATATTCGTAAATGTATTCGGCCCCAAATATCAACCGGTGTGATTTTAGCTGTCTTGGCAGTGGTTTTAGCCGGATATAAAATGGATATTTTAGGTGTGGATGAATACTTGCCGGAAAAAGATGATGTGGAGACTATGTCTGTTTATTTTACTAGTATCAATGAAAGAGCAAATTATCCGATGAAATATCCGGTGGGAGCAGATGAACAGATGGAGAGAAATCAGACAAAAGATTTTGATGCTATATATGAAATGGCAAAGCTTGGTGTAAATTATTATAAGGATCATGATAAGCAAAGTGTTGATATAGCTCCGGCTTTTCTTCGGACTCAAAGCACATGGGCTCTTACAGAAGAGGATGAAAGCGTTATGGTATCTGTATACATCCGCTATCACTTAAAAAACGGAAAAACCGTAAACAGAGCTTATTACTTGCCGGAAAGCAAAGAAATTTTAGCCTTGGCCTCTGATATTTATGATAACTGGGATTATAAAAAAACAATGCTGCCTACTAGCTATGTATCAGAACAGGATATAGAATACTTATATGTAAAAGATATTTTTGATAAAAGACTTCAGCTTAATGCAACAGAAGACGTTATAGATAATATTTATAAAACCTATAAAGGAGAGTTGGAAAGTATGACTTTGGAACAAAGCTCCAAAGACAGAATTCTAGGCTATCTATCCGTAGAAGAAAAAATTGAGGAAAATTATAATCAGACAACGGATTTTCCGATTTATGAAAGTTTTACAAAGACAAGAGAGCTTCTGGAAAATGCAGGACAGCCTTTAAAAGAGCTTTCATCAGATGACATTCTGAGTATTACTTGCTATGGAACAAGAAGCAATGGCGAATATGTAGAAGAAGTAATTACAGACAAGGCAGAGATTGAAGAAATTCTTCCAAGCCTTACTTATGAAATGGGGCATTATGGATTGGGAAGCAAGGTGAGCTATGAGCTTAATTTTAACATTCTGTTTGAAGACAGAGAAACTCAGATGCAGAACAATTTATACATGATGGAAGGAGAAGCTTTCAACAGTCTTTTAGAAAAACTGAATATTGACTAACCATTCGAATAGAAAAAAGGAGGAGTTGCCGTTTAGGAGATATGTCTCATGCGGCAACTCCTTTTTTTTTGCGCCATTGACAAGCATGAGAAAACAAGGGTACAATAGAATTAAAATTTGCAAGAAAATCGGGAGTAAGGAAAATGAGCAGACGATTGAATTTAGAGGATGAAAAAGAACTGATGGCACTTGGAAAAGCCCTTTCTTCTGAGATTAGAATTCGCATTTTAGAGCTTTTGCAAAAAGAACCTCTCTGTGTAAATGAAATTGCAGAAATATTGGAAATACCTCCGTCTTCCGCAGCGCTGCACGTGCGGGTGCTTCAGGAAGCGAACCTAATTCGTACAGAACTAAAGCCGGGAATTCGTGGTTCTATGAAGCTTTGTATTCTTCAGGAAACCAGCATTTTACTGCATTTGGAAAAAAGGGAAACGAAAAAAAGAGAAGAAATTATTTCTATGCCCGTAGGAAATTATGTGGATTATAAAATTACACCTACCTGCGGGATGGTAAACGAGGAGGAATATATTGACGGGGAGGATGAGCCCAGATGCTTTTATGACCCCAGAAGGACGACTGCAAAGCTGGTGTGGTTTTCTTCCGGTTATTTGGAATATCGTTTTCCAAATGCAGGATTGCAAAGAGAAGATGCCAAAGGAATGGAATTTTCCGCAGAATTGTGTTCGGAAACCGCAGATTACAATTTAGACTGTCCTTCTGATATTACCTTATGGATTAACGGCATAGAAGCAGGTACTTGGACCTGTCCTTCCGATTTTGGGGGCAGACGGGGAAAATTAAATCCGGATTGGTGGGAGGATAAAAACACCCAGTACGGAAATTTAAAAACATGGCGTATCGACGAAACAGGGACGTATTTAGACGAAGAATTGATTAGCAACAAAAGGATTAAAGAATATTCTCTGGCAGAGGGAGATTATATTTCTGTGCGAATAGGAATTAAGGAAGACGCTTCTCATGTGGGTGGCGTAAATATTTTCGGAAGCTGCTTTGGGGATTATCCGCAGGACTTGGTAATGAAATTAAAATATTAGGCAAAAAAGTCTTTACAAGGGGAATAGATATGCTATAATTTCATTATAAACATAAAATATAAAATAAAACATAAAAAATGTTTTGAATAAAGTAAAGCTATAATTGGGAGGTAGAGATGGAGAAACAACTATTAAAAAAATTTCAGGAGCTTTATGGAGAGGGAGGAGATATTCGAAGCTATTTTTCTCCCGGACGTGTAAATCTTATTGGGGAGCATACGGATTATAACGGAGGACATGTTTTTCCATGTGCTTTGACAATCGGAACTTACGGCGTAGCAAGAAAGAGAGAGGATAGAAAAATCCGCTTCTATTCTGAGAATTTCAGCCGTTTAGGCGTTTTTGAAACAAGCTTGGATGATTTGGTATACCGAGAAGAAGCCAACTGGACAAACTATCCAAAGGGAGTTGTCTGGACCTTTAAAGAAAAAGGCTATGTGGCAGATACCGGTTTTGACATGGTTATGTATGGAAATATTCCAAACGGTTCCGGTTTATCTTCTTCTGCTTCCGTAGAGCTGTTGATGGGTGTTATCTTAGTAGACCTTTTTGGCTTTGAAGGACTTTCCATGATTGACTTGGCTCTGTACGGACAGTATGCAGAAAATAAATTTAACGGTATGAACTGTGGAATTATGGATCAGTTTGCCATTGCCATGGGAAAAGAAAATCACGCTATTTTCTTAGATACCGGCAATCTGCATTATGAATATGCACCAATTCAGATGGACGGGGCAAAAATTGTGATTGCAGCCAGCAATAAAAAGAGAAAACTGACAGACTCAAAATATAATGAAAGACGTGCGGAGTGCGAGGAAGCGCTGGCAGATATTCAGAAACACGAGAATATTCAAGCGCTTGGTGAACTGACAGAAGAAAAATTTGAAGAAGTGAAAGCTTTTATCGCAAATCCAATATGCCGTAAAAGGGCAAAGCACGCAGTATATGAAAACCAGAGAACTATTCAGGCAGTAAAAGCATTGAAAGAAAATGATTTGGAAACTTTTGGAAAGCTTATGAACCAATCACATATTTCTCTTCGTGACGATTACGAAGTGACAGGAAAAGAGCTGGATACCCTTGTGGAAGCTGCTTGGAAACAGGATGGAGTAATCGGCTCCCGCATGACAGGTGCAGGCTTTGGCGGTTGCACAGTCAGCATTGTAAAAGAAGACAAAATTGACTCCTTTATTCAGAATATGGGAGAAATTTATGAAAAAGAGATTGGTTATGCAGCAGATTTTTATGTGGTAGAAATCGGTGACGGTTCCAGAAGAATTCAGTAAAATAAGAAAGGTGAAAAAAATGTTAAATAAAGACATCAGAGATTTAGTACAGTACGGTATGGAAGCAGGTCTTGTTCCTGCATGTGAAAAAAATTATACAATTAATTTACTGCTTGATTTATTTCATGAAGATGATTATGAAGAGCCAACAGAAGCATGTAATACCGATTTAGAAGAGATTTTAAAAAATCTTTTAGATGAAGCAGTGAAAAGAAATATTATCGAGGATAGCATCGGATACAGGGATTTATTTGATACAAAAATTATGAACTGCTTAATGCCTCGTCCTTCTCAGGTGCAGGAAAAATTCTGGAAAGAATACGAAAAAAGTCCGGAAACAGCTACCGATTATTTCTATAAATTAAGTCAGGACAGCGACTATATTCGCCGCTATCGTATTAAAAAGGACCAGAAATGGACAGTGGAAAGCCCTTATGGAACCATTGATATTACCATTAACCTTTCCAAACCAGAAAAAGACCCGAAAGCCATTGCAGCTGCAAAAAATGCAAAAGCAAGCGCTTATCCGAAATGCCAGCTCTGTATAGAAAATGAAGGATATGCCGGAAGATTGAACCATCCTGCAAGAGAAAACCACAGAATTATTCCGATTACAATCAATGAAAGCCAGTGGGGATTTCAGTATTCTCCTTATGTTTATTATAATGAACACTGTATCGTATTTAACGGACAGCATGTACCAATGAAAATTGAAAGAAATACTTTTGTGAAGCTTTTTGATTTTATTAAGCTGTTTCCGCATTATTTCCTTGGCTCTAATGCGGACCTTCCAATCGTAGGCGGTTCTATTTTAAGTCATGACCATTTCCAAGGCGGTCACTATACTTTTGCAATGGCAAAAGCTCCAATGGAAGAAACGGTCACTATTCCGGGATATGAAGATGTAGAAGCAGGTATTGTAAAATGGCCGTTATCTGTGCTTAGAATTCGCAGTAAGGATGAGAAGCGCCTCATTGATTTGGCAAGTCATGTTTTGGACGCATGGAGAGGATATACAGACGAGGCTGCATTAGTTTTTGCAGAAACAGACGGAGAACCACATAATACAATCACGCCGATTGCCAGAAAAAAAGGCGATATGTATGAATTGGATTTAACACTGAGAAATAATGTTACAACAGAGGAGCATCCATTAGGCGTATATCATCCTCATGCAGAATATCACCATATTAAAAAAGAAAATATCGGTTTGATTGAGGTTATGGGATTGGCAGTGCTTCCTGCACGCTTAAAAGAAGAAATGGAGCTTTTGGCAGAATATCTTGTGGAAGGTAAAAATCCTGCTGAAAACGAAGTTTTGGAAAAACATGCGGCATGGGTAGCAGAATTTGCGCCAAAATACGAAAAGATTACAAAGGAAAATGTAATGGACATTCTTCATGAAGAGGTTGGACAGGTGTTTGTTCATGTGTTGGAGGATGCCGGTGTATACAAATGTACAGAAGAAGGAAGAGAAGCGTTCAGACGTTTTCTGGCTGTATTATAAAGAGAAGACAAAAAAGATGGGCATTGCCTGTCTTTTTTGCACTTTATGTGGTATAATGAGCCTTGCAGAGTCCTGCGTGTACGCAGAGGACTCTATAAGGCGAAAAACTCACGGAGACGGCAGTCGACGTGGTATAATGTTTGCATTAAAAAATTTAAGGAGAATTCAATGAGGGAAAAAATCCTGCTGATAGATGGACACAGTATATTAAACAGGGCATTTTACGGATTGCCTGATTTGACAAATGCGGAAGGACTTCATACAAATGCGATTTATGGTTTCTTAAATATTTTATTTAAGATTTTGGAAGAGGAAAAGCCAGATTATCTTACTGTTGCTTTTGATTTACATGCTCCTACCTTCCGCCATAAGCAGTATGAGGCTTATAAAGGAACAAGAAAGCCTATGCCAATGGAATTAAGAGAGCAGATACCGGTGATGAAGGATGTACTTTCAGCAATGGGCGTTACCATGATTACCAAAGAGGGATATGAGGCAGATGACCTTCTGGGAACCGTAGCAAAGAAAAGTGAAGAAAAGGGTATGGACGTTACCATTCTTTCCGGTGACAGGGATTTATTGCAGTTGGCATCTTCTCATATTTGTATTCGTATTCCAAAGACAAAGGGCGGAAAAACTACCATCGAAGATTATTATGAAAATGATGTGAAAGAGGCTTATCAGCTTACGCCGTTACAGATTATTGAGTTGAAAGCATTGATGGGAGATACCGCAGACAATATTCCGGGACTTCCGGGTGTAGGAGAAAAGACAGCGACGAAAATCCTGTTGGAATACGGAACAGTAGAAAATGCCAAGGCACATGCAGAGGAATTAAAGCCGAATAAAGCAAAAACTGCTTTTTTGGAACATTATGATTTGGCTGTACTGAGCAAGGAACTGGCAACCATTTGCATTGACAGTCCGATTGAATATGATTGGGAAGGTGCGAAAATTCATAATCTTTATACACCGGAAGCGTATGAATTTTTCAAAGAATTGGAATTTAAAAATTTCCTTTCCCGTTTTGAGGATACAGGAGAAGAAAATAAAATAGAAGAAAGCTTCCGATATATTACAGATTTTACAGAAACAGAGAAGATTTTTGAAAGAGCTTTAGAAGAACCTGTTGTAGGTATTGAGCTTTTGGAAGAAAAAGGGCAGATTTTAGGCTTAGGTCTGGCATGGGGAGAAGAAGAAACAGAGGTATACAGTATTTTGCCGCAGGGCTTTGTGACAGAAGACTATCTCATTGAAAAAACGCAGGAGTTTTGCCAACAGGGCAAACTGATTGCTTCATTGAATATTAAGGCAATGCTGCGCTATATGGATTTGAAATCTCATAACGATATGTTTGATGCAGGGCTTGCAGCCTACCTTTTAAATCCTTTAAAATCCGAGTATACTTACGATGATATTGCAAAAGAATTTTTAGGAGAAATGTTTCCTGCTAAGGAAGATTTACTGGGGAAATTATCCTATATAAAGGCTGCTAATGAAAAAGAAGAAGAACTTGCCAAAAGCGTCTGTTATATGGCATATACTGCTTTGAAATCCAGAACATCACTTTTGGAAGCTCTGGAAAAGGAAAATATGAAAGAGCTCTATACTGACATGGAAATGCCTCTTTTGTTTACACTTGCAGATATGGAGAAAGAGGGTATTTTAGTCGAAGCGGAGGCATTAAAGGAATATGGAGAAAAGCTTCAGGTTCGCATTGAAGCTTTGGAAAAAGAAATCTGGGAGCAGGCAGGAGAGGAATTTAACATTAATTCTCCCAAACAGCTTGGGGTGATTTTGTTCGAGAAATTAGAGCTGCCCGGAGGAAAGAAGACAAAAACAGGATATTCCACAGCGGCCGATGTGCTGGAAAAATTAGCTCCCGAGCATAAGCTGGTGGCTGATATTTTAGAATACAGACAGCTTACAAAGCTAAAATCCACTTATGCAGACGGACTTGCCAACTATATTGCAGAAGATGGCAGAATACATTCTACTTTTAATCAGACCATCACCGCAACAGGGAGAATTAGCAGTACAGAGCCGAATTTACAGAATATACCGGTTCGTACAGAATTGGGAAGACTGCTTCGAAAAGTATTTATTCCAAAAGACGGATTTATATTCTTAGACGCAGATTATTCCCAGATTGAGCTTCGTGTGCTGGCACACATGTCAGGAGACGAGAAGCTAATTCAGGCATATCAGGAAGCGCAGGATATTCACAGAATTACGGCTTCACAGGTCTTTCACATTCCTTTCGATGAAGTAACACCTCTTCAGAGAAGAAATGCCAAAGCTGTAAATTTTGGAATTGTATATGGTATCAGCTCTTTCGGACTTAGTCAGGATTTAAGTATCAGCAGAAAAGAGGCTGCCCAGTATATAGAAAGCTATTTTCAGACTTATCCGAAAATCAAAGGATTTTTAGATGGTTTAGTAGAAGAGGCTAAGGAAAAAGGCTATGTTTCTACGTTGTTTCACAGACGCAGACCGGTACCGGAGTTAAAATCCAGCAATTTTATGCAGCGTTCTTTCGGAGAAAGAGTGGCTATGAACTCCCCAATTCAGGGAACGGCGGCAGATATTATTAAAATTGCCATGATACGAGTAAATAAGCGCTTAAAAGAAGAAAATTTAAAATCTAGATTAGTTTTGCAGGTACACGATGAACTGTTGATTGAAACAGCAAAAGAGGAAGTGGAGCAGGTTTCTGCTATTTTGGAGCAGGAGATGAAGGAGGCGGCACATTTATCTGTGGCTCTTGAAATCGATATGCACACAGGGGAAAACTGGTACGAGGCAAAATAGAGATTTACAAAGGAGGAATGGGTATGAGAATTATAGGAGTGACAGGCGGAGTGGGTTCCGGAAAAAGTGCGGTATTAAATTATATAGAAGAACATTTTGACAGCCGAATTGTGAAGGCGGATGACGTAGGGCACTTACTGATGATGCCGGGAAGAGCTTGCTATGAACCGGTTATTCAGCTGTTTGGGGAATGGATTGTAAAAGATGATACTTCTTTAAACAGAGAAGCCATTGCCTCCATTGTATTTGAGGACGGGGAAATGCTGAAAAAGCTGGATGATATTATACATCCTGCGGTGAAAAAATATATTTTAAAAGAAATTGAAAAATCAAAAAAAGAAGAGACAGAATTTTTCTTTATTGAGTCAGCTTTGCTGCTGGAAGAAAAATATGATGAAATTTGTGATGAGATGTGGTATATTTATTGCGAAAAAGAAGTACGTATGGAGCGACTGCGTCATGACAGAGGATATTCCGATGAGAAAATTCAGCGCATGATGGCAAATCAGCTTCCTGATGAGGAATTTGAGGCTCGGTGCGACTTCCAGTTATATAACGATGAAGATGTAGCACATACTTATCTTCAAATTGAGCGAAAGATGAGAACTTATTATGAATTTATGTAGTATAGCCAGCGGAAGCAGTGGCAACTGTATTTATGTTGGAAGTGATACCACCGGCTTATTAGTGGATGTGGGGATTAGCGGAAAGCGTATTGAAGAAGGACTTCGCAGCATTAACCATACCACCGGTGACTGTAACGGTATTTTGATTACCCATGAACATTCCGACCATATTAAGGGGCTGGGAGTGATTTCCAGAAAGTATAAAATTCCGATTTATTGTACCAGAGGGACAATGGAGGCAATGCAGGGAATGAGCTCTTTGGGAAAGATGCCGGAGGGGCTTTTTCATCCTATTGAAGCAAATAAAAGGTTTCAGATAGGCGATTTAGAGATACAGCCCTTTGCAATATCCCATGATGCGGCAGAACCGGTGGGATATCGGGTAAATCAGGGAGAAAAATCCGTAGGTATTGCAACAGACTTGGGATATTATGATGAATATATTGTTCAAAATCTATCAGGTCTTGATGTGCTTCTTTTAGAAGCAAACCATGATGTGAATATGTTGCAGGTAGGAAGCTACCCTTATTATTTGAAGCAGCGTATTTTAGGGAAAAGAGGACACCTTTCCAATGAAACGGCAGGGCGTCTTTTGTGCAGGCTTTTACACGACCAGATGAAAGCTGTTTTTTTAGGACATTTAAGTCGGGAAAATAATTATGAAGCTCTCGCTTATGAAACTGTGTGCTCCGAAGTTACCATGGGAGAAAACCCGTGGAAATCTACGGATTTTAAAATTATGGTAGCGCACAGAGAGCAGGTTTCCGATTTAGTGACAGTATAAAAAAGAAAGAAATGAGGACAAAAGCATGAAAAAAACCATTATCACAGTAGTAGGACAGGATACCGTAGGTATTACAGCAAAGATTTGTACTTATCTGGCAGAAAACAATATTAACATTTTAGACATCACACAAACCATTGTAGACGGATACTTTAATATGATGATGATTACAGACACCAGTATGTGTTCCAAGAAAATCAGTGTAATTTCAGAAGAGCTGGATGCAGTGGGCACAGAAATCGGTGTTGTTATTCATGCACAGTTAGAAGATATTTTCACAAAAATGCACCGTATTTAAAAGATGGCAGGAAGAAAGGACAGGAAACAACTATGATTAACATGTATGAGGTAAATGAAACGAACAAAATGATTGAACAGGAAAATCTGGATGTTCGTACCATTACACTTGGAATTAGTCTTTTGGATTGTATTGATGCAGATTTACAGGAGTTAAATCGCAAAATTTATGAGAAGATTACCCGCCTTGCCAGCCGTCTGGTCGAAACAGGAGAGGACATTTCAAAGGAATTCGGAGTTCCCATTGTAAACAAAAGAATTTCTATTACACCCATTGCCCTTGTAGGGGGCGCTGCCTGCAAAACTCCGGAGGATTTTGTGACCTTGGCAGAAACGTTAGACAGAGCTGCTAAAGAAGTAGGCGTGAACTTTATCGGCGGATATTCTGCAACAGTATGTAAAGGAATGACACAGGCAGATGAGCTCTTAATTCGTTCTATTCCTCAGGCTTTGGCTAGTACAGAAAGAGTGTGCAGCTCCGTAAATTTGGGCTCTACAAAGACAGGCATCAATATGGATGCTGTGCGCCTTATGGGTGAAATTGTACTGGAAACAGCAGAAGCAACGAAAGAGGATGACTCTTTAGGATGTGCGAAGTTGGTAGTATTTTGTAATGCGCCGGATGATAATCCTTTTATGGCTGGAGCTTTTCATGGGGTAACAGAAGCAGATGCCATTATTAACGTAGGTGTTTCAGGTCCGGGTGTTGTAAAAACAGCTTTGGAGCAAGTACGGGGCGAAAGCTTTGAGGTTCTCTGTGAAACTATTAAAAAGACAGCATTTAAGGTAACACGTGTGGGACAGCTGGTAGCGCAGGAAGCATCTAAACGTCTTGGCATTCCTTTTGGAATTGTGGATTTATCTCTTGCGCCTACACCGGCGATTGGAGACAGTGTGGCAGATATTCTCTGTGAAATCGGTCTGGAATATGCAGGAGCGCCGGGAACAACCGCAGCATTAGCCCTGTTAAACGATCAGGTAAAAAAAGGCGGCGTTATGGCGTCCTCTTATGTAGGCGGATTAAGCGGAGCTTTCATTCCTGTAAGTGAGGATCAGGGTATGATTGATGCTGTGGTAGCCAATGCTTTAACTATTGAAAAGCTGGAGGCTATGACTTGTGTATGCTCCGTAGGTCTTGATATGATTGCAATTCCGGGAGATACAAAGGCATCTACTGTTTCCGGTATTATTGCAGATGAATGTGCAATCGGTATGGTAAACCAGAAAACAACAGCAGTTCGTATTATTCCTGTTATCGGAAAAGGTGTAGGAGAAACTGTTGAATTCGGCGGTTTACTGGGATATGCACCGATTATGCCGGTAAATCCATATTCCTGTGAGGCTTTTGTCAGTCGTAAGGGAAGAATACCGGCACCAATTCACAGCTTTAAAAACTAAGAATTAAAGAATAATCGGCGGCTTTTGCAAATCGTTTGTAAAGGCTGTCGATTTTTTATTGCACTTTACTGTTTCATAAAGGTTGGAAGCAAACAAATCTTTTTCAAAAAGAGAGTGAGCTTCTTTTGGCAATAATTTTTTATAATCGGCGGCTTTTGTAATGATTGGAATATCACTGTTTTTCTGTAAAATACGCAAAAAGGAAGAACTTTCTTTTTTAAATCCCAACAGTCTTACATGCGCAGGAGAGATAGCAGGCAAATCAGAGGGAATATTTAATAATACATGGAGCAAAGCCCGACAAATGCGGGTGTAAGTCAGCTCTTTTGTTTTTAATTGTTCTGTAAATTGTGTAAAAGTTTCAAAGGTATTCAAATGATGATAAATTCGTCTGGCTAAATCAGGAGACATATCAGAAAAGGCACACAGACTTTCCGGTGTATTTTTCATCAGTTCATATTTCAAAAGTAGTGAGAAGTCATCTTCTATGAGAAAAGTTTCGTTTTCCAATAGAGCGCAGAGGTAATCCTTTACAGCAGGCGGCTGTGCATTTTTTAAAGTATCAGAAAGAAATTTCTGAGTATTCCAAGCAGCAATAAGCTCTCTGCGTATGGCAGAGGCACTGGGATATTCTGAAGAAAGGGAAGTTTCATGGTAGGAGCTGCCAATTCTCTTTATGGTAACAGGGGCAATGGAACTGTTTTGAGCAGCGAGAGACTTACAGTATTCGATACCTAAAATATTGTTTGGCGTATCTAAAAAGTCTTCAGAAAAAGGGATATCTTTTTCTTTCAAATATTCTGCCAATGCAGATTTTCTGGCAGCAGGAAAAGACAGTCCCTGTTTAAGAAAACTGCGCAGCTTTTCTTTATAGAGCTTTGGTTCGTCTGCGAGCAGCTTTCCTAAGAAGCGACAGGTATCAATTTCACCGCTCTCGCTTCCGAAGCACAGAAAATCAATGGAATTTAACGCATTGAAAACAGAAACTGCCCCTGATGAAAAATATTCTGCACTGCCGCAGGCATAAAAGGAAGGAAGCTCGAAAACAATATCAGCGCCACCCAAAAGTGCCATGGCAGTTCTCTGATGCTTTGCGAAAATAGCAGGAGTACCCCGCTGTACAAAATCTCCGCTCATTAAAATAATAGCAATATTCGCCCCTGTCTGTTCTTTTGCCTGTTGAATTTGATATTCATGTCCTTTGTGAAAAGGATTATATTCTGCGATAATACCCACTGCTTTTTGCATAATCGTACCTCCGTTTTCTACTGCTTAGTATACAGGAGAAAGTAGAAAACTGACAATAGTTTTCTGTCGGTGAAAAAATGTTTGAAAAATAATACAAGAATAAGAGAGCTTTTCCACAAAAATCCAAAACCTTCTCTTGTTTGTGATAAAGAAACAGTGTATAATGAAAAATAGAAATGGTCAAAACGGCCAGAATTACAGAGCAATCTGTATATAGATTATCTTAAGATATCGGAGGAAGAGAATATGAACGTATTAGTAGTAAACTGCGGAAGTTCATCACTGAAATTCCAGTTAATCAATTCTGAAACAGAGGCAGTAGCAGCAAAAGGCTTATGTGAACGTATTGGGCTGGACGGAAGATTAGTATATCAGCCAACAGGCGGAGAAAAAGAAGTAACAGAAGCAGCAATGCCTACTCATACTGAAGCGATTAAAATGGTATTAGATGCTTTAGTAAATCCAAACACAGGTGTTTTAAAAAGCTTAGACGAAGTAGAAGCAATCGGACATCGTGTACTTCACGGCGGAGCAAAAATTTCTGACTCCTGCATTATCAATGACGAAGTTATTTCCGTAATCGAAGAATGCTGCGATTTAGGACCTCTGCATAACCCTGCAAACTTAATGGGTATCCGTGCATGTATGGAGCTGATGCCGGGCAAACCAAACGTAGCCGTATTTGATACAGCTTTCCATCAGACAATGCCGGAAAAAGCATATATGTATGCAATTCCTTACGAATACTATGATAAATATAAAGTTCGTAAATATGGTTTCCACGGAACATCTCACAGATTTGTATCCAAAGAAACAATTAAATTCTTAGGCTTAGACCCTGATAACTCTAAAGTTATCGTAGCGCACTTAGGAAACGGTTCTTCCATCAGTGCAGTTGTAAACGGCAAATGTGTAGATACTTCTATGGGACTTACTCCATTGGAAGGTCTTGTTATGGGAACACGTTCCGGT
>OHRH01000037.1_pt1 | contig 108647 bp, 178 predicted proteins | sample 1578391 | NCBI WGS metagenome assembly OHRH01 (sample SAMEA3879599, study PRJEB24766) | human gut metagenome | biome: human-associated habitat; feature: feces | place: USA | collected 1985/1987 | reverse complement strand
TTAACCTCTTTATTTTTTTACTAATCTCTTCTAGCCACTACATTCATTTTAATAGCTTTTAATTTACATTTATCAAAGCATAATCCACAACCAATACATTTATCAGGATTTACTTTATGTTTTCCTTTTAATTCTCCTTCAATAGCTCCAACTGGACATACTTTTGCACACATTGTACATCCTACACATTTATCTTCTATTATTTCAGCTTTCTTTATCTCTTTAATTTCGCTTTTAATAGCTCCTGTAGGACATTTTCCTGCACATAATCCACATTGGATACATTTAGCTGGATCTATCTTAGCTAAGTTATTTTCAACTGTGATAGCTCCAACTGGACATGCTTTTGCACACATTCCACAACCGATACAAGCTGTTGAACAAGCTTTTCTAGCAACTGCACCTTTATCTTTAGATGAACAAGCAACAGTAACTTTTTTACTTTGAGGTAGCATAGCTATAACTTTCTTAGGACAAGTTTTTTGACATAATCCACAAGAGATACATTTATCTTCATTAACTTCTGCTATTCCTCTTTCATTAACTTTGATAGCTCCAACTGGACATACTTTTTCACAGTCCCCATGTCCTAAACATGAGTAAACACATGATTTATCTCCACCTGCATAAAGCATCATAGCTGCACAAGTTTGTAATTCTCCATCAAATTCATATATCTTAGTTGTTTTAGTATTATCTCCTTGACATAATACTTTTGCAACTATCTTCTCATCAGATACTTCTACAGATGCACCCATAATTTCTCCGATTTTAGTTGCTACAGCTCCTCCTCCTGGAGCACAAAGTGACATTGCTGCCCCTTCATTTACGATAGCTGCTGCATATCCAGAACATCCTGGAAATCCACATCCTCCACAGTTTGCACCTGGAAGGACACCCATTATTGCCTCAATCTTAGGATCAACTTCAATCTCGAACTTCATTGAAGCAAATGCTAAGAATAACCCCATAGCAAGCCCTGTTAGTCCTAACACTATAGCAGGCATCATTATTGCTTCCATATTAACCTCCAAAATATTTATATTTGCATTCCACTGAATCCCATAAATGCCATTGCTAGTAATCCTGCTGAAATAAATGCAATAGGAATACCTTTAAATGGTGCTGGGATTGCTGAGTATTCTATTCTTTCTCTAATTCCTGCTAATAATACTAATGCAAGTGAGAATCCAACAGCAACTGAGAATCCATTTACTAAAGTTTCAATAAAATTATATCCTTCTTGAATATTAATAATTGCTACCCCTAGTACAGCACAGTTAGTTGTGATAAGAGGTAAGAATACTCCTAGAGCTTTATATAAACCTGGTGATGTTTTAGCAATAGCCATTTCAACGAATTGAACTAGAGCTGCTATTATCAGGATAAAAGCTATAGTTTGTAGATATCCTAATCCAAATGGATCTAATAAAAAGTGATATACAAGCCAAGTTATTCCAGAAGCAATAGTAATAACAAATGTTACTGCCATTCCCATTCCTAAAGAAGCATCTACTTTTTTAGAAACTCCCATAAATGGACAACATCCTAAGAACTTAGCAAAGATAACGTTATTTATAAAAATTGAACCTATAATAATACTAAAAAGACTTCCAAAACTCACGATTATCCCTCCCTACTTTTTTTCATTTCAAGATAGTTTAGGAATGCTTTGATACAAGCTATTGTAAAGAAAGCTCCTGGAGCTAGTATAAATATAAGAGCTGGTGAATAGCTAGCTGGTGTTACTCTCATACCAAATACTGTTCCATTTCCTAAGATTTCTCTAATAATTCCTAAAACTGTTAAAGAAAGAGTAAATCCAAGTCCTGATCCAATTCCATCTAAGAAAGATGCAAATACACCATTTTTAGAAGCAAAACTTTCTGCTCTTCCTAGTACGATACAGTTAACAACTATAAGAGGAATGAATAGTCCTAATACTTTGTAAAGATCAGGAGTATAAGCCTTCATTACCATTTCAACTATTGTAACTAGTGATGCAATTATCATAATAAATGCTGGGATTCTTACTTGATCTGGAATTAATTTCTTAAATGCAGAAATTAAAAGGTTTGAAAAAGCAAGAACTGCAATAACTGCAAGTCCCATTGATAATCCGTTCATAGCTGAACTTGTTACCCCTAGTGTAGGACAAAGTCCCAAGAATAATACAAATATTGGGTTTTCTTTAAAAATTCCAGATACTATTATCTTTCCATAATTAGTTTTCATCTATTTTCTCACCCCGTTTTCATAAGCTGCTAATGTTCTCATTAAACCATCATAAACAGCTTTTGGAGATATTGTTGCTCCTGCGAAAGCGTCAACAGATTTATTGAATTCATGAGTTTTATCTTCTCCAATCCAGTGATCTTGCCACTCTCTCTCTTGAACTTTAGCTCCTAGTCCTGGAGTTTCTTGACATCCTATGATATCCATTCCAGCTATTTTACCATCTTTTGTTATTCCCATAACCCATTTAATATCTCCACCATATCCTGGTTGAGCTACAGTTGTAACATATCCTACAAGCTCTCCACCTTCATTATACCCTGGTATAAATTCAAGTCCTTCAGTTGTAACAGCTTCATCTTGTTTAAAGCTTTTTGCTACAGATAGAACTTTCATTCTAGCTTGGTTTACTGTTTTTAATTCATTTTCTTGAATTACAGTTTTAGTAAAGTCGTTTACAGCTCCTAAAACCCCTGCTGAAACAGCTGCAATTATTAAAAGAACTGCTCCATAGTGTACAAATCTATTTTTCATTAGACTTCACCTCACCAAATTTTTTAGGCTTAGTATATCTATTGATTAAAGGTACTACTCCGTTCATAATAAGAATTGAATAAGCAACACCTTCAGGATATCCACCTTTCATTCTAATTAGTGATATTAATAATCCTAATAGTAAAGCAAATATAATTTTTCCTTTTTCTGTATGAGGACTTGTTACCATATCAGTTGCCATGAAGAAAGCTCCTAAGAATAATCCTCCAGAAAGAATATGCATTACAGGATCTCCACCCATTGCCCAAGTAAGTACAAATACTGTACCAATTATTATTGCAGGGACTTTCCAATCTATTTGTTTTTTATAGATTAAGTATACTCCTCCAATTAATAGAGCTAATGCAGAAGTTTCTCCTAAACATCCTCCCATTTTTCCAATAAGAGCTTGTACATATTGGTTTCCTTCAGCTATTAGCATAGGATCTGCTGAAAGTCCTCTCATTGAAGTAAGAACTGTAGCTCCTCCCTTTCCATCTAATGTGAAAGTTGTGATAGCTACTGGCCATGAAGCTTGAACAAATGCTCTTCCTACTAATGCAGGGTTGAATACGTTATGTCCTAACCCTCCGAAAACCATTTTTCCAAGAGCTATAGCTACTACTGATCCAACTATAACATAAGGTAAAGCCATATTTACTGGAATAACGAAAGAAAATAAAATTCCTGTTAGAACAGCACTTCCATCAAATACTGATATCTCCTGTCCCATTACTTTTTGACAAACAAACTCTGTAACAATACATGATAAAATAGCAACTGCTGTTACAATTACGGCTCTGATTCCGAATACATAAACAGCAACTAAAAATGCTGGTATCAATGCTATTATTACATCATACATTACTTTTTCAACTGTTTCTGATGTTCTTATATGAGGTGATGGCCCCATTTTTAAAATACTAGACACTTGTACCCTCCTAATAACCTAAATTTCTTTTATTTTTTCATTGCTCTTAATTTTGATTTACCGATTTTAATAGCTTCTGTTAATGGTCTATTAGCTGGACAGATATAAGCACATGAACCACATTCAATACAATCCATTAAGTTATATTTTCCAATCTCTTCCCATTGCTCAAAAGCTGCTAATCTTGCAAACATAAGAGGTTCAAGTCCCATAGGACAAGCTCCTACACATTTTCCACAACCGATACAAGCTTTTGGTTTGTATGGGTTTGTCTCTTCTTTTGTAAGTGCAAGAAGTCCAGAAGTTCCTTTAATAACAGGAGCTTCTTCAGAGAATTGAGCCATTCCCATCATAGGTCCTCCCATTACAAGTTTATCTACTATCTCTCTGTTTACTCCACAGTGATCTAGTATATAAGAGAACGGTGTTCCTATTGCTACCTTAACATTTTTTGGATTAGCTATTGCTTTTCCTGAAACTGTAACAACTTTTTCAATTAGAGGAATTCCATTTACTAATCCTTCATAGATTGCAGCTGCTGTACCAGTGTTTTGAACAACTACTCCTACAGCTGATGGAAGTTTTCCAGATGGAACTTCTCTATTTAAAACTGCTTTAATTAATTGTTTTTCTCCTCCTTGAGGATATTTTGTTTTTAAAGGTGCAATCTCAATTCCTGTACCCTCTGCTGCTTTTTTCATAGAAGCTATAGCTTCAGGTTTATTTTCTTCAATACCAACAATTGCTGTTTCTACACCTAGAATTTTTTTAATGATTTTAATACCATTAATTATGCTTTCTGGATGCTCAAGCATAAGTCTATTATCTGAGTTTAAGTATGGCTCACACTCTGCTCCGTTTAATAGTAAAGTATCGATTTTTACATCTGCTGGTGGATTAAGTTTTACATGAGTAGGGAAGCTTGCTCCTCCAATACCTACTATTCCTTTCTCTCTGATCATTGCTAATAAATCTTTTTTGTCAGCAGTTTCCCAATTTTCAATTTTTGGTAACTCTGCCCAAGTTTCTTCTCCATCATTTTCAATCATGATAGTTTTAATTCTTCCCATTAGTGGAAATACATGTTCTTCTATTTTCTTTACTGTTCCACTTACTGGTGAATGTATAGGAGATGTTAAAAATCCTTGAGAGTCAGCAATCTTTTGACCTTTAAGAACTTTATCTCCAATTGCTACTATTGGATCTAGTGGTGATCCTATATGTTGTAATAAAGCTATATACAACATCTTTGGTGCTGCTAGTTTTTCAACTGGCATATTTTCTGTCTGAAGTTTATTTTCAGGCGGATGTACTCCTCCTCTGAAACCAAAAAATCTCATATGAATCTCCTTTCGTAAAGTTAATTTCTACTAATCAGTTTACCACATTTATGTCCATTTAACAATATCTTTTCGCATTTTTTTGAATTCTATCTTTTTACTTTTTGTTGTATTTCTGCATTATTCTGCCTAATTCAATATCAGCAACCATATCTAAGGCACATTTAGAAGCATTCTTTATCATTTCATCTACTGCCTCTTGTTCAATTTTATCAAACTGACCTAAGACGAAATCTATGGTATCATTTTTGCTTCTTCCTATCCCACATTTTATACGTAAAAATTCATCTCCTAGATGAGATATAATAGATTTTATTCCATTATGTCCCCCTGAGCTTCCCTTCTCTTTTACTCTCAATTTTCCAACTGGTAGATCCATATCATCATAGATAACTATCATATCTTTCTTAGGATCAATCTTATAAAAGTTTACTACTGCTACTATGGAATTACCACTTAAATTCATAAAAGTCAATGGCTTTAAAAATAAAACTTTTTCTCCATCAATTGTCTTTTCACTAAGTAACCCTTGAAATTTCTCTCTTTCCATAGTAATATTTAGTTCTTTTTGTAAATTATTAATAACTTCAAACCCCACATTGTGTCTTGTCTTAGCATATTTATCTCCAGGGTTTCCAAGTCCAACTACTAATTTCATATCATCTTCCTTTCTCTATAAAAGTTTAAAGAGGAAAACTACATAGCTTTCCTCTTATCAACTTTTCAATTATTTTTTAACATTCTGCATTAAATCTAAATTTTGCCAATCCACCTAAAGATGTCTCTTTGTACTCTTGTTTCAAATCCTTTCCTGTTTCTCCCATAGTTATTACAACTTGATCAAAAGAAACAGTGTGTTTTCCATCTGTATATAAGCTATATGCTGCTGAATCTAAAGCTCTTGCTGAAGCAGCTGCATTTCTCTCTATACAAGGGATTTGAACATATCCACCAACAGGATCACAAGTCAATCCTAGATGGTGTTCTAAAGCCATCTCTGCTGCATACTCTATCTGATCTAGAGAACCTCCTAATAGGAAACATGCCATTCCAGCTGCCATTGCACAAGCTGTTCCAACCTCTGCTTGACAACCTCCCTCAGCACCTGATATAGTTGCGTTTTCTTTAACTATATTTCCTATAAGTCCAGCTACTGCTAAACCTTTTAAAATCTCTTTCTCTGAAAGTTCATATTCCTCTCTCAAAGCATACATAAGCCCTGGAATTATTCCACAAGCTCCACATGTTGGGGCTGTAACAACCTTTCCTCCAGCTCCATTTTCCTCTGCAACTGCTAAGGTATAAGCAAATATTCTTCCAAGAAATCCACCTCTACTGTGGTTATTTCTTGCTTTTCTATAAAATCCTTGAGCTCTTCTTGAAAGTTTTAGTGTTCCAGGAAGTACACCTGTTTTATCAATTCCTCTCTCAACAGCTTCTGACATAGCATCCCAAATGATTTTTAAGAAGTCGAATATTCCCTCTCCTTCAAACTCTGTTACATATTCCCAATACTCTTTTCTCTCTCTTTCACACCAATTTTTAATATCTTCCATCTTTGAATATGGATAGATTTTTGAAGGAGCTCTTCTCTCTTGTCCAAGCTCCATTATAGTTCCTCCACCTACTGAGAATACTAGCCATTCATCTAATAAAGCTCCATTTTCATCATAAGCTCTAAACTTCATTCCATTAGTGTGATAGTCATAAACTATTTCAGGTAGCCATTTTATCTCTACTGGAATTGGTTTTAAAGTTTCAATTATTATCCAGTCTGTAAGATGTCCTTTTCCTGTAAGAGCTAGAGATCCATATAGTTCTACCTCATATCTTGCTGCTTTTGGATTTTTTTCCTTAAATTTTTTAGCTGCTCTTTCTGGTCCAATAGTGTGTGAACTAGAAGGCCCATTTCCCACTTTAAAAAGTTCTCTTAGAGAATCCATTTGTGTCCCTCCTAATGTTATTGTCTTATTTCCCCTCTATATTTTTTAGAAATAGTTTCCAACACCTTAGTTACAACATCATTTATCTCTTTTTCTTCAAGAGTTTTTACTTTATTTCTAAGTACAATACTTATAGCTACTGATTTTTTATCAGCATCTATTTTTTCTCCCTCATAAACGTCAAATATCTCTATTTTTTCAATTAATGGAGAAACTCTCTTTAGATCTTCAACCATATTTCCAACTAGAATATCTTTATCCATAACAATAGCAAGGTCTCTTGTTACCTCTGGATATTTTACTATTCTTTCATATTTTACTGCACTCTTAATATATTTTTCAGCTCTTGCTAAATCTATATCAGCTACATAAGCTCTCTCTCTCTTGATATCCATAGCTTCAAGTACATCTGGGTGAACCTCTCCAAATGTTCCTATAACATCATTTCCTATTTTGATATCAGCACTTCTTCCTGGATGGAAGTTTTCATTTGAGCTTCTTTCTAGTTTATATCTGTTGATTCCCATATATTCAAGAAGTTTTTCTACATATCCCTTCATAGTATAGAAGTCATACGCTTTTGGTTTTGGATTCCATAAAGTTCTCTCTGGTTTTCCTGCAATAGCTACACAGATTCTTAGATCTTCATTTGCTAACTCTTCAGCTGGAGTAAATACTTTTGATACTTCAAAGAATCTTAGATCAAATTGGTTTCTATTGAAGTTATCTCTAATATTAGCTAATAAGCTATACATAAGAGTTGGTCTAACAATTACCATATCTTCACTTAATGGGTTGCTTATTTCAATGACCTTATCTTTAATTTTTAAGATATCTAAAGCTTCTCTTGGAATAAATGTATAGTTTATTACTTCATGTAATCCAATCTCTTTTAAGATCTCTTTTAAATTGTCAGCTACTGAAATTTTGCTATCTTTTAATCCAGATTCTATATCTTCAACTGGCATAATAGCTTCAATATTTTCAAATCCATACATTCTAATAACTTCTTCATATAGATCTTCTGGTCTTGTTAAGTCAGTTCTATATGTAGGTGGTGTGATTAGTAACATATCTTGAGATAAAGTTTTTATTCCTAGTCCTAAGTTACTTAAAATTTTTCCAACTGTGTCAAACTCAAGTTTTTTACCAATGAAAGTATTTAATTTAGTTAGATTTAAAGGAATTTCAAACTTTTGAGGTTTTTCTATATATTTGTCTATAACTTCATCTAAAACCTCTCCAGATGCCACTTCAGCTATTAAAGCTGCAGCTCTATCTATTACTTCAGGAAGATTTTCAATATCTAATCCTCTCTCATTTCTATATCCAGAATCTGTTACAATTCCAAGTTTTTTTGCTGATTTTCTAATGTTATCTGGTGTGAAGTATGCAACTTCTAAGAATACATTTTTAGTTTCAGCTTCTATTTGTGTAGCTTGTCCACCTATAATTCCTGCAATAGCGATAGGTTTAACTTCGTCAGCTATCACAAGTTCTCCATTTACAAGCTCTCTCTCTACACCATCAAGAGTAGTGATTTTTTCTCCATTTTCTGCTGCTCTTACAACAACAGTATTATTTTCTAATTTATCTAAATCAAAAGCATGCATAGGTTGATTATATTCAAACATAACAAAGTTTGTTATATCTACTACATTATTTATAGGTTTTAATCCCATAGCTCTTATTCTCTTCTTTAACCACTCTGGAGACTCTCCTACAGTAACATTTCTTATTACTCTTCCCATATATCTTTTACATCTATCTTTATCATCTATATTTACTTTTGCCACTTTTGTAGTAGGATCAATAGCCTCAGTATAAGTAACTGATGGGTATTTTACTTTTCTTCCATAATAAGCTGCTATCTCCCTTGCTATTCCTATATGTGAAAGACAATCAGGTCTATTTGGAGTGATTTCAAGTTCAAATATTACATCATCTAAACCTGCATATTTTCTATATTCTACACCTATTGGAGCATCTTCTGGAAGGATTATTATTCCATCTCCATCCTCTCCTATTCCAAGCTCAACTTGAGAACAAAGCATTCCAAATGATTCTACATCTCTTATTTTACTCTTTTTAATTTTAAAATCTCCAGGAAGTACAGCTCCTATTTTAGCTACTACTACTTTATCCCCTAATTTATGATTTGGAGCTCCACATACTATTTGTAATGGCTCTTCCTCTCCTATATTTACTTTTACAAGTGTTAACTTATCAGAGTTAGGGTGTTTTCCATACTCAACTATATGCCCTATTACTACATTATCAAGCCCTTTTCCTTGAATATCTATGGCTTCAACTTCTTGACCTATCATAGTTAAGGCATTATCTAACTCTTTTATATCCTCTTTTATATCTACATACTGTTTTAGCCAGTCTAAAGAAATTAACATTATTCTCCTCCAGAATTACTTAAATTGTTTTAAAAATCTTACATCATTTTCAAAGAAAGCTCTTAAGTCATTTATTCCACGTCTTAACATAGCTACTCTTTCTATTCCCATTCCAAAAGCAAATCCACTTACTTCATCTGGGTCATATCCAACAGCCTTTAGAACCTCTGGGTCTACCATTCCACAACCCATTATTTCTACCCAACCACTATCTTTACACATTCTACAACCTTTTCCTTTACATACAGCACATTGAATATCTACCTCTGCAGATGGCTCTGTAAATGGGAAGAAGTGTGGTCTAAATCTAACTTCTGTATCTCCAAACATTTTCTTTAATGACTCTGTTAATATTGCTTTAAAGTTTGCAAATGATATATTCTCTCCTATCATAAGTCCTTCCATTTGATGGAACATAGGTGTATGAGATATATCATAGTCTGGTCTATATACTTTACCTGGGCATATCATTCTAAATGGTGGTTTATGCTCTAACATATATCTTACTTGTACTGGTGATGTTTGAGTTCTTAAAACAACATCATCATTTATATAGAATGTATCTGTAATATCTCTTGATGGATGAGTATCTGGTATATTTAAAGCATCAAAGTTATACTTTACTAACTCTACCTCTGGTCCATCAGCTACATCAAATCCCATTTCTATAAAAATCTCTTTCATAAAATTCATTGTCTCTGTAATAGGATGAGTAGTTCCTAACACATTTCTCTTTCCTGGAAGAGTTATGTCTATTACCTCTTCAGCTAATCTTTTATTTTTTTCTTTTTCTTTTAATTCACTATTTTTATTTTCTAGTGCTGAATTGATAAACTCTCTAAGTTCATTAACTAATTGACCTACAACTGGTCTTTCTTCAGGAGTAAGATTTTTCATTCCCTTTGAAATCTCTGTCAATTCCCCTTTTTTTCCAAGTAATTTTACTCTAATCTCTTCTAATTCTTGTAAAGATTCTGCTTTTTCAATATTTAATCCAGCAGTTTCTTTTAGCTGTGCTACCTTTTCTTTCATTTTTCCTCCCTAGTTTAAAAGGCTTTTATATTTTAAAATTTTTATATACTTTTATGATAAAACTGGAATTTGCCTCCATCTATTTCCAATATACCATATTCTCTCCCATATACAGCTCCTGGATTAAATAGTGTAATTCCATTTTTTGAAAACAGATATTGAATATGAGTATGACCAAATATAACAATATCACATCCTAATAATTTTCCTCTCTCCTCTATTGAGATATAATTATATTTTACTCTGTATTCATGACCATGAGCCAGAAGGATTTTTAATCCCTCCAGCTCAAATACCATCTCATCATCATATTTTCTATCAAATATATCACAATTTCCACGTACTATATAATACTTAGAATTTGGACATACAAAGGAAAGCTCCTCTCCATCTTTGCTATGGTCTCCAGCACAGATAACAACATCTGGTTTCTCTTTTTCATATATTCCTATGAGTACTGCTGAGTTCATTTACGAACTTATGGTTAATGGATTCTTCCATAATGAAATAGATGAATTCTTACTTGGTATTCTTGCTAATAATGGGGATAAGACTATTGTATCTGGTTTAACAGATAAAGAAAAGGTTTCTCTTAACTTCTTAGTAAGAAAGTAGTTAAATGTATATGAAAATGCTCTTGGTAAAAGATTCTTTGTAAATGGAGCATTAAGAGATTATACTAATCCTAGAAAGGGTTATACTACTCGTTATACTAAACTTGATGGTATTACTGACTCATAGAAGAAAAGAATTGTATATGAGATATCACAGAATATACACTGGAATACAGATAAAGATTTATTAATGTCCCGTATTCCTGAGTAGGTGGTAAATGGTATGATTAGAGTAATAACTAATCATCCCGAATTAGCACCTAATGATGATACTCAAATACGTTTCGGTAATGATGCTATTACTTTCTCTCTTAGAGAGTTAGGTTATAGTAAATAGAACGGTAAACTTGTAAAAGTTAATGAGCCTATTCTTATGGCTGCTTGGTTTATCAATCATGGCAAGATAAAGACTGATTTGGGTGATCATGCTTTTAAAGCTCCTTTTGTATATGCGGATGATGTGAAAGTAGTAGAATCATAGAAGAAGGCTTCTACTGCTACAAGATCTTCTATTGCTTCTAATGGACAGACTATAGCTACTCAATCTCCAGTTAAGGCTACTCCTGAAAAGAAACAAGGTACTCCTAAACAACCGGTAATAGCTGAACCTGCTACACAAGAGAATCTTGATAAATACGGTCTTACTATTCCTTCTAATTAGAAATTGCTTCCTGGTCATACTTGGGGTATTATCACTAATAGACAAGGTAAGAAGATTGTATTATAGACTCCTAAAGATAAAGTGGCAGGAGTATTCTCTACAGTAAGAGGTACTAATACACTTAATGCTGAATCTGCTAGAAAATGGTTAGTAGATACACTTGGATTGGATCCAGAGAATGTTATAGTAACTAATGCTATGTTTGCTACTGGTTCTAATGAAAAGGCTTATGGTATTATGAGAATGGTAGTCAATGCTATTACTCAAGAAATAATGCCACAAATAGGTTTATCTTTACAATCTGGAGAAGGTGTAGAATATCATGAAGCATTTCACTATGTTAGTTTACTGTTACTGAATGAAGCTCAACGTAGAGCTGTATATCAAGAGTATGTCAACACTCATAGTGAAGCTAGAGATTATACTGAACAGTAGGTTGAAGAAGCTCTCGCAGAGGAATTTAGAAGTTATATGATTAATGAAAAGAATCCTTCTCTGCGATATAAAATCGTCAAATTTTTTAAGAATGTAAGAGACTATATTAGAGCTTTATTTGGTAAACCTAATTTCCCTAGACAGTTATTTAAAGCTATTAAACAAGGATAGTTTAAAGATTATAAAGTAGCTGATATCATAGCTGAAGAATTCTATAGAAAGCATCCTTATGGAGTAACATACTATATACCCGGCCTTACTGCAGAGCAAGTTAATAATATGCCTAACATATTTGACTCTTAGACTTTCTATAGTGTGGCTAATTCATTGACTTCTACTGCTCTATCAATGTATAATATTAGAACTATTGACGATGTTCATGCATTGGATATAGATGGTATGTTTGATACTATTCAGGACAGAATAGATGCAGGTTGGATTGCTGAAGAATACGTACCGTTAGTAGAGGATGTCGTAAGTAATAAAGATATATTCAAGAAGAATATATTAAGCAGACTTAATCAATTAGGTATTAGAGAAGTAGATAAGCAACAGACTGAAGAAGATAATAGATTGGATACTGAAACTGGTGATAATTCTGATAACACTTGGGATAAGAATCAAGGAGATATATCTAAGAAAGATAATATTGCATTCAGAGCTAAACTGTTCTTCTATTCTGTACCTAAGTATGAATACACATTTATTAGAGATGAACAGACTGGAGTAGTTACTAGAGAAATAGCTCCAGTATTAGATGAAATATTTGGTATTCCTACTACTGAATCATTCAACATCGTATGGAATAAGATAATGGAGAATTTGTGGGACATTGATTCTTATCAAGATATTATTGATACTACAGCTAGATTAGCTGAAACAGATCCTACATTCTATGCATTGAATGAAATGTTTACGTCTGAAGAGAATCCTATTGATGATAATACTAAGACTCAGCTAGAGACTACAATTAAGTCAGCTAAGATTCAGATGAATACGATTGAGGCTAAATCAGATACTCCTAATATTACATATGATATGTCAGATGAGTAGAAGGATTTTGAGACAGCTGCTGCTCTTAAGAGATCTATTTGGGAAGTATTAGATAGTGATAATCTTAGAAAGATTAGACGTTTACCATCAAGGTGGTCTAAGGCATTTTTTGCATCTGCTAATGTAAAAGTGGACGATAACGGATAGAGATATCTCGATCCTAATGCTGTTAAGTATGTCAATTCACGAAGAACCAGACTTAATATATTGGCTACTAAAGCTAAGAAGTTAAAGAAAAATATGCCTGATAGTGAATTAGTACTACAGGAAATGAAAGATAATTTCATACAAATATGTAATGCTATTCAAATACCATTTGATGAATTAGCTCTTAATTATTTATTGTCTTAGATGCCAGATTCTAACATTACAGATAATGAACAATTAAACAAGTTTATTTCATTCTGGTCTTCTAAGGAAAGATAGAGCTTTAATAACGGTGTATTAGGTGATATCGTAGCTCTTGGCTTATCAGGTAAATCTTATATTAAAAAGCGTTCTGGGCAAGGTACAGCAAGAACTATTGACCGTATATTCAATTATAGCTCTAAGGATGCTCAGATTAATAAAATGGCTGTAGCATATGGTAAGGTACATCCGTCTCCACAAGAATTCAGTGTAGTAGGAGCAGATGGTGCTTTAGTATATCCTATTAGCGAAAATAATTATTTTTCAGATTAGGTACGTAATATCAATAAAGATGCTCATGGTAAAAGACAATAGATATTAGATACTCCTTATAGTAGAAGAAGTTTGATTGCAAATGCTAAAGATACTAACTTTAAGTTGCATAACTTCTTAGCACTTAATATAGGAGAATCAAGTCGTGATTACTTTGGCATTACACCTATTGAAGACTATATAGCTAAATTAACTCTTACCTTCAACAATCAGATGATACTACCTACTATGTCTGATAAAAAGACTTGGTACAGTATATCTGGTTTACAATTAGTAAGAGATACTATAACCTCTAAGTACTTTGATGAAGGTACAGCTAATTACTATGCTGTATTAGGTGAAGAGATACCTGATGATGTACCTTTAATCATTACTGGTGATAGACGATTTAGTAAGAGAACTCTCGATATCTTTATTAATTATTGGTTAGATGAATTTGATGCAGTATTTGATTACTATGTTCATAAGCCATTTGTAGAAAAGAATCCTACTCTGAGAGTTGATAATTACCACGGTAAGATTAAGAATGGTAAGATGGACGCCAGTGGCAATGGTGGTAGATTTAGATACTTTAGTAGTCTTAGAGTTGGTGATAGAATCATTAATATTAACTAGGATTTAGCTAATCTCGAAAAAAATGGTTCTAATGAAGAAGTAATGCAGTATCTTAAAGATCTTAAAGTATTATTGCTTGGTTCTGAAAGAGTTAATAGTAGTGAAAAACTGAATGCCGGTGCTAATATTTATCAAGCTATGAATAATCTACTTGTAGGAGCTACTACAAGAGAGATGAACAAACTTGTAAATAGAGGTATATTGGGCTTCAAAAATGGTAGGTTTGTAAATAAACTTATTCCTTACAATATATACTCTTACTATAAAAAAGCAGCTAATAGTAATATGTATGCTACGGAAGAAGGTTCATTACTTAATGAAGATATACTGTACTCTATTATTGGTTCTCATGTAGCTAATAGTGCTTTATCTATTATAGAAGTAGAGAAATGCTTTACAGGTGATCCTGCTTACTATAAATGGAAGAAGTTTAATAAGGAAGTGAAAGATGATAGTGGAGAAGTAATAGCAAGCTACGATGTTATATCTGGTCGAGATGTAGATAAGATTAAACGTCTATCTGCTGTACTTTCTACTGGTACTAATCTTAGAACTATATGGGATAATCCTGCAGAAAACGACACTTCTATTAGTGTATTGCATTTGAAGGATAATGAAATTGGTTCTGAATACTATGGAGAATTGTATAAAATATTCCGTAACTCTATATTAAGAGATTTGCTTAGTCAAAGATATCCTGCTTATACAGATGATATGTTGATAGAGGCTCTTAATACTGAAGAAAAGGAATAGAAATTCTATGATTCTTTGGATAAAGAGCAATAGAAGTTCGTAGATAGTTATTCTAAGAATAGTGCTAATCCTTATAGTGACGGAGCTATTAACCAATCTGATGCTGCTGTATATGTACGTCCTGCTTTATACAGGCGTATTATGAAAGCACTTGGTAATTGGTCTGATGAAATAGAAGAGGCATATAGAATAATGGAAGGAGAAGACGAAAGTTGGCTCAATGATCCTGTTAAGTATGCTAAAACTACTTCAGCTCTTATCAATCCTTTGAAGATGGTTTACTTTGGTGATCATCGAGATAGCCAGCTTAATTTGAATATACCAGTATTTGATAAGATGGCAATGTTCCCTATGTTTAAAGTGTTAGCTAAGGGTGATAATAGACTTCTTTATGAGCGCATGAACAATGAAGAACTGGGAACTATTGATATGCTTACCTTTGAATCTGCTGTTAAAGTAGGTGGTAGACAAAAGTATCAAACATATTTGGATAGTATGAATAATACTTTCAATATGGAAGATCTTGGCAAACCGTCTTATGATAAGTATCATCAAGAGGGCAATCTGCCAGTATTTAAGTAGGATATCAGTAACTTAAGATTGCAGCTTAATACTAGTCCTCATGAACATTTAGACCGCTCATTTGGTACTTAGGCAGTTAAGATATGTCTTGGTAACCTTATAGATGATCGTACCTATGGTAATAATAAAGGACAGTCTGTTACAGGTGCTCAAATCAAAGAAAGAGTAATGGGAGCTATTAATAGACTATCTGTAAGAGGAGCTAATGACGTATTAAAACGATTCCTTAAAGACGGTACTATTAATAATAAAGCTTTATCAGATTACTTAATAAGTCAGGCTGTTTCCTCAGGTATGTCTGATGAAGTCATTGATGGATTTAAGTTAGATGAAAATGGTGAATTCCGTATTCCTCTTGCTGCTACAAGTTCAAGAAATTGGGTTGAAAGCAGAATAATATCTTACATTAATAAACAAGTAGTAGATTTAAATACTCCAGGTGGCTCAGCTATTCAGATGTCTTCATTTGGTTTCAAAGCTACTGGTGCTCGTAAACAATCTGCAATAGGTACTGCATTTAATGATGGTAAGAAATTACGTTTCTTGAATAAAGACGGTAGTATGGATGTCATGCTTAGTACTAACTTCTTTAGACACATTGTACCAAAAGAGTATCAAGGTAGTTATGGCCAAATGAGAAGATGGTTACTTGAGAAAGGTATAATAGGTAAGGATGCTACTCCTATGGGTGTTGGTTACCGTATTCCTACTCAGGGTCTTTCTTCAACGTTTAGCTTTAAAGTAGTAGATGTGTTACCAGATAGAATAGGTGATACCATCATAGTTCCTGATGAATTTACTGCTATGACTGGTTCTGACTTCGACGTTGATAAATTGTATTTAGCTACTCTCAATTATGACGAGAATGGTAATATAATGCAGTATGAGACAGATGAAGAAGGAAACGTACTACCGGAAGACAAGCAGAGTACTAAGGCATTGTAGAATATGATTATATAGAGTTATCAGTTAGTAGTATCAGATAGCAAGAATATGGCAGAAACTAGAGCTTCTATTGATACTCTTACTAAGTTACTTTAGAAAGATATTCTACCTCTTATACAGCCTTCTGTTAAAGAGGAAGCTTTGCCAATGTATGAACTATTGCCTTCATTCCAACTTGCTCGTAAAGAGGAATATACAGGTGGTAAAGCAGGTATTGCTCCGTTTGCACTTAATTCTACTAATCACTGTTTAACTCAATTAGTACATCTATAGATGATATATACTAAAGGTAATCCTTATGGTTTAGGAACTATAGATGCTATCAGAGGTAGAGATGGTTTTAGAATACTAGACTGGTTATCAGCAATGATTAATGCACATGTAGACGTTGCTAAAGATCCGTACATCATGGCTCTGAATGTAAATCAAGTTACTTATAACATGACTAACTTACTGTTACGTGGTGGTATGGGTAAGACTACGTTCTATTTCTTAGCACAGCCTATATTGAAAGAATTTGCTGATTCTATGATTGCTAATAAGGGTGTATATGGTGTTACTACTTAGACTGAAAATCAGGTAGTTGCTACTTTATATGACAAGTACTTTAAACAATACAAATCATATATAGATTCTTTAGATAATAGTGACCCTACTAAGTATGATCATATTAAGAAGTATAATAGTATAGCAGATGAAGTAGGTATAGATTTAATATACGACAAAACTAAATTTGTACACGATAGAAGTACTGTGTTCAATGATAGTAGTCTTATCAACGGTCTAACCACCAAAGATCCTTATACTCAGTTAATTGTTCTTAAAGCTTACAATGAGCTTAATACTGATGCTAAGAGATTAAGTGAATTGGTACATCGTTCTTAGATTGATACTAAGAAGTTTGGTAATACTCTTGCTCAATAGATGAACTTCAGAAATTCATACGAGACGTTCATATATGATAATGCGGAATACTTCGTTATTGAAGGATAGGAATTTGATGAAAAGAATCCTCAAGAAGCTTTACGTACTTACTTTGGTAAAACATTCTTAAGTACTAAGTTACATCACGGTACTTCGTTACCTCGTAAATTACTGCGTTCTTAGGCATTCCCTGCAACTTAGGTATTCCAGAATATCTTCACATCAGCAATGGGTATATTTGGTCAAAGAAAGGACATTGTATATAATAATGGACAAGAGGCAATAGCTTATAAGCATATAGGAGATAAGAAATTCGTAAACAGATTCTCTTCCTATATTGACTCTATTATTAGAGCAAGACTGTCTAGAGACTTACCTGCATTACATGCTACTGATGAAGAATTAGTAGGTATGCTATATGGTGAAGATAGTATGTGTAAAAGATTAACTGGTATCAAGTAGTACATAATGGAGAACAAAGATAGATTCCCGTCGTTAATTGGTCAAGATGGTTATATACGCAATCAGTTACTTAATTATTTACAGGAATATCAAGCTGATGGTACAGTATAGTTAATAGACCGTATTGTATTATCTGATTCTTCATTAAGTAATGACTATGAGACTGAGAATCAATTAGTATCCGCTTTTGCTGAATTACTTGAGTCTGATGATCCTATAGTTAGAGAATTTGCTAATGACTTAGCTAAGTATGCATACTTAACTTCTTATGATGAAAGAGGTAGTAATAACTTCTTTAATCTTGTTCCTAATAAGTGGAAAGAAGAAAATGGTTATGTAAACGTTATTAAAGAAGGTTTAAAGTCATTTAAGAGTTCCTCTAATCAAGCTGCTTATGCTTCTATTGCTGAAGAGAATGATAATGCTGATGCCTTGTATTTCCCTTCTATCAACATTACTATTGCACGTAATTTATGGTAGGATGATAGTGTAGTTCAACCATTTGAAATAAATGCGGAAAAAGGGGATAAAGTATTACATCGTACTTCTGAAAGAGGGAGAGTAAGAACTACCTTGAAAACAGATTTATTTGCTACTTCACGTTCTAAGAAAGAATTTATTAAAGTAGTAAATGGAGCAGGCACTTCTAAAGTAACAGAACTATATAGAAAAGTAGGTCAAGTTTCTTATATTAATGAAGAAGGTGAAACTGTAGGAAGAGGTACTAAGTATATATATCAAAGAATACCTAAATTAGGTGTTATTGATAATGGATTTAGAGTTATGGAGTTCTAGAAACATAGCTTAGAACCTTCTGCATTTGAAGCGAACTCATTTAATTATAATGCATTACTGACTGAAGGTGAAATTGAAACATTAGCATTGAAGGCTATTAAAGATCCTAAAGCTGATTCTGGTTTTACTAAACAGTTCTTCCCTGGAGAAATAAATTCTATTAAAGCAAGAATAGAATAGGATGCAAAAGAAATAGCAGGTACAGAAGATGGAAATCCTGTTATGGATAATGTATCTAATATTGATGTTGAAGACGTAATTGTTCCAACAGAAGATGTTACTATTACTCCAGAAATGATGCAAGAAGCTACTGATTTTGTATACGGTACTATCGAAACAGAAGACTTTACTGCAATTGAGGCAATAGAAGATTTTATGCAACAAATAGAAGATGTAAGTCAATTGACTGAAGTATTTGAAGCCCAATCTGCTCCTGATATAGAAACTGTATCTGATACAGCACAGAATGAAAGTTTTGAAGATATGTCTGCATTAGCGGAATTGGGTAAGAAACGTAGAAAAGAATGTGAATAATTATGCAGTGTTTAAATTTAAAGAATAAAGAAGTTAAAGCAGCTTTTGATGAAGTAGCAAAGGTACTTAATAGTGAAGACGCTGCTTATTATGTCATATCTGAAAATAATGGTTACGCTATAGACTAGGATCCTGATGGATCTTAGTCTTAGCTATTCCAAGACCTATTATAGAAATATAATGGAGATAGAGATAAGGCTATAATTGAAAGAGCTAAAAGCTTTGATTACTTGTCAGCTGATATATAGACAAGAAATCTAAGTTTTGAAGAGTAGTTTTTATCTAGTACAGATGAAAATGCTAGATTTATAGAAGTATCTATTGATAATTTAAATAAGTATAACTTTAATACTAAGAAAGAATTAGATGATAGATTGAGAAGTATACGAAAGAATCTCGAACAAGGGCTTATATCTCGTCTTAATTCTATTGATGAAAAGGATTCAGCTAAGAGAACTGAATTAAAAGAACAAATCAGATATCAGATAAAGAATATATAGAATGGAGTTATAGAGGACATAAAAGTTATTATGGACTTTACTAACGAACTTAAGGATGACATTAGAACAGTAGCTAGAGAAGTAATAGATGCGTATAATAATCGTACTAACGCTTTATCTGACGAAAGATTAGTTTCTCTTAATAAGAACTACTTCGGATTCTACTGTAAATATGCAAATGAGGTGTATAATTCTTTAGTAGACTTATCAAGCTATAGTGATATTATAGGAACTAAAGAATATGATAAACTGATGTCAGACTTATCTATATGTAAATCTATTCTTGATGCTTGCTCTGATCATGTTAAGCGTATGTAGGTATAGAATGCTAGAGAAATTATGCTTAATAATGGTATTTAGGTAGGTTCACCCACTATATATAATTACTTGGCTGAGAATACTAAAGAGACTAATAACGATATCTCTTCTCTTACACGATGGTTTGGTGCAGGTGATAAGATTAATGATGAAGCTATCAAGACATTATTCAATATACTTCAGAATACTGAGAATACTATTAATAATAATACTTTTGTGAAAGCACACTCTTTGTTAGAGAAATTAAAGGCTGCTGGTAATAATCAAAAAGTATTGTTTGAAGTAGATGATGAAGGTAAAACTACAGGCTATATAGTAAGAGAAAGGAATTATGGTAAATTTCAAAGAGACTATAAAAAGTTCTTAGAGGATACAAGGAAAGAATTAGGTTTACATCCCGGAGAATTAACTTTACCAGAGAATAGAGAATTACGTATTCAGTACAATCGTAAGCGTAATGAATGGCTTTCTAAGCATTGTGAGCGTAAATATACTAAAGAGTATTATGATATGTTTAATGCTCTTAGTGATGAAGCGTCTAATGCACGTGAAAACATTATGATTAAGATCCGAGACCTTACTAGTAAGTATAAGAATATAGATGGTATAATTCAGTACGAGAAGTTTACCGAAGAAGAGTGGAATAGGTTACAAGTCTTATTCTTAGAAAAGAAACAATTGGCAAGTAAGTATGACCTTATGGGTAATGAAAAGCCAGAAGGTTCTATTGAAAGACAAATAGCTGACGAACTTACTGAACTTAATGATAAGATAGCCAAAGGTCTTAAAATGAAGACTAATCTGGAAAAGTTTGAAGCAGTACGTAAATAGAAAGAACAAGAACTTAGTGATAAAGACTATAATAAGTGGTACGAAAGAAATACTCGTACAGTATATTCTGAAGAATTCTATGACTTATTATCTAAAGTAGATAGAACTAATTATGGAGAAAAGTATGAGGAATTAAACCGTCAAAAAAGGGAAATACTTAATGCTTTCAGAGATGATAAGACTGGTGAGATTAATACTAATCTTATGTCTAATCATGTTATGAATTTAATTAATAGATTAGATGCTCGAATGAGAGTTATTCGTAAATCTAAGAAAACAAATAAGTAGAAAGCTGGTATTAAGTTTGAAGACATAGCTAAAATAGTTCCTACTGATAGATATAGAAGAGACTATGCAGAAGCAGCCATGCTTGATTAGGAAATGCCTGGTACTCTTCAAGATTTTGAACTTAGACATACTTATAGAGATGCACAAGGTAGAGTACATCCTAAATCCTATTATACTAAGATTGTACCTAAGGATGATAAATATATAACTGTACAACCTTCAATGAATTTCTCTGAGATATCTGAAGAATCTCCTTTCTATAATAAGAACTTTGATAGAACTAATGATGAATACTATCAGCCTAAAATGTCTTTATATGATAATAGTAAGGCTTATAAAGCTGTAATGCAGAATAAAGAGCTTAAGGAATTACGTCAAGCTATTATAGATACTATGGAAGAGTCTAATAATAAATTAGATAATTTACATAACTTAAATAAGTATAAGTTGCCATAGATATCAGGCTCTTGGTATAAATTCTTAAAGGCTCATAATTATAATCCTTTTACTGCTACTAAAGATTATTTACTTGATAGTGTATCTGTTAAGGGAGATGATTAGGGTATGCAGAAGAAGGTTAGAACTGCACCTGATGGTACTTCCTTAGCTATGGTTCCATAGTACTTTATTAAAGACTTAGATGATCCTGCTACTATTTCTGCAGATATGGTTGGTTCTGTTATTCAATACTTTAAGATGGCTGAGAACTTTAAATAGAAATCAGCTATCAAAGCTAAAGTAGAAAATATTAAAGCCTTCTTAGGTCAAAGAAAGTATACTGGTTCTAATACTGGAGTAGCAGCTGCGGTCAAGAAATTCTTTAAATAGAAAATAGAACCTAAAGATGGAGATTAGACTAATATTTATTAGTTTGCAAAGAAGTTCATAGATATGAATGTATATGATGTTAAGCTTAACTCTATTACATTCTCTATTGGAGAAAGAGAGTATAACATTACTAAGTTATTTAATAACTTACGTATTTATGGTACTCTACGAAACTTAGGTTTGAATTTTGCTTGTGCTTTTACTGGATTCTTTACAGCTTTGCATTCACATTTAGTAAATGCAATTACTGGTAGATATTATGATTTTTCTGATGCAGCAGCAGGTTTCAAGGACTTAGTGTATGATACCTTCAAGTATGGTATTAATGCTGGTAATAAGTATTATAAGAGTCCTCAGATGGCAGCTATGGATTATTTTGAAGTAGGTTCTACATTAGAAAGTTTGTCAAGAAATACAAACCGTAATAGATGGCTCAACGTATTACAGAATGAGTGGGCATTCGGAATTTATTCTATGTCTGATTATTTCATTAAAGGACAAATTCTAAATTCTGTTATGTACAACTATAAAAATGTAAACGGTGTGTTTCTATCTAAAGAGGAATATTTCAACAAATATGGTAGAACAGAAGATACTAAGGATAATTGGAAGAAATACAAATCCTTTAAAGCTTCTATCAAATTTGTTAATGGAGAATTAAAAGCCATTGACCCTAAAGACCAATATGCTGTTAATAAAGCTAAATTTACTGTAGGTAATACGGCTAAGAATCTAGCCGCATCTGCAGATGGTTAGCTTACACCTTTATAGAAAGCACAATTTACTACTAATGTATTTGGTGCTATGTGTATGATGCATAGATAGTATATACCTATCATTATGCAAGAAAGATGGACAATGTCTAAATAGTGGGACTATACTTCTTAGAGATATGTAGAAGGACTATTAAGAACTCCATTAAGAGTATTCTCTGAAATATACAAAGACAAAAAAGGTATAGATATTCTTACTACTTCTTTTAACCAACTTGTATTAAATAAAGGAATACAAGATAAGTTAACAAGAACTAATCTTAAAAAACTTAAAGTAGAATTATCTCTTATTCTTGCTATGTGGCCATTTATAGCCTATATTACAGGACAAGCCGCAGATGATGATAAGCGTAATAAATTATTAAACTTATTTGCTTATGTAATGGCAAGAACCTCTTTTGAATCAGGAGCTCCATATAAGCTTACAGATGTATATAGTACTATTAAAACTCCTACACCGTTATATAGCTTAATAGATAACTTTGGTGCAATTGTATCTTATCCTATAGAACAATTCTATGGATTATTTACAGATGAAAAAGATAAAAATAAAGTAATATCTAGAGGAGCATACAAAGGAGATACTCGACTAGAAAAAGCTTTCTGGTAGTCTACTCCATTTAAGAATGTTATAGAACTTAATGATATTCCAAGTAAACGAAGATACTACGATAAACAAATCGCAGGTAATTAAAAATAAAGCCAGGCTATTACACCTGGCTTTTTTGTTGGCACTGTTCACATGCTTCACATTTTAAACAATCAAAAAAAGAATCACTTAAAAAATCTTTCCAAATAATACAAACTTTAATTAAAAATTGCTTACTTAAGAGTAGAGATCCGTTTGTATAAATATCTTTATAAATGTCTATGTATTCCTTATCAAAAAGAGTAAATACATAGGCATATTGTTTTGTTCCATTATAAAATACCAACCGTTTATTATAATAGAATCTGTTCTGAGTAATCTCAGAAATAATATACTGATCATATAATCTATTATAGACTAATCCAATACTATTGTTATTAAGTATTAACATATCTATAAAAGTATCAGTATTAAATACATAAGGATTTAGTTCAAAAAGGGCTGCGTATAATCGTAGCCCTTTATTGTGTTTACTAAAATCTATCATGCTGCTTCGTCAGTTACTTCGACTTTATCTTCAATTGTAGAATTATCTACTTCTTCAACTTTATTCTCATCAACTTCATCAGCCGGATTAGTAATGACACAACTATTTATTGTCATCTCAATATCCAAGTCTTCTACTGTCTTAGCTTGTAAGTTCTTCAATTCCATCATTCTCATAATATTTACGAGTATGTTCCCAATTGTTAGAACTGATATGATATGATATTTCTGTTAAAGCTTCTGATATTATGTCTTTACGCTTGAGTAACTCCTCTTCGTTAAACATATTAAATACTCTAACTTCATACTTACCATTTGTTTGTATAGCAATAATATATGCTTCTAAGTCATAGTCATCTACATTGAGATTTAACTCGTTAAGCATATACCAGGTAATAGCACAAAGGTAAAAAGCTATTTGCCTATAATAATCAAACTCCTCTACGGAATGTTTGAAGTTATAAATATCACTTGTTGTTTTGAGGTCTATCAAAATAATTTTCTTATTAACGTGATCAAACATAACTCTATCTAATAAAGACTTACAGTCTATGTTCTTATATTGCCAGTTAATATGAAATTCATTATGACAGGTATATGTAGTCGGAACATTAAATAACAGTTTATTAGCTGCTACATGTTCTTGGAGATTTTGCTTAATTTGTTTAAGCATATTTAAGTCTGCAAAAGAAATTACTTTCTTTGTAGTACTTATTTGAAGATAGTTAATGTAGTCACTGTAAGTTTCTACAATCTTCTTAGCTTCGTTTTTCCTAATTTCTGCAGATTTTGTATTATTGTAAGAATTATTATATGCTTCTAATAATAATTTATCATCATCTGCTAAAGGATCTGTTAATTTATGTGAACTATAATATTCACATAAATCTCTTTGTTGTTTTACCTTTGGAACTTCAAAGTCTAATATCTCATAGTCTTTCCAAAATTCCTCAGGTTGAAGAATGTATTCATGTATCATAGTACCTTTTTCAAGAAACTTAGCACTCATACCTTCTTCTTTTCCATCTAACATATCACGAAGATATCTTGGACCTTTTTTAAGAAACCAACCTATTGCTGAATTTGAAATTCTAGTATTATCCTCATAATATGGAATTTCTATATTCATCATTCTTTACGATCTTCTTTTACGTATTTTTCAAATTTGTCTAAATACTCAAAACCTTCTTTGATTCTATTCATTGTACGAAAATTTATGAAAGCATTCTCAAAACATCCTTGTTTTAAGGCATTTTCAATATTCTCTTCTGCTTCTATTATATCCTGTTCCATTTCTATCTTTTTTGTTTTTATATAAAGATCGAATTTACGAGACATAACTTTTTCGTCAATAAAATCTTTTGCTTTCTTAATTGCTTTCTGTATCAAGTTCATAATCTTCATCTGTTAAATTTTGCTCATCATCTATAATATCTCCAGTTACTGGTAGAGGAATCTCATCCTCTTTTATAGGAACAATGTCCTTATTAACATCAATAACTATAGGCTTAAAATTATCTTTTATGTTATACATATCATTCAATATAGAACAATTATGTCTATATTTATTATTTTTAATAAAAGAAGTTCCTTCATGCCAATGACCGTATAGATGATATTTTATATTTTTAGGTATAAGATAGTTTAATATACCATTATAATAGGGATTATCATGAGTAAGAAGTACATCTGTATCTTTTGGAATATTATCATAACAACAAGTATTACTTTCCTCATTATAATCATCCTCAAACGCCCATCTTCCATTTTGGAACTTTATAGGACGTATAAAAGGGCAGCCGTAGAACTTTATTCCTTCGTAAGTATATTCACTATTTATAAGAATTTCTAACTTACCGTTAGTTCTAGCGCTTAAATCTTTGCGTAATTCTTCAAGATAGCCTTTTTTATAAGCATCTTCAAGAAAAAAATCATGATTTCCAGGAGTAATAATTACCTTTTTACAAGGTAATCTATTAATCCAACTAGTAAATCTATTATACCACCAATGTCTAGATTGTTCAATTGAACGTTGTTCAACTAATCCTACTATATCTCCACAGATACATAGTACATCACACTCTGGTATATCAATAAAATTACCATGTAAATCACTTAAACCACATACTTTCATAATATTAGAAAAGGCTAGTATTTCTACTAGCCTTATTTTTTTTAGTTACAAGAGCACATGATTATCTTGTGTAGACTTTCATCTTCTTCGTATTCTTCGTCATCATCATACAACCAATCATCATCATCCTCATCTTCCTCATCTTCATGATCTGATGTTTCTTCGACTATATTCTTTTTACCTTTCTTAGATGAAATATTCATATCGTTAAATATTTCTTCATTAGAAAGTTCAGGGAATAAGAGTTTCTCATCAATAAATGACAAGATATTATCAATAGATAATAAACCAAAGTTATTTACAATAAATGTATAAGTATCTTCAATCTTATCTTCTGCAATACCTTTGTCTCGTAAGATTTCACGTAAGAATCGAGCATTATCGTTTGCTTCAAAGTGTCTAATGTAACGGACACGTGAACAACGATCTTTCAGATAATCATTTACTCTATCTTCGTTATTACAAGTAAACAGAACTAATTTCTTAGCATTAGTCTGTACACCATCAAGCCATCCTAACAAATCTTCTGTATCCCAGTGTTTATCTACCTCATCAAAGATAATTGTAACAGGAGTTTCGAACTTACGGAAGAAATCGTTAATACGACCTGTAGGATAATCTTCATCTACCACAATAATAGGTAGATTAGAATTTTTAGCTATAACTTTAGCCATAACGGTTTTGCCAGTACCTTTAATGCCACTAAGCATTACTCCAGTAGACAATTTACTTGTTTTCTGGAAATACGTATTTACACGTTTGATGAAAATATCATCACTCTTTGTTGTATATACTTTGGCTGGGAGACTAAGTGAACCATCTTCTTCAAAATAGGACATTCCGTTGTAACGGTCCCATTTCAAATTATATACTTTACCATTTATCAAGTTATAATCAAGACCTGTAGGTTTATTGACAATTCGTTCTCCAACTTTTATAAATTCTGACATAATCTGTTAATTTTTGGTTTTTAATTCATCGATCATAGCATCGACTTGCTTTTGGTTTCTAACTAAATATAGTTTATAGTTAGAATTACTCTTCATTAGAGTATACTTAAAGATTTTCCAACGTAAAGGGAATGAATCTCCAATGAGTCCTTTACATTCAATTATAAAGTCTTTACCTATAAAATCAGGTAAGTAAGTCATAGCTCTTACTTTCTCTCCATTATATTCGAACTTAGGTATTAACTCAAAGTGGGTTGATTCATATTCAGCTGGAATTTTAGCTTCTTTAAGTTTTTTGTATGTATAGGTTTCAAGTTTACTTCGGAACTTTATACCATTGTAGACATTAGGTGTAGCATTTTTTACTCTACCTTTTGTCTATTTCTTTTTATTTTTTGGTTTCATATTTCCAAATATATCCGTTAGGATCTTTATGTAAGTTATTACAATAACCACTTATTGTACTCTTAGATAAATTACTAAGCTCTGCAGCTTCTTTTAAACTTGTATAGATACATAGTAAACATCCTTCTTTATTAAATTTTAATACCTTCTTATATTTCTTAAGTGGCAATTTATTATAGTTCATATTATACTTTCTAGTACACCATTCAAGATTATTAATATTATTATTATGTTTATTTTCATCTTTATGGTTAACATCTGTATAATTATTTGTGTTTTCTAAAAAAGTAATAGCTACTAACCTGTGTACGGTTTTTGTTTCTATTTTACTATTTTTAGATAAATTTACTTGTAAATATCCTGAGTTTTTAGCAAACTGCTGTAGTATTTTACCTTTTATCTTTCTGGTAGTATAACGATCTCTCTTAACTACTCTATCAATTGACCTTATTCTTCCAAAATTAGAAGCTTCATAATTTTCATAATTTGGTATAACTTTCCAAATTTCATTTTCTTTTTTCATGCTGTTAAATTATATAAACATATAATATTATAACGCATGTTTATATTGTTTGTTAACAATTTTCTCTATTTCTTTTTTTACAATTTCAAAGTTATTTAATTTTATAGCATCCGATACATCTTTTGCATTTAAATACTTTGGTATAAAACAAGCTTCTAAGCCCATTTTAAGGCTTATTTTACGACTATATCTTACTCCTGCTGGGTCTCTATCAAACAGGATTATAATGCGCTTAAAACGCTTCTTAAGATCCTCTAATATATCATTAGGAATAAAAGTACTTTCAGATGAAGGAGATATTGCGGGTATTCCCATCTCATAAAGGCACATTACATCTTTCATACTCTTAGTTATAAATAATACATCTCCTTTTTTAGGTAATTGAGCATAACCTTGAATGTCATATTCAGTTAAGTTATTACGCCATTTTGTATATTTATCTGCTAATGGTCTATAAATTTTAAAGTTATTGTATACTTTATAAGCATACATAGGATTTTCAGGTTTATAAATACCTTTTACAATACCATTGCATAAATAGTATTTAATACTATTAACATTAAATTTCTTTAATGTTTCCTTAGATATATTAAATTGTTGCCAGTAATTTATATCAGTTGAAGTAAAGTCCTGGCGTACTACTCCAATAACAGTATCTGTAGATAGAATATACTGTTTACTATTATCTAAAGTAGTATCAGGAGTAATATGTAATTGTTTAATAATATCTTTAAGAATATCATTATAATTTGTTATTCCTGTAAATAAGGACACAAACTTAATTACATTTCCACATTCTCCTGTACCGTGATCTTTAAATAATAGCTGCTTTGTTCGCTTACTATAATAAACTCCAAAAGAAGGGTTTTTATCCTTACGAAATGGACTATTATAGATAGCTCCTACTTTGAATTGCCCTAAGTAATGAGTATATATGTCGTATTCGGTTACCTTAGATAATATATAATCTAAAGTAATACATTCTGTGGGTTTCTTTACCCTTCTTTTATCATACATATCCTGTACGCGTTAGTGTGGGAGAGGATGGATTCGAACCATACCACACGCTATCCCCATTCGGCGACCTGTACTACCTATTACAGTTAACGCATCTCCCGTATATCCTATAGCTCTCACTACTATAGGATAAAATCTGTTATTATATGTTATTTTTTACATTAGCGTAAAGTTTAAAAAAATATTAGACAATATATGAATAATCTCTGGAAAATTACTTTACATCTTTGTGTTCGCACGAAAATAGTAGTAATCAATACAAGAAATCAATATTCAGTACTGCTACCATTTTTATAGGACAGTAAAATCTTTCATCTAGTGATAAAAGCTATACTTCCTAAAAAAGACGTCGAAATAAACTTCGTATCATAGGACTCACACCTATCTTTGTACACCACTATGCGGGATTTAGGCATAGCTGCTATTTATTGCATAACGTATCAATCTATTTCAAATAATTTTATTATCTGCTTTATTTTGCTATCAGCAGATCTTTTATTTAGACACTCTCCATGATTAATGACAATATTCTCTCTGGTCTGTTCGAGCTCCATTTCTACAGCTCTTCCCATTCCCCAACCATTTTTATATCTACCCTTTTGATGAGCAAATAAATAATAGCGAAAAAACCAAGGACTAATTCCATTAAGTATTAATCCTTGATTCAAAGAATCTTCATGTCGTTTTAAACATACTTGTACTGTGTATTTAACACCTTGTTCTCCTTTATATGTACCACTTGAATCAAGAGTACAGTCACAAGAATATATTGCTACACGATATCCTAGATTCTCGAGTAAGTCTACAATCTGCATTGCAGTATAGGCTTTAACGAGCATCTCTTGTGAACCAATACAACAATTTTCGGATATTATTACATATATGTTTACTAAACGTCCACTTCCTATTCCATGACTTTTAATTCGCTTTTTCATAGCTGGGAAACCGTCTATAAGTCGATCATAGCTAATATCATCACCATCAGTTTCATCCCATTTGTAAGATCTCTTTGAGCCACCTAAATTAAGATTTAAATCTAGCTTCTTCATTTCAGCTAGACCTTTAGTGTAACTATATTGACTCTTTTTAATAGTTGCAATATCGTTACCTCTAAAGCTTATTTCTTCGGTTTGTAAGTGGCGCAAAGTATCTTCTATATTACCCTCAGGTGTAGGATGAAGAGCGTCTTCATAAAATTTACTAATGCTATCGTACGTATAAGATAATTCTACCATATAGAAGTTGTTTAATGTTTCTTAATAGCTTTTTCTATTCCTTTTTCAGTTAACCATCTAGTTAACTGCTCTTTCTCATTGTCTGTCCAGTTAATAGTCAGACGCCATTTCCAATCCATGAAATGATGATACTTAAGATTATGACCCGCTTGAATCATACGAGTAGAACATACTTTTCGTAAATTCTGCTCTTGAACGAAAGCTCTAAGAATTCGGACATATTCTACAACTTCTGCATCGTATCTATCTTCAAATTTAGCAGAGTACGTAACCTCTACAATACCACCAACAAAGCGGTCTATAGTGGACGCATCTAACTGGTTATTTGCTACATATTGACGATCACATCCAAAACCAAAAGTATTACTAGTAGCAATAATAATACAGTTTGGATGTCGATGAACTAAGCCCGTAGTAGTCTCAATTTCATCGTTAGCTAACGCTGCATTTAAGATCTGTGCAACTGCAGGATCTAATGCCGTTATCTCGTCAATCAATATAATAGATGGCTCAGCGTAAAATTCTGCAAAACGAGTCTTTTCACGCGTCGGATACTTATAACCAATAAACTCGGTAGCCGAAGTACCGATGCCACAACTAATACAAAGATAAGGTAATTCTAGCTCTTTAGCTACATTTCTTGCCATTGTACTCTTGCCGCATCCTGCTGGACCAACCATCCATATATTCTTTATGCCAGCGTCAATAGTTCTACGTAACTTATCTTCTGGCTCAAGGTCAGTAAACTTAAATCCTAGTCGTTTACTCTCCTCTAGATACTTTAGTCTCTCTGCTTCTATAAGTTCTTTTTCATGCTTATCAAGTAAATCATTTATTTCTGCTTCTTTCTGCTTAGCAGATAAACAATTAATAATCTTAATAGCCGTCAAAGATGTCTTGTACTCATTACCAAGATAATCGATAAACGTAAATCTACCATATGAGTCTTTAAGCTGGTAGATATCTTTTCTTAAGTTTAATCGCTTTTTCTTTCCATTTTCTTTTATAGTAGTAGATATAGCGGCATAGATAATATCTCCTACTTTCAATTCATCTCGTTTTACATTAACTCCATCTCTTGTGTTAATGTTTTGAATTGTGTACTTAGTATCTACTATCTCTGCATCTGTACCTGTTTTCTTAAGGAAAGTTTTATTAATAAATTTTGATAATCTCATATAAAAATTGATTTTTTAGTTCTACAAATAAAAAACGTGAGTGCATGCTATTTAGAATCTATGAATTTTGTAATTCGCCACCGCCTTTCACGGCTTGCATCGGATTCCTTCTTAGAGGTATGTCACCGATAAATTACTCACATAGCGGCATGCTACTCACGTATCGCTATATTATGCCTAGCGTAGACTTAGGATTTTATTGTCCTATTAAAACGGCAATCCATAAGGATTTTCTGCGTTGTTCTCTACTGCAGCTTCTACTGTAGGTGAGATACTGATGCTTTCACTAGGACCCGGATTAGCTACAGGTGTCTCGACATCTGCAACTACTGGCTTAGTAAAATTGTCAATACGCAGTTCTGTAATTGCTGAAGTTTGACCTTCAGGCAATATCATAGGCTCAATAAAAGTATATTTTGCATATGACGGAAGAGTAGTATAACCCTTATCGTTATATACAATTTTAACACGCAGAAGTTTAGACTTATCTGCTTTATTCAAATAGTCTACTACTTCTTTTGCAAATTCTTCAAAATTAGTACCGTTAAATACAAGTTCTTCGTCTTTGTAAAAACAAAGAAGCAACTGCATAGTACGAGAGAACTGATTATCTTCCTTTCTCTGTACATCTTCATCACTAAGTTGCCCGTTTTTATTATCAGGCTTCCATTCTGTTTGAGTCAGAGTTGCTCCGTTTTTCTCAAATACTACTTCAAAAAACTTTCTACCTGTAGGAGATTCAGCTACACGTGCACTTTTCAATGCTACATTCTCTTGAATACCTGCAGGAATAAACTTAACGTCATTCTTTGTTATCTGTTGCGCTCTTTCTTTACTATACATATCAATGTGTTTTATTCTGGTAAATAGATTCGATCCCAATGAGTTGTAATCTCATTGTTCTCATTACTTTCTGCAATAACTATGTTCTTTCCTCTTAAGTGAGGAGCTCTGGCTTCACGTACTGAGTTATCTCCACCTTCGAATGAGATATGAGTCTCATTCTTTTTACGATAGACATAACCTACAGCATCTGCTTCACCACAAACAATGTCTCCTAATCTTCCAACTAGGTCTATTGCCATTTCTGTAAGCTCTTCACCATCCTTATTAATCATTTTATCTTTAGTATGACCAATAAGGATGAAGTTATCACATAGTTCTTTAAACATAAAAATTACTTTCTTTACTGCCTCTCTAAGATATAAATAACCGGATCCATTAGGAAGCTGTCTTACATCATTACCCTTATACGTCTTACCCATAGGAGTTTGACGATATAAAGTAGCAGCATAAGGTAAACAGATTTCCTCTAAGCGAGTTGCATTATCAATTGCAATATACTTATAGGGTTTTGTACCTGTTTGAGTAATCTTTTGTCTAATTTGATTTGCTATTTCAGCTAAATCATTAACGCTTCTTGCTTGAATAGAAAGTGCTTCTAAGAACTCAGAACCACCTTCTAAGTCTATAATGAGACAACCTTCAAGCATAGAAAGTAAAGTCGTTTTACCAGCTTTTGGTTTACCGAAAAGTATCAGAAATCGTGGATTCTGCACCTTTGGTTTATTCTTTTCAGTTGGTAGTATTAACATAATAAATTAGGTTATACTACTTTACATCTAATATGATAGTATTTGATATAATCTGAAAGAATTTGATATTGTAAAGTAAATTAAAGATTTAATGAAGCATTAATTTCAGTATTGTTATTAATCATAACAATAACGTTATTAATGATAGTCTTTTCTTCGCGAGGTAAAGACATAATATATCCACGATTATACTTCGGGATAAGCTTATAACCTACCTGAATAAAATTTCCGTACTCTTTAACAGGAGTACCATCCGGCAAACGGAAATCATATAACGGTTTACGATAATCACGGCGAAGTTTAGCGTAATCATCTAATTTTTTCATAGCCAATTCAAACTGTGTTGCAAGGCTATAGTTTTCTTCTGCAAACGGACAATAAGTACACTTCCGATACTTAGCTACGTCACATGCAGAATATAAATCTGCACCAAAACGAATCTTATCGCTCGGTCCAATATACTGATAACTAAACGGTGTCTCTTCAGTATCGATACCATCGATTAACAACTCAGGATAAGTAAGAACTAAACGCTTTAGCAAATAGTTCTTATAAATACCATTCTTATCACACTTTTTGTTCGGAAGAGATATAGTTAAAATATTTTTCATAATTTCAGCCTACTTTATTATTAAATACTACTGTATGCTGCATCGTAGTACTCGGACTAGCTTCTATCAAATTACCATACTTAAGCTCATTGTTAAACTCTAATATACATGGTTCTCCAGCATCTCTTACTTTTAAGAAATGAAGATATACCTTGTCTTTTACAGGTAAGCGATTAACTCCATAGCTAAGTATATTAAGTAATTCTGGACGTGATAAAGCTATCACATAGTCACTAGCTTGGAATATTGCATCTGATGCAGCTAAATCACTACGCATAGGATAATGCATAGAAGGATTGTTTATCCTATCAGGTTGTTCAATATTTCGATTCATCTGTGAAATCTGTATAATACTCGTATTAGATAATTTCTTTTTACGAATAAACATTTTCTGTAAATCGACTATTGTTCCACGTTCACTTTCGCCTTCTACAAGTAAGGCATGGTCAAGTATAACAATAAGCCATTTATCCTTAGCTATTGTTTCGTGAAAATAATCTATAGTTTTTTCGATACTTTCTACAGTACTAGGAGTATCAATATAAAATATTTGATACTTTTTAATTTTTTCTGCTTCTTCTTTAACTTTATCTAAAGTAGCATCATCTATACTGTCATTCGCACTATATAATTCCGAGGTAGTGCGTCTTAATCGATTACTTAACTTTCGACCAATTTGTCTATAACTAAGCATCTCAAACGAAAAATCTAAGATTACAATATCCTGATCGGTATTCAAATCAATTAAATCAGTTTCAAGCGTATTCGCAAATGCTGATTTACCAGAACCTGAACCTCCTGCGATTGTTAAAATCATATTTGGTTCTAATCCACCACAGCAAACTTTATTGAACTTAGACCATCGTGTTTTTAAAGGCACGATTGTCTTATCCTTTCTAGCTTGAATATATCTAACAGATTCATCTGTTACTTCAGCTATTGTTTTAAACGGTAATGTTTTAAAGGATTCCTGTTCCATAACTATTTGCTGTTTGTTGTTCTAATTTCATTTGCTCTTCGTAACATTCCCACTCATGTTGAGTGAGCCATTTCCACATAGTTTTCATATAACCTATTTTGCCTGTTCGCATTTTATCATCTATTTCGTACCTCAGACAAGCCATAATATGATTATGCATTGCTTTGGATTTACCTATGATACGGTTATATTCCTTTCTACATTTGTTTATATTAGCTCTTAGAAAGCCTTTTGTACCATCAGGCCTTGTAACATAAACTGGAAATACTTCATAGAACTCATTGAACATACTTTCTCTATCTTTTTTAATAGACTTAAGTAGTTCTTCTGAAGGACTATAAATTTGATTGTTGTCAGAAATATTTACTACAACAATGTTACGTTGAATTAACTCTTGTATCTCTTCTTCATTAACTCGGCTGAGAAGTTCCTGAATGTCTTGATTATTAGGTTGATTATCATTCAATACAAGAGAAATAAATACTAATTGATTTATTGAAATATTATACTTGTTTAATAGAGATGTATCTAGTTCTAGTATCATAAGCATTAAAGTTTATGACAATCCTAAAATTTTGATACAATATGTTAGATTCTGTTAAAACAGTTCTAATTGTCTTGGTTGTAATTCTTCAATTATCTTTAGAGCTTCTCTAAGATAATATCTGTAATTAATTTTGCGTTCTTCAATTGGTTTATCATCGAACTTATTCAAAAGAGTAACACCAGATGCAGTAAGCATATTCTGATATTGTTTACCAGTATGTACATACTCTCTTCCGCTACCTTCTATACCTGTTTCATAATATCCAGGAGTATAACATATATCTCCCTTTTTATATGTAGAATCAGGTTTCCATTTCCATAAGTATCCACCATTAGTAGATGCATAGAAACGATTAGTTCGCTGTTGTTCTTGGTTCATGTATTCAACATGCCATTGTTTACCAGTTTTCTCAGACATTAAGAATTTACGTATATCCGTACATCCTTTTATAGTATCTTCTACTGGTATACCATCTACAAAGTACTTTATGATAGCTTCAGGTATTATCTTTGCAGATAATCCTTTACCTAATAGTACTTTAGTAATAAACATACCTTTTGTTTTAATTAAATCAGGATTTTTAGTTTCTTTATATCCTTCTTTAACTGCAATATAGTCATTAATTGCATATTGGTACATAGCTTCAAAACGCTCTTCTTCAAGAGTAAGTCTTGTAAGTTGTTCCCATTCTCGACAAATCTTGTTAGCCTGTTCATATATACTTTTCTTAAGTAATACAAATAGACCATCAGTATTTGCCTGGACGATTCGGCATCCTATTTGTGTTAGCTTTTCAGCTAACATAAGTAATAGCAATTGACCATTTATCCTAATTTGCATTACTGCAAAAGGACTATAACAGAAGTTATGTTGATTTTGTAGATTACCTGACAAACCATTTAACGCTAACTTTAATGTCTCATTCTTCACTTTATCTCCATTATGTTTTGCTTCTATTCTCTCATCTTTAATTTGAGAATATACTTCTAAGAATTCAGGACCTAAATGTTTAGGGTAAAATCCATATTCTATTAACATACTTGGGTATAGTGATGCGACATCGATGTCAATGAGCATTTCGTCTTCTTTAGGAATAATAATTTCAGGATCATTCTTAGAATGAATTCCTCCTACTCCTACAGTATAACGTAAACCATTAAATACGAAGTTGTTTTCATATCCTTTTCTACCAGGAGATACTATCTGACTTTTCATATCATTTATTACTTCCTGTAAAATAGGACTATCATACTTAATAAACGGTAGTATTACATCCTTTAATGGTATATAATCCATTGGTGATCTTAATCCTTCAATATCCCACCAGGTTAAACCTGTTTTTTCAAGATACTTTTGAGTTAAAATCTTCATTCCAATGTTTACACCATCCTTACTAAGGACTCGTACACCGTATTCGTCTTCAATAGCTATACGTAAGTCAATATCTTTCTTACATCTATTTAAAAGCTCTGTAGTTGATTCAATATCATTGATATTATAATCAATCATATTGTCAAAATCTTCTAACGGAAGAGGCTTACTCCAATCACATACAAATTCTTGTACATTAGGATATTGCATAGTTACTTGAATTTCCTTCAAACCTACTCTAAGTTTATTAGAGTAAAGCATAGTAAGTAAATCAAAAGTATCAAACCAAATCTGATACTTCCAATGTTTCCAAGCTTCTATATCATCTTCTGTAGAAGTAGTAATAGTCCTACTTAAGTTAAATATAGAACTACATATTGTAGCTACATTATAACTCATGAGTTTATCTTCATACTCTATAATATAGTTTATTATAGGATTATCATAATGTAGATTATTATATCCACAAAAGATAATCTCAGATTTTATTTCTAAATCTGTAGTATAAAAATCACCCCATTTTATGTAAGAGTCTACTTGTTTAAAGAACTTTACTAATTCTCTTAGTTGGTTCTTTCTTTCAGAGATTTCAAACTTATATACTTCTCCTGTTTCTGTATTTTTAACAGAACAGTGAAAGATATTTTGAAATACCTCGATATCGAATACAAATACCGTCTTTCCACGTATTTGCATATCATTAAAGTTTAGTTAGTTGCGGGGGTAGGATTCGAACCTACGACCTTAAGGTTATGAGCCTTACGAGCTACCACTGCTCCACCCCACAATAAGAGCTAGTTTCCTAGCTCTAGCTTTAATTATTGTTTAATTTCTGTAACTCTAGTAGAAACGAATCTATTCTAGAATCTTCATAGAAGCAATCAACTTTAGTATGTTTCAACTTATCAACTGCTTTAGGGAACATTTTCTGAGCTGCTATGTATATAGCTTGTCCTTCACGTATTTCAGTATTTACTCGAATAAGTTTTGCTGCTTCTCGCTTAATACTGATAATGTCTAATGCTGTAATTTCATCCATTATGCTGCTAATTTGGTTTCTTTTTCTGATTTAGTGTCTTGTTTTTCTCGGAATATACAGAAACGATAGTTTCCGCCATTATATTTCTTTATATATTCTGATTTTTCCCAAATTTCAATTCCAGCATAGTTTCGTATTGACTTGCTGAATTCTAAGTTCATAGTTTCAGCTTTCTTGCGAAGTTCCTCTAAACTGAGTCGAGATGGTGTACTACTAAAATCATATGGTAGATTATTACTATCATATAATTTTACTACTAGTAAGTTAGGACAATCTCCCTGATTATATTTAGTTACAGCAAGTTTATGTGTTGCTTTCTTAAACATAATATTCTGTATTTTCTCATCATGAATAGCCTTTAGCATCTGCTGTTTAGCTATACGATTCTCTCTACTGTAAGTAGAGTTAATTAGTTTATCATGATAGTCGCTAAAAGGAGCTTTATCAAAACGTTCTTTCTTCTCTTCCTCAGTAAGACTGCCATTTCTAATATGCGGTTTACTAAACGTAATATCCTTTAAAATAGGATGTTGAAATGTAGTTCGAGTACGTTTTGTACCACTTTTATCTGTATAAGTTACAGTCTTTGCAATCTTAATAGATTGATTAGCTTCTTTAGAAGACTTACCGGTTTTTGTCCAGTAGTCTATATATGTATTATTTTTCTGTTGATCAGTTTTGTTCATAGTTGTAATATTTTATAAAAAGGAGTAATATTCCTACTACTCCTTTCACTCATTAATTTTTAAAATTTTTATGAAAAACAATAAAGAGTAATGTTATGCTACTAAATACAAAGGTGCAGAATCATCACTCAAATCTGTATTGTCATTGAAATCAGCAATTGCTTTACGCAAACTATTCAATGTTAACAAACATCCATTTTGCATATTACGGAAATATGTACGTGTAAGTTCTTCAGTAATACCTAAATTACGTTTTCCTTTTTTAGCCTTAAGCACAGGATTAATTGTATGCTCTTTAGCCATTTCACCTAGCTTAACATAGAATTCATTTAAAGCTGATAGCTTATAAATGTTAATAATGTTAGCATCCTTAGGAAGATCTTTAAACTTCATTCCCATATTAGCACACTGGATTCGTAACTTAAGAATTACTAGCTCTTCGTACATAGCACGAATATGAGTTAGTAATGCTCGTAAATCATAATTACGAGTAAAACCTTTTTTAACTACATTCTCTGTAGCTATAATTCGCCAGCTACGAGTAATCTCTGCAGTTAATTTATCACGTTTTGTAATGAGTATGTTTGGCTTAATATTTGTTGTAATTGATCTTGTCATATATGTTGATTTTTAAAAAGTTAATACTTGATTAAAATAACGTATATTAGAAATCGCTTACCTGTAGTGCTAGTAGCTCTATCGAAAGAGTAGCTCTAATTATTTCAAGCTTGCCTTATTAACCTTACGGTCATTATCTACTAGCAGATAAAAAAACCAAGAAGCCCTGACCCATCATCTTGGGCTCTTGTGGTTTTATATAAACATCTCCATTTCTTATTCGATACATAATTACTTTAATAACATTTACATCTATTTACTATAGTCTTTACATATCTACTAAATACTCTTTTGATGAGTCTATTCAATTTTAAGCATGGAATAAGCGTACATCTGCTAATACTTATTCATGAATAATTAATCTTCTATGAGATTAATATTGATTGCCATGTCTCCACCACCTAAATTAAGATAGCCAATACATGAGCCTATTTTTTGTCCACGCGCATTTTTTTGCTGTTGCTGTGGATCATCGTCTATCAGCATAGTTTTACTAATTTTGTAATCCCCTTCTGTTACACCTAGAAAAGCATACAAAGCAAATCGATTGATAACTGACTCATAATCATGAGTCTTATAAGCTTCTTCAATAACTTTCTGAGTAAGAATGTTATTGAGATACTTATTTGGCGGTAGATACTTGCTATAAGCTGCAAGCATCATTGTACTCAACTCCCGAAACTCGTAAGTTTTTTTATCCTGAAACAGCCAACTCCACCAATGCTGTCTACTTCTATAAAAGGTTACTGACCCATCGTCATGAACCTTAATAGACTCAGGAATTTCTCCATTAAGAAGAATTTCACTACTAATACGAGTATCTTTCAAAAGGAGTTCAAGTAATAATTTCTTAGAATCAGAAAGTATTTTCATCCTTTACGAGAACTTTTCGTTATTTTTTAATCGGAGTACCGAGCTCGTCATAATAACGATCACAGTTAGAAGCCTGAAAATTGTTAAGTTCCTTCAGCATCTTGGAGAGATTTAACATCTCTTCTGCAATCTGATCAGCCTTTTCCATCTCGAAGCCATTCAGACGGTTGACATATTCAGTCAACTTCAGATAATCGGTAAAGAAGATTGGAGCACGTCCAGTTGTAGTCGGTTTGCTATTGAACTCAATAGCCTGAGCGATGGTTTCATTGTTTACTTCATTGAACTTGGCAGGTCCAATTTTGAACTGCAAAGACGGATCATTGTTCAATTCAATGACCGGCGTACATCCGTCAGGAAGACAAGTTATACGACTACCTGTAATGTCAATTTCTTCGATTACATACTTCATAATCGGCCGAACAAGACGAAGTTCATTTGCCCGAACTTTGTCATTATATTCCAAATCAGCCGGTTCTGCTTTTACTGTCAGAATCTTCTTACCGATAAGATTCCAAGTTTCTAACTCTGCCCGATACGGAGCAATCATAGCACCGTTAATAGTTGCTTTTTCCATTTTAATATCTCCTACTTGATTTTAAGATTGATTTCTTAGCGAGATACAATCATTTTTTGTTAATACTAATTTTAAATTTAGCGTATTACTCATATTCTGCTAACCTGCTCAGTCTCTTAGAGCCGCTTTAATAAAGCTTTGAAAGAGGTTAATTAATCTCAATAATGTATTCAGTAATACGACGAATTGTTAATGTCTGATAAAATCTGTAATTTACTGTTAATGTGTATAAGTATAGTAGAACTCACTTACTAGATCGTAATGCTATTGCATATTCTGAAGTTTACTTGTAAATCTGTTAATGTCTGATAAAATCTGTAATTTACTTGTTTCTTCATACTCAGTATTCCCCGTAGGACTTTACTCATAAGACGTATGAGTCAACTGTTCTTCTGCTTATCTACTTTCACTTAAACGTTCATAATATGTTAAACTGTCTGAAATAATCTGTTAATTATCTCTGGGCTTCTAGATTGTACTTAAAGGGGACTAGTAACCCTACCGTTTCCCTATCTTGCCGTACCTTATAACGCGATTAGATGCATTATAAAGAGCCTATCATCATAGTACGATACTACTACAGGCATATAAGCTATTACAACATTCTTATCCTAAATAGGACCTGGCGAATGAGGGTCGTTTCTGTTGAGAAACGTTACTAAAACACTGATTACAAAAGCTGCTGGCGTTTAACAGCACCCACTCTTGGACAATTCACTTCCGACATTGCGACAAATCTCGGGTTACTACTTCACCTCATGGTATTTCCAACCATTCAACGACATACCCTAATGAGAGGTACTACAGCATCGTCTCAGCGATCTTCATTGGTAGTATATTGCGGTATACTACTTTACGAAATTTCATGTAGCAAGGTTCTTCGATAGCGGGGTGGCTTGTAAGCTTGTCAAACTTACTACCATTGAACTTCCCTATTGTTTTTAAGTTGAACATGTTGACACTCTCCTTATTTGTTATAGCTGTTCGATTCAGCGTAGGCACTCATTAATAAGTCTTACCTTCTTCATATTCTCTTTAATATGCAAGCTGCTTATTAAGGCAATACACAGACTACTTCCACTCTGCTTCGTGTCGGCCTCTAGGATGCTTCGTAAGATCCTGCTCTATGCTGGAGTGCATAGCTCTTACCAAATTATTTATAGCAAACCTTAGTACTAAAGTAACTTTACTTCAACTTTCCAAGTTTTAATAGTGGTCCTGGCCCACTCCCTTTTCTTTCGAAATAGATATATTTATACTAATCCTATATCTATCAACCAATAGTCTTATTGCGGACTTCAGGCGCTAGTCAGTTTATACTCCAGTGCAAAGCACGTTAGATTTTATAGTGACATTACTGACAAGTCACTTTATTATATAATAACCTTAACTTCATTCTGCTTATTTGTCATAAACAGTATAGTAATTGCAACTATATATGAAATATCTCAAGCTGTAAGACACGCAATTTACTTTCCATAGGGATTTCTCCCAAACAGCTAACTCTTACGTTCACTGTATTGCGTATAGGTTTTGCACCTAATCCAGTTAATCAGTCATATAGCTTCAATACAAATGAAGTTCTATATGGATCATTGCTACTCAGCCATGTCTTGTCTCAATTTCTGCTCATTATTATATAATTTACCCCTTTATATACATATATTTAGACAAATAATGTCCATTCCCAATTGAATCATGCGCTTCGATACGAGTGAAGATTTTAAATATATGTAAAACACTAGGTTAGTATTCTTTGGCCAACGGATTGGTTACCGCCCTGCACAGGGGAGTTTTGGAGACTACCCTAGAATGCTAGTCGATTCAGATTTAAATGACAACATACAGCACGTGTTCACATCCCTTCGTGATTCTGCTTTTGAAATAGCTAAAACGGATATGTATAGAGGTGAACGATACCCCTTTGCCTTGTTTAGATGCGATAGCTGCTCCTTCCACATCTGCGTCTTTTAGTCACCAGTCGGTTCTCACTTATGGGTTACGCACGCTCTCCCATTTTCTTGTTGCTTCTTCAGTTATAGAACAATTTTATAACACAACAAGTTATCATACTATAGTATAAATAGAATAGTGTTTGCTATTACTTATACATTTCAGTATCCTGTATTGCTCACATCACACGGCTTAGTCAGGCTCAAGTAATGAATTTTTACACTTATAGCTCTTATATACCGCTTGTGCATCTCTATTAGCGGTCTGCGTTTATCTTCGGCAGATTACCAGTTTTTAACTGGTAAAGTTTTATTAATAGGCATTAACCTGTTAAAAAACTTAGTTCTATAGGCAATGTCTTCAGGTAAATAAATTACCTTTTCAATTACCTTGGTTTTAAACTCCGGGAGTGTTTCAACGTCCCTTGTAATTGTCACAGAAGTATTATTGACGTCACCGTCAACAGATACAGTCTCATCCTTAAGATTGATATTGATAGACTTAGAATTCAAACCAAGTACGTCTACTGGTGTTTTAGGTACGTCTACCCAACGAATCATAGTCTGACTTGCATCTAAAGTTTGAGACGGAGAATTTGGATCAAATCCAATAAATCCTCCAAGACACACTACGAATAGTGTGATCCACAAATTAATCCGTTTCATATTGATTATTTGTCGGAATAGGCACTTTTGTCTACATAATCTGCAAACCTTGCAATAGGTTTCGCATAATATTTGACAAGTTCTGCGACTTTATCCTTGAGGATACTTGGAGAATCGCCATATGTAGAAACAAGTGTCTTGTAAATAGCAGATGGATGAATAGTTACAAAGCCGTTCTGATCAGCATTCGTAACAGTTACTTCATCATCTTTTCCTTTCAGGATAGCATCAATAGCCTTATCTGCATTTGCAGTAAGAATATTGAGAGTAACAGCACTGAGTTCTTTCTCTAAGGTTGTTTTGAGATTGTCACCGGCTCTCTCGTTCCATTCCTTCAATTTCTTTTCAGAATTGATTGAAACGATTACCTGAATAAGTTCTGCAATTTCTGCATCACTAACACTCGGACACCAGCCCTTCAACAGAGCATGTGCACCAAGAATACTATGCTCAGTATTCAACTTGCCTCCTACCATACCTTTTATGCAGGTAAGCAGTGTTGCATCTGCTCCACTCTTAATAAGATTTGCAAGCACAACGGCCTTCTTTTCTTCTTTGCTAAATGAGAATGCCTTGCGTCCCCATTCAATACCCTGAAGGAAATTCTTTCCAATACCTTCTTTCTGTGAGAAAATAGTACGGAGAGCTTTCAACTTATCTGCAGCTGGCATATTAGGATCTGGTTCAGGAATTTCTTCCTTAGCTGCAGCTGCATCCTTTCTAGCGTTTTCCTTCACTTCCTCAGGCACTTCCTTGAACTCAAGTACTAACTGACGAGAATTATCATTTGCCTGCATATACTTCACCTTAATGCCAAGGTATTCACCAAGAACGCGTTCTGCTTGTTCACGCATTTCGGCATTAATACGTACTCCCATAGTCTGGAAGTCGCCTTCAAGCTGAGTGAAATACTGTACTAAAGCAACAGATGTCATAACGTCAAACTGACGTTTCATTGCTTTTTTTACCTTTTCAGGAGTTTCTGGGTTAGTCAAATACTCGTTCCGAATAATGCCCATAAGCTCAATCGCATGATTCTTGTCAATGCGGTCCTTAGAGCCATCACTACCAAGCATTCCACCCAATGAGGTAGATGTTGTGATAGCAACACTTTCCGGTTTTACTACTTCAGGAACAATAACTTCCCCTTCGGTCTTGGTCTTTTCGTCCTTAACCTGCGGTTTATCTTTGGTTTCTTTGTTTTCCACTACTTCCGCAGGTTTTTCATCAGGTTTCGGCGCTTCTACTGTAGTAGCTACAGTATCTTGAGTCTTTGACGGTTCCTCAACCTTTGCCTTATTTTTCTTAGCTAATTTCTCAGCTTTTTTACTAATTTTTGCCATTTTGATAATGTAGCGCTCCTTCGCTATAAGTTAATAGGTTATATACTTGTAAATAAAATAAATTAACTCTGAGATGTAATCTCTGCAGTCACGAGTCATCTATAAATTTACTTTCAGTTCTCGCTGTAGGTAATCCTTCTGCTTCAGTTACTGTACTGTCACGTTCAGCCTTGTTTTCCTTACTCGTATAGTCCTGATTGCAAGGTAATACATTCCAAACAACGGGTGTATTACTACTATACGTGGGGGCTGATTCTACAGTAGCCACTGCAGCTTTCTCAGGAGTAGAAGTACATTCCTTATATACTTCTTTAACTCCTGCACCTACAAGTAAGCCTATTACTAGAATGGCCATTAATCTAGAAAAGGCTTTGGCATCTTTCATCAATCTTGCGATGATGAAACATATCACTATTGCAGCAAGCAATAGACCAAATGAATTTGCCATAATTTGTAAGTATTGGTTAATATTGGTTAAATAATTGTTTTAGTCTTTGTCTTGCCTTATTTAAACAGGTTTTAACTGTTGCTTCTGGTATGGCAAGCTCTTGTGAAATTTGCTGATAGGATTTCCCATCAAGTCGAGCATATATTAAATCTCTATACTTTTTCTTAAGACGAGGAATACATTCCATAACAATATTAATATTCTGTTGAAATATCATATCATCTTCTGGACTGTGTTCTAATCCGCTTAATTGAATCTTTGACTCCTCATCATCAATATAGTTATTTAACTGCTCTTTTTTATTCCGTCTTATATAGTCAATTGCAGTATTAACTGTAATTGTCTTTAACCACATTTCAAATGAAATATGATTAGTATAAGATTGTAACTTTAAATATACTTTAGTAAATACCATAGATGTTATATCATCTGCTGCATCTGAATTATGTACTACATTGTTAGCAGTATACCAGACTGTTTTATAATAGTTATTATAAAGTGTATTAAAAGCTTTTTCGGAACCTTCTCTAGCTTGCTCTACAAGAAGCTTTTCTTCTTCTTTCATAGTAGCTAGATTTTTAGTGGACTACGGCTAACTCAATAGCCGTAATCCTAGGATCAGAAAGGAAGGATGTAATCCAATATATATTGATTAATTACAGCTTTTCTTTTCCAATAGAGTTCTTTTATCCAATTAGACCATTCTAGTCTTTTATCGGAATCAAGATAAGTTAAATTCATAATCATGTTTACCGCAATTCTTAACTGTACTAACTCTGTTTTAGAGTTTGAGTTATGAATATCAGTAATCATAACATTTAATATCTTACTTTGAACTCTTTTAGCTATAGTAGCTATTTCTGGATGTTTAATCCTAGTAATAAGAGCATTAGGTAATCCATAGAATATTGCACCTTCTATAGAATTATCTTTTACTAACTTATACCAGGTAGAACCTATGTTAAATTTACCACATCCATATACCTTTTCATTTATTATAAATGGTACAGGCATATCAGGTGTAGTTACTATAGGTAACGTACTTGAATAGAACCTATATTCAGGCTCCAATTTATCTTGCAAATACTCAATGACATTCATATTACAACTCTCCTTGAAGCCTTAACCTTGTTTCAATTTGAGCAATAATCATATCTGCCTGAGATTTTGAGAAACCTTTGTTAATGAATACAACTTGAGTTTTCACAATATAATCTTCAGGGAACATCTTTCTGTTGTTCTTATAAGCCTGAATGAAATCGTTAAACTCTTGTTCCGTATACTCAATCTTAGTTCTCTCAGTAGCCTCTAAGCCTAATGCATTTTTGACTGCCTCACTTACAGAGGGATAGTCAAATACATATGACTTCGGATTAGCTACGATGTCTTGTAGTTCAAGACTGTCTTTTTCTAGTACTGTGATAGTACCGTCTTTTTGCATGTCATTCAGTAAAATACCTCTGACAGCAACCAAACATGGCGCAGTGCCTGCAATTCTCACTAGAACACTAATGTTCTTTCCATTGGCTATATATAAGCCTGGTTTTTTAAGTTCTAACATATTTTATTCCTCCTTTTTGAAAAATTTGTCTGCTACTACCTTTGCATCAGATAAAGAAAGTTCATATTTATCCTTAATCTGAGAAAGAAAATCCATTTTACTGATACAAGACTGAGCTAAAGCTTCTAATTCGTCTTTGACTCCTTGAGCGTTAAACTTTACCCAAGGAACAATTTCAATTTTCTTTACCGACATTGTTCTTTATAATTTATAATTTCTAAATCAATTCTTTTCCAAAAATCGTATCCTTCACTAGTTGCTCTTGCATCAAAGCAATCTATAAAAGGACAATTACGAATTAGATGTCTTATACGTTCAACAGAACGCTTATGCATTCTATTATTACGCCAGCTTTGAGGTATACAATTTTCATAGATTAAATCTATTACTCTTGTTAGAACTTTGTTCTTTCTAAGAACATAATCCCACTCTTGAGGTAGGATGTCATTGATTGCTTTCTTTACACTCATACTTTACATCTTTTTGAGTTTCACCATAAAAGGAATCTTCGTAATTTGTTTCTTTAATAAGAATTAATAGATACTTTATACTATTACACACACTATTCAAAGCACCTTTTAATACATAATTTCTCATTTGTTTATCAATGCGATTAAGCATTGTTAATACACCAGTAAGATACATAATTGTAAAGTTCCTTTTATACGCTTTTATTTGTTTAACAGTTCTCATAATTTTGATAATTAAATAGCGGTAAGGAGAGGATTCGAACCTCTCTCTTCTAACATCATTAGTGTTAGCGTTTCTAAGCCTTATAAAACTACTTACTCCAGCCTTTTACGACAATGGCGAGCCGTTCAGATTATCACGCTACTAAGCGAGTGTAATCTGTTACATAACTTGTATTGCCAGTTATCTGCTTATTGACCTATTCTATTTCCTCTATGTCGCTGTCAAAACCGTTCAGCCCCTTGTATTTCAACTACTATAAACAGAACTCCTCCACACTTTTATACGTTGATAGAAGTATAAAATATTCTAATATGCTTAAATATAAACAAAATAGAAAGTTAATCACTATTAAATGTGATTGTTGTGGAAAGGAGTTTGAGAAACCTCTTTCTGAATATAATAGAAATATTAAATTAGGTAGAGCAAACTATTGCTCACGTGCTTGTAGCGGTAAAATGTGTAACAAGAATCATAAACAAAAAGGTAATCCTTCTTCTTTAAAACCTCATAACAGAAGAGACCAGTACACTCCATTTAGATATTATTTTAGAAATGCTAAAAGAAGATTTAAAGATTTTAATCTTACTTTAGAATACCTAAAACAATTATGGGAAGAACAAAAGGGCATTTGCCCTTATACTGGTGTACAATTATGTTTAGCAGAATATAAAGCTAATCATAATAATCCTATTTACACAGCCTCTTTAGATAGAATAGATTCTTCTAAGGGATATACAATAGGTAATGTACAATTTATCTCTACAGCAATAAACTACATGAAGAATACTATGTCTCATGAGGAGACAGTTAATCTCTGCAATATTATTACCAAACACGTAGTGGAGCTGGGGGCATACGATAGCCCCGTCCAAACGACGATTTAATAGACCTAACAGTCAATTTCTTTAATACATTTTATCTATCCATTTTATGAACCAATCAGGTGCATATATACGACTTTCCCATATTAACATAGGAAATATCAATATAGGAAGACACAATACAAATAGTATACGATAAAACCATTTCATATATGTAATTTTTAAATTTGTGGGTATATAGCCGACCAAAGCTATATACCCTTAGTACTACTATCCTATTTATTCGTATTCCTTATTCATAGGCAACCCCTTTCCTTCACCTGACCTAGGTAGTAATACCTGGTTGACCGTTGTATAGTCCATTGTACTCTTGCTTATTTCTAAGCTTCCATTAGGGTTTTGGTTGGTAAATAGTAGCTTGGGTTGACTGCACCATACTAACTTGTTTAGGGTTAATAATATAATTCTTTGCCGTATGCCTCTGGCGAAGGAGCATTGACAGTAACTATTTTAGTTTGTGTCTTTTTAGAGTTATCATCTCTAAACTGACATACATCACAATGTTGTTTATTACATTGTAACGGGCAATCATTCTTAATTAAATTAAGAGTAGTTGCTTTTAATTTCCGGTTGCAGATTAATCTACTCACAGCTTATAGATTTAAAAGATTTACGATCATAAGGCTGTAATTTAGCTCTACGTGTTGTTTTTGTTCTCTTGTTTACAGACTTAATCATATAAGCACTGTCTTTAAATGTTTTTCCCATAATTACATTTCGTTAAGGGTTGTTAATGCTGAAATAGCAAGCTTCGGAAGGAATGTTGCATTCATGCCTTTCAGTGCATTGTACTCTCTCGTTGATCGTGGACCAGTAGCAACTGTTTTAAGGATAATAGGCTCAATAGCCTTATCAACAAAAAACGCTTTCCAGAATGCTCCTCTGAATGCTTCTTCTTCAGTAGGATCACCGCATACAACACAAAGCTGCTTACAGGCCTCAATGAAGGCGCTATCGTGGTTCTCACAATCTTCCTTTCCGGCAATATAGCTTTCTTCTATAGCTACAATATTCCCACACTCATGAGGAAATGCTTTAGAGAGTGATCTTTTGATCTCTTCACTAGTGAGTGAATCATTTTTAATACCAAAAATTACTATTCTCATAATATTATTGATTAATATGTTAAAAAACCTATTTTGTTTTGTTTTCTTTCAGCAGGTTGTTTGTTAATTGCAACAGGATCCGGACGGAAGAACTCAATGATAAAGTCATCATAGTTCTCATTTATAATAATACTAAAACTACCTTCTAACGATATTATAGTACTATTATCATCAGGATCTTTAATAATTTGTTTTATGTAGGATTCATTAATTATACTGTTTGTAGTACCGTAGGATATGCCATTTTTAAATATCTTTACTTCACAAACAATATAAGCAGTGTTGTTCTTATAAACTCGTACCATAAGTTAATCTACCTCCTTATAAGTATGCTGATGATAACGAACCCCACAATGCTTGCAATACACTCTATCCTTAAACCGCTTGTTAAGCTCTGTTTTAGGATTAAATTCACTACTCCATTGATGTCCATTAATAAGACAATCAATTTCGTTCATAGCCCTTGTATAGGCTAATGGGCTGCTAAAGAGCTTCTTATGAGCTTCTGATTTAGCCCGAGAACGCATTTTAAACGCTCTCCACTTGAAATAAATTTTTTTTAAAATACTCATCTTTTAAATATTTAAAAGTTAATAACTCAATTGACGACGACCAGGATATTCTGGATTTTTTTGTTAAATGGTTAATATCCACCCTACATTTGTTAATAGGAGACTTCGTAAAACACCTTTTACTTATTTACCGAAACTAGAATAAACTTAATTCTAATTTTAAGCTCTCACTTAGTTTTAACTCATAAGCAGAAATAGCTGCAAAACTAAATCTTATTGGAGTACCTGATTTTAACGTCTGCACGATCATAGAACACAAATACGGATATCTCGCACTTTATCCACTATTACCGTATTCAAGGGTATAAAGACACGATATGCATTCTACTTACGCCCCACAGGTTTGTCATTTTCTGAAGATATTTATTTAAGAAATTGCACCCATTCTCACGAACGAGTGCAATAGTTATTAATAACTAAATATAAAGGATATTTTATTTATTTTTAATAGGTATATCAGCCGTAGATTTCCTCGGTATAGAATCTGGTGTAATCTTATTTTGTTTATAAGTATCATTAATTTGTGCACCAAATTCTACATTATCGTAGTCCTTCCTGTTTTGCAAATACTCCTTGGCTATATCACTATTCGACATTTCAGTGCCTCCTTTCATAAGTATTGCAATAAGGGCTACATCCGGCATATTCATAAATATTGAATCATATCGAGATTGTTCTTTAATATCCTTTCGGAACTGGAGAATGTCATCGATAGTTACCGGTTCGGTATACGTTGTTGTATCCGTAGTTTGTACACTTTCAACCTTATCAGGGTTAATAGCATCTTTAATATCGTCCATAATATTAGTACGTACGCTAATAGCAGTACCGATACTAACAATGAAAGCGATAATACTGAAAATTAGGGCATAAATAAGCCCGTTTTTGTTTTGGCTTTCCATTTTTGATAAATGTTTTTAGTTAATAATAAATTAATCGATTCCAAAGATATGTTTCATATATAATGGTTTAAACGTTTTAGCTGCATATTCTGCGGCATCTTCACTAATAAATCGTAGATGTGTATCCACACAAGCAGACGCAGAACCAAGGCCATTGCGAGAATACAGATAGAAGAAACCCGCATAAGAACCATCTTTAATCTTGTCCCAATCAATATGCCACCAACTGTACCATGTTTTAATTAGTTTACTTTGTTTGTACTCTGGTATCCATGGTTTATTACCGTTAGCAATAAAGTTAATTGCTTGAGTAATAGTACATAGCTGTATATACAGCAGTACATGCTCCTCTAATTTCCTACGCTTGTCAATAGGTTTAATACCTAATACTTTACAAGCACTTTTGTAATCTTTTACTTGTTCAAACATAATTTTGATTAGTATTTGTTTAACATTTTGGATAACTGTTTAATTTGATTAGATATTATATTAAAACTAACTCTGTCTATATTTTTTATTGACTTAGCTACTTGTTCTAAATCTTCTATAACTTCTCTAATAGCTGCTTTAATACTTACTCTAGTAAGAATACTAATAGGTACTCTTGCTTCTAATTCCTGTAATTTTTTGTTTCGAGCTTCAATAGCTTCAGGAAATGTAGCAAATGTTCCCACTTGGATATTTTCACCATTGTGACGTATTATCACACGATAAGGCTTACTCTTATTATACCTACATAGATATATATACTTTTGGCTTTTACTTCTTGTCATTTTATAGTATCTCCTACAAAATAAGTATTATAATATAGATAATCTCTAACATATACCTCTTTAGTCTTTTTACTAAAAGGGTTCATGAGTTCTAACACATAAGTGTCTGAGTTCCGTACGTACTTATTAGTCACAATATAGTTTTTATATTGTGCTTTAAGTTCTACATAATTATAATAATCATAGTCTGCGCAATATTTACTTATTGATACTGTTGCTATTAATATTATAATTAATGCAATTAAAAATTCACTGATACTTGTGAGTATACTATTTGAATAACTTCTTCTGATTGTCATACTATGCTATTCTAATACATACTCTAGTAGGTTCATTATCTTTCCATTTTATACTAGGAAATGCATCTGATGGTATACCGCATACATGAACTGAAGTACTTAACCATTCATCAGTACTCTTTCTTGGTTTGTTTCTATATAGAAATAGTCTACCACTACTATCTCTAGCTACCCATGCTCGAATTGATTTCTTTGCTCTCATAATTATTGTTTTAAGTTAATGAATGTACTCAGAGCGGGAATCGAACCCGCACGATTGTAATAATCATCAAAGTTTAAGTTTGAAGCGTCTACCAATTTCGCCATCTGAGCATTGTTGTTAATAAATCATTAATAATCTTATTATTATTGAAATAGTTGCTATTCCTCCACTAATAGTACTTATTATAAATAATGTTCTAAGTACGTTGTTTACTGTTTTTGAGTATGGTGCTTGCATAGTACAAGCTGCTATTATTATTGCTAATATACCACAAAGTACAGTAATTAATGTTGCTATTGCTTCTACCATAATTTATTGATTAAATTGTTAATAAAAAGTAAGGCATTAGTTTTCATAGGTACAAACTGGAAGATTTATTTAACCTATTACTTAATACACTCGCCACGTGAAGGCTGCCTTATGAGTGCAACTAGTATACCTATATTCACATATAAATATACTAGCAATACTACTCTTAGTATTCCACAAATCCATATTAAGCTAACGGAACATGAGTTGAGGACTATCCTACGCTTAGGACTAATAAGTATAACATGATTCAGAAGTTCACTATTGCATTCGTACATGGAAGGTTGTTATACTGCATGATTTTAAAGTCTGCACTAATACCTTGCTGGTTGCCTCTCTTAACTACAGCACGAGTTAAGTGGACAGCTAAGGATATAAGCCCCACATGCTTGTCAAGGATTCTCACCTTAAAGAGGAGAGTATGATTATCCTTTGAACATACTCTCTGGCTTACTGAAAAATGTTATAGGACAGCCACGTCCCTGGATTTTACTTTGTACACTAGCTTTTTCTTCCTATACGGTACATGTCTTTGATTTCTCTGCACTAATACTTAGGTATAAACCTAACTATAAAAGAATTTCCAGAATACTATTTGCAACTATTATTCCTTCTATTGAGATATAGGTTTATTTATATGTGCTCCTAAGATATAAGCCCCACAAAGTTGACACTGATTCACACAGTGTAGAAATAGAGTAAGCGCATTAATATAGCTATGGAAAACACCACTATAAGCTATGCTAAGAGCTACGTACGATATGCCGTCTCATTTTCTCTTACTCTATTAACACTTAGAATATTACATCTGACCGTAATATATTACATTTGCCTGTGAAGCGCAAATAACTAAGAGAGATACTTATTGTTCAGTTAGTATCAGACTGTCAAGAACCTCATTAAGCCTATCGAGGTATAGCTTATTCCCATCTATACTTGCTTTTGGTTAGTTGCTACTAGATGTGCACTCACAGCGAACCTAACTGTGCATCTACCACGTGGATTCATAGTCTGTCTTCGATTGTGCATATCGATTAGGACTACTCTTGACTCAGCATTTATACAGGCTTGTCACTGACTATAGGCTGCCTTAAGAGAAGAGTTATAATAGTATAGTCCTTAGCGTTACCTAAGTCTTTATAAGGGCATACCTAACTTATACTATTATAACTTAAACGTGGTTAAATAATGTCTCACAACATAAGTAGATGATTTGCATTTCATAGAATAATTACTTTGCGAAAATTTATATTATATTATTAGATTCCAAACAAATGGAAGGATACAACACTAATTAGCCATAACGATATTGCTATGGCTAAACAGATAGCAAATTCTTTATTCTTCATTGTCTTCTTCTTTACATCCAATCATGATAGCTAATATACTTACATACACTGTACTAAAAGCAGTATAGTAACCCATTCCTGCTTTAGTCATTGGACCGAGAGAAGATAATATAACAAGAGTTACTGCTATATACACAAAGAAAATAATAAAACCTTTCATAATATATAATGTTTTAGTTAGTAATTTCCTGACTATGATATGCATCTTCAATATCTGCCTTTAATTGTTCTTTGTCGTATATATTATACCAATCACATAGATTGTTACAATATTCTTCAAAGTCATTAAATGCAGTATGCATTGAGTTAGAAGTACTATTTAATACAGCTGCATATAATGCTATTGCCTTACTTCTTTGTGCATATTCGAGTGTCTTAAAAGAATTAAAAACTACATCACAAGATATATTAAAGACTAGTTGTTTCTTGCTTTTTATGCGTTCTACTGTATAAGCTGTGAATTCTTCCATATATTTTGATTTTGATTAATAATCAAATTTTCGCTATGTTCACATTCAATTGTGATATGCAGAATGCGCAAGGCTTATTAAGCCCTACGCTTCACACATTGAGAGAAAAAGCCATATATTCTAATCTACTAAAACATACGTACCGTTTTCAAGACCTCTTTTAAAGTTACGTTCGGCAAGTTCCTCCGGTTTACCTTCGACACTATTTTCTTCGGCATCACAGAACAGTACAAGACTAATATTAGAATACACACGAGGTATTAACTCGGTTGTCTTATACTTTTGTCCTTTTGGTATCACTTTACCGTTAACTCTTGCTGTACCGTCACTTATTTTTTCGACTTCTTTTTCGTCCGAATAATATTCGCCATCTCTGTTAAGGATGTGAAACTTTTTACCCGTGTCCCACTGATATAACATAAGGTTAATTTTGCGTTCCTCTGTTACATTATTATCATCATCAACAGGCATACCATTTTCCAAACTATCGCATAGTTCTCGTGTGGCTGGAAACATGGTTTTCGTGAAATTGTATACCCTACTTTGCATAGCCATAACATTGATTGTACCATCATCGTTAAATGCACTCGTAGCGTTTACATCACCGACCGTTCCAGTAGCACGTATAACATAATACGGTAACTCACGGTTTTCGTCCTCTCTCTTTTCAAATTGTTTAACAACACACAACATAAGCAAAAAAGTTTAAAAAGTTAAAAAATGTGAACATAGAAAGGGAACGCCATAGAACAAAACAGCCATAGGGTGTTCCCTGCCGATACATAATACGGGGGAGTGAATCTTTGCTGGTCACCTCTCGCATCCTTTCTCCCAAAATTTTATTTTATAAAAAAAATTTTTAATAAATGTTAAATTATATTACAAATTTTAACATTTTGCGTTCATGTATATATGAAATACAATCCACATTATTATATACAGAAGATAGGGGATAGTATAGATTCGTTCCCCTATGTAGAGGTTACTGTTGATAACACTAAGATAATTGTTGTCAATATAAGAGCCGGCCGTGAACTGATTTATAAGGTATACTTTACTAATAGCTAAGGCACAGTTAGTTGACCAATCTATCGCAGTAGATCCTAGTAAGAGATTGATAAATATAATAAAGATTAAAGCAAAAGGGGAATACCGGCATCTGCATTTTATAACCTGTTATCAGAGTAAGGAGAAGGTAAAGAAATTATTATCTTAAAAAATGTTAAATTTTGTGTGTTAAATAGCCATAATTGTTCTTAATAAATGTTAAAAAGTTAATATAAAAGGGAACCTAAGTAGTGTTTTATACGTTACTGTCTATACAGTTAAAGACAGTCTAAGACAGATTAGACAGTATTAATAGTCCTTACTTTAGATAATGTCTTTACTTAGTTAAAGTATATATAATACGTATTATGGGAAAAAGAAAAGTAGTTAATAAAATAGAGGCATACTCAGGTATGTACATAAATCATAATAGAAACACTTATCAATTAGTACAAACAGATACTTCTCAGAAGTATTGTAAAGGTTGTGCTTTATATGATAATAGTTGTCCAGATAGAATTGTACAATTGTGTAGACAGGGTTATATACTTAGAAAGATAGAGTTATAATGAAAGAAGAATTCTGGATAGGCTTGATAATTGGTGGCGGTATAGTACATGCAATATATCAGGTTATACTAAACTTTAAGAAGTATGCCAACAAAAGAAAATAAAGTAGTAGAGATTCTAGGTAAGAAATTTGAAGTAGTTAAGACAGACAATGGTAGCTGTGACGGCTGTTATTTCTATACCAGACATTGTGTCCCAAAGGCTTTAAGGAATTGTATTTGGGGTGGAAACATACTGAAATTAATAGAACAAAGATAAAAATTATACGTTATAAAATATATGGAAGATAAAGTACTTGAAACAGTAGTTAACGGTTTAGAATATACTCCTCTGCAGGATATCTTAGTTAAACCTCTTGCGCCTATTATGTTAAAGAAAGAAGTTACTGAAGCAGTTGGTACAGGTGAAAAAGACGTAGACGGTTATGAGAAGTTTGATACTAAGACTGAAGTAAAAGAAGTTGAATCAGAGTGGAGAACCGGTATCGTACTTGCAATTGGGTCTAATCTAGACTCTACTCTCCTCAAATTTGAAGTAGGAGATACTATTGTATTTAATAAGAAATTTGCTAAAGACTTTGATTTATTCAAAGATAGTATGCTGGTAAAATCTTATGATTGTGTTGCAAAGAAAGTTAAGAAATAAGTATTAATGCGTATTAATAGTTGTTGTGGGGCTAGGTCTGCGGATCTAGCTTTTTTATTGCATTAAGTTAAATAGTTAACAAATGTTAAAATATAGTTACCTTTTTAACACTTCACGTTTATGTAATTGTAACAACTATTAAGACAATTAAAAATAATAATTATTATGGTACAGTATAAAGTAGTAAAAGAGTTTGCTTGTGGTAAGAAAGGTGATATCCTTACTTGGAATAATGAAACAGAAATGTTTGAGTTCTATTTTAAAGACGAAACGAGTGAACGTGCTTTGTTTATGGATAAAGATACTTGTGATGAATATGTTGATGAGGGCTATCTCATTGTACTCGATGATGAGGATGAATGTAGCTGTGACGATACTTTGTTGGAAGAGATGTCAGACAAGCTTGATACGATTGCCAATACGATTGATAGTCTCTTAGAACAGTACGAAACAGATCACAAGAAACTCGAAGAGGCTTATAATAATCAAGAAGTACCTACTTGTGTTAAAGTAGAAGCTGATACAGTTTATTATAACCTTACTAAAGTATTAAACAAGATTAAAGATATTATTAATGAATAAACTCGTAATAGGGATCCGAATAAATGAACAAATTAGTTAAAACAGTTAAGAAAACGGATCTTTATCGAGAATTCCTCAGATCGCTTGATGGCGTACTTTAGCTTACTGACAGGGAGCAGGATATAATGGTATTACTCATTGAATTAGATATTAATACTCCAAAGCTCCCTGGTTACAGTAAGAATGTTATAAGTACAGAAAACAGACGTTATCTAAAAGCCGCAACAGGCATTACAGGTGATAATCTAAGTAGATATATAGGAAGATTAAGAGATAAAGGTCTGATTGTTAAGGGTAAAGCAGATGATGAATGGATGGTTAATCCTGCTTTGATACCTGAAGTGATTGGAGATAGAGTACAAATTACTATCGTATTACGACTAGACAGAGAATAATATGAATATGGAATATATGTCAATTAAACCAGGTTCTATCCTATTACAAAGAGATTATAATTGGATAGTAAGACTCTGGTACAAGATTAGAAAGAAGAATCTTAAGTATAATAAATTTATTATATTTACAGATGATTGTGATCTAGTTAGTATTCAAGGTGAGCGTAAAGATGCAGTAGTAGCAGAACCTAAGAAGGCTTATAGTAAAAAGGAACTTAAGAGATTGAATACTATTGTTGATTCTAGTAAGGAAGAAGGTGATTGGTTGTCTTCTAATAAAGCTACAGTAGCAGATCTATTTACAGCTATTAATTGTGTTAGACCTGATACCTTTGAGAATACTAAGGATTTGGATGCTTTCCTTGATAATAAGTATTACACTATTAGGGATTTAGCTGATGAACAAAACTGGAGTGAATATATTTATTGAGTTAAGTAAGAAGTATAACCTACCTACTTAGGTAATAAAAACAATATGTACTCACCCATTCCTGTTTGCTAACAGGAAAATAAGCTAGAGAGATGAAAAACCCTTAATGTTTACTTACTTAGGTAAGATAAAGATAAAGAAGAATCATGAGAGATAGAAAGATAATTAGACTGACAAAGATACCAGAGATTGACATAGTTACAGAATTAATTGAGTATATGGTATACTTTAAACTATCATATCCTACTGGTAATAAAGATACTTGTGAAGTATAGTTAAATGATGTCTCTAATGAAATCATAACTCCTAGCGTTACTTATAAAATGACAGATGATGTTTACTTATATCTGTATTTACTTAGTAATAAAGCAGTAGCAAACATATATAAAGCAATAAAAGATGATTAGAAAGTATGATTTAGACCTTTATCCCATGTCATTGTATATCGGTACAATATCTGACTTTTACAATAGTAAGAAGAGATTTAAGTTCTATGGAACTGTACAAGATATGTTGATTGATGATGATGGCATACCAGCAGATCCAATGGGTTCAGCAGCAACTACCTTCTTAGTAAAGGAAAGAAAAAGTGGTTATAAAGGAGTTATAACTTTCCTAGATGAAGATAGCAATGGAGCTATAAGTGAGTTTCTATTCAATACAATTGCGCATGAGTCAACACATATTACTGATGCAATATGGCAATTAATTGGAGCTCATGCAGAATCTTTTGATGAAAGAAACGAACCTTATGCATACTTAGTAGGATGGGTAGCCGGTAAGATAGGTCAATACATGATAGACTATATAAGAGACAATGAATAAAATAGATAAAGAAACCTCTCTACAATTACTTAAGTTAGAGAGAGAAAACTCTAAGGAAGCCCCTGAGATCATACAAAAGTTATTAAACTCTGTAGAAAAGGCAGTTGAAGCTGATAAGATATCATACTTTGACTTTATAGAAGATATGATGAAGGGATTGGAAGAAGTATCTGACGAAGATGATTCTTCATTAGAGAAGAGAGAAAAAGTAGTTAACGATATCTGTCAAAAGTTGATTGATAAATATGAAACAGGGAATAAAGAATGACTTTAAAGATAATAAACTCAGATGGGATTTATTGCCTCTAGAAGAATTAGAAGATATCGTTAAAGTATATACTGAAGGATCAAAGAAGTACGGAGTCAATACTTGGCAGTTACTTAAAGATGGTTACTCTAGATATAAAGCCGCATTATTCAGACATCTTGTGTTATTCGAAAAGGGAGAAGAGATGGACAACGAAACCGGTTGTAGACATCTTGCACAGGTAGCTTGGAATGCCATAGCAATGCTCTATTGCAGTAAACACGGAGAAACTCAAGAATCTCTAATTGACAAACTCAATAACCGTATATCTAAGAAGATTGATGATTGCAATAGCTTATTAGATATACTTGATATAGATAGTACGATTTCTGAAAAGGAACATAAAAACAGAGAAGATATTGAGGAATGTCAGAAAAAGGAAGAATGTGAGATAAGAGAAAAGCTTGATAATTTAGGACATGAGCTAAGCAATAGAACTTACAATCACTTTAATATCAAAGCTGAGTATATATGCAGAACTAATGACGGAAATCACGATGTATATTATGATATTAGCTCATTAGGAGATATACAGAAAGATATATTTGGAATCAATATCGATAAAGATGTAATACCTTGTGTACATTTTACAGGTAGTACTGATTTTCATACGCTAAATATATTAGTTAATAATCTGATAAGGAGATATGAAGATGAACATAACAAAGGAAAGTCTGGAACAGGAAATGGAGATTTATCAAAGAATGATAGAGAAGTATCAAATGGATCCAGAATATGTAAATCCTAATTGCTCTGAGAAACAAGCTAGAGTAATTCTAGCACGATTACAAAAAGAATATTATACAAGTTATAGAATAGATTAATATGGAAACTATAATTGGAAAAAACTTAAACTTTACATTAATAGGAGATTCGTTTGAAGATCTTAAGTATAAAAGTGAACGATCATGTTATGAACTTAGTGATATTAGAATCGCTGAGGACGATGGTAGAATTATCATTGATGAGATAACTAATAATGGCGTAGGAGGATATATCCCCTATAAGAAAGGGCAAATTATTGGTTTAATTCGTAATTGGGAAGGTGAATATATCAAACGTCCTATTGTATTTGATTCACCTGAATTATTAGCCGTAATACTTGAGATTAAAGAACAAGTAGCAGCATATAAAGAAGAGCAATCAGGAAAAGATGAACCTTGTGAATGTAAAGAACCTTGTTCTAATTTAAAAAGAGTATAAAAGAGACTATTAATGAAATTATTTGATATTCTAGGTGGTAATGTAACAATACACGAAGATGCATTAGCTATTCCAGCATTTAAGAAAATATGGGAAAAAGACAAGGCTGATAAACAACATGCTATAGCAGTTATCAGTTATATAGTCTTTAAGAATAAATGGGATAGTCCATATGTACTTAGTATGACCGAGGATATCTTAGAAGAAGCATTAAAGAAAGAATTTTTCCCAGAAGGTTATCAACTTACTCCAGATGAACTAATAGCTGAAGATACATTTAAGAGATTACAATATACTCGTACTCTTGCAATGTTAAATAGTATTAGACTCAAACTAGATACTTTTACTCAATACTATCACGATAGTCTTGAAGAGGAACTAGATGAAAAGAAGATAGAGAAATACTTAGCAGGATTTGCTAAAGTAAAAGATACATATGTTACTCTAGACTTCTTGGAAAAAGCAGTTAAAGCTGGAGAAATGGATACTACTAGGGTTAAAGGTGATGCTAAGATTAATCCTTTCGAATTACCCACTGGTGTTAGAAAATAACACTGCAGAGATACAAAAAAATAACACTATCGTTTAGATAAACAAATTTAAGAGATTATGAAAAAGACTAATGAACTGCCAGACATAATAGTAGATCTGACAGATGATAATAAGACAGTAGAAGAAGCAATTGCAGAATGTGAAGCTGCACGCCAGGTAATTAAGCCTTGGTATAAAAGAATTACCAAACGTATCAAGGGTTGGTTTAAGAAATAAGGTTAAAACATATTCAATCAGCGACGTTACGTGGCGCGTCTAAAAAGAAGCCACGTCTTACTGCCCTATGGTGTAATGGCTAGCACAGGAGGCTCTAACCCTCTTAGTCTGGGTTCGAATCCTAGTGGGGCTACCAATAACTAACTGAAGTATGGCGCGCATACAACGTAACTGCCTAAGTCACTTACTGAGTAATTAACAGTAAACACAGCTAATGAAGGTCCGAATCGTAAGTCGGCCAGTTCCTAGGGTCTGGTATAACCTAGAGAGCTATTTCTAGTGCTTTTTGCACTAATTTTAAATTTTTTCATAAAAATGTTTTAAGGTTTGAAGAGAAGGGGTCCGTTGTGAAACGTGCCCCTTTTATTATAGGTTTTAAAATAATAGTGAATTATGAATCGAATTGAAAAGGCGTACTCATTAGGGTACAGAGCTACAATAGATGGTAAGTTATATTTAAATGATAAAGAACTTCCTTTATATATAAGGAAGAAAAATTTAGGAAGAAATTTATTATACTTTTGGGTTCCAGGAATAAATGGAGTGCTATACTTATCTAAGTTACAGGCATATTAGAAATATGGTAGTAAGGCTTTTGAAGAAAATTGTATGTATATAGATGGAAACACATTAAATTGTTCTCAAGAGAATATAACTCTAAAATCTGTATATAAGAAGACATTAGAACAATAGAATAAATACTACTGTTCATCGTGTAACAAAGTACTAGATGAATGTAATTTCTATAAATGTGATTTAACAGAGAAAGAGTGTCCTTACAGAATAGCGCAATGCCGAAACTGTAGGCAGGATAGAGTGAGGAAAAACAGAAATTATATGTTAAACAAAAAATCATCAGGATGCTGTATATGCGGAGAGAAGGATGTAGCATGTTTAGATTTTCATCATATTAGTGATAAATATGATCAAATATCTCATATGCAAACACATTCTCTGAAGAGAATTGTTGAAGAAATAGGCAAATGTGTAATCTTATGTTCAAATTGCCATAGAAAACTACATTATCATAATAAAAGTATAGAACAATTAAAACAAGAACTAAATGGTAGACTTCACAAAGAATATTGTTAATTCTGATAAATTTCGTGGTCCTGCTTTAACTTTTATTAGAACTGGTAGTTACTGCAATTGGCCTAAAAATACAACGGAATATATGCGTTTCTGGCAGGAAGAGTAGCAGAAATGTATTAATGGTTATACTGCTGATGATGGAGATTTCATTAGTGGCTATAACTATTTTTATTTAAATTACTGTCCTATTTATCGTTAGGTTAATCGTATAGTGGATGGTAAGAATAAATCAGAACACATTGTTACATTCCCTGATTTCTGGGATTATGACTATTACTACTTCCAATGTGTAGAACAATGCAAAGAAGAGGGTAAACATTTGTGTGTATTGAAATCCAGACGTAAGGGTTACTCATACAAATGTGCTGCTATGCTATGTCGTAATTACTATTTAATACCTGATTCTAAGTCATATGTATATGCATCTAATAAATAGTATTTGACAGATGATGGTACTCTTACTAAAGCTTGGGGTTACATGGACTTTATTGACGAACATACTGCATGGAGTAAAAAGAGATCTGTTAGTACTCAGCTTAGACGTAGAGCAGGTATGTGGGTTACTGATGAATACGGTAATAAGATTGAAGTAGGTTATAAGTCTGAAATCATTGGAGTTACTTTGAAAGATAATCCAGACGTAGTACGTGGTAAGATTGCTAATCTTATTATGTTTGAAGAGGCCGGTTCTTTTAAAGAATTAAGTGCGGCATGGCAAATTGCTAGACCTTCTGTAGAGACAGACGGTATAGCATTTGGTACTATGATTGCATATGGTACAGGTGGTGATACGGATTCTAACTTTGCTACACTTAAAGAGATGTTTTATAAGCCAAAAGGATTTAATTGCCTCGAACTTAATAACATCTGGGATGAAGCAGTAGACAATACCAAATGTGGATTCTTTATACCTTAGTATGCTAACATGGATATACGTGACGATAAAGGTAATCGCCTGTATATGGATAATGATGGTAATACTTTGACCTATAAAGCAAGGGAATATATACTGTCCGAAAGAAAGATAGTTATTGAGAATTCTACCAATTCTGTAGCAGTAGATAGATATATTGCGGAACGTCCTATTACTCCTGCTGAAGCATGTTTGGAATTCAATGGTAACATATTTCCTAAGAAAGAACTACAAGAACAATTAGCAAGAATACGCACTAATAAGAAGTTAACCAACCATAAACAAATAGGGGATTTAGTGTGGGAATCTGATGGATCCTTAAAGTGGATAGTAAAGAAACAAGGTGATATTACTAAATACCCACTAGGTAAAGACGATGATCCTACTGGTTCTATAGTAATATGGGAACATCCTGTAAAAGATGCTCCTATTGGTTTATATATACTTGGAGTAGACCCTTATGATCACGATTAGTCAGGTACTAATTCTTTAGGTTCTACATTTGTTTATAAGCGTTTTTAGGGCTTTGAAAACTATTACGATATAATTGTAGCTGAATACACTGGAAGACCTTCTACAGCAGAAGAATACTATGAAAATTTACGTAAATTAGCGGTTTATTACAATGGTAGAATTATGTATGAAAATGAGCGCAAAGGCTTGTTTCCATATTTTACTGCTAAGCATTGTGACTACTTGTTGGCTGATTAGCCAGACATTATATCTGATATTGTTGGCAATTCTAAAGTTTAGCGTAAGAAAGGTTGCCACATGAATAAGTAGATAAAGCAATGGGGTGAAGGATTGATCAAAGACTGGCTTAATGAGGAAAAATCCCCAGGGCATAAAAACCTGCATGAGATACTGTCAGAACCGCTATTAGAAGAACTTATAGGTTACAACGATATAGGTAACTTTGACCGTGTCATGGCGTTGATGCAGGTAATGATTTATCGGGAACAACTATATAATGTAGTTGTTAAAGAGAAGAAAAAAAGTAATAGAGAACGACTATTATTCGACGGTCCTCTATTTACTTATGATAATTATAGCTATGACGATAGTTATAATCAAGTCGATGAAGATGTATATACATTTAATTAACAGAATATGATAAGTAAAAATATTGGTTCATTTCCAGTATAGAAACTACCTATGTCAAAGAAGACAAAGGACTGGAAAGAAGCATGCGTAAATTACATAATCGGTAAATCTGGATTTAGTAGTGGCAGTGGTAATAATGGCCGTACTAGATATGAAGAGATGTAGACATACTATGATTTATACAATAGTATCTATAATGAAAAGGATTTACTTTATGTTACTAACCCTTTTAAATAGAAAGACGGCTTCCCAGCTACTGCACAGGACTATAACATAATTAAGCCTAAAGTTGACTTATTACTCGGAGAAGAAACTAAAAGACCCTTTAATTTTAGAGTTGTACGTACTAGCGATAATGCTACTAGTGACATACAAGAGAGAGCTAAGTAGATGCTTACCGATTATATAATGGGTATGATCATGGCTAATATGGGTCCCGAAGAGGCTATGAGATTTTAGCAAGCTATATAGTCTGGAGAAATAATGCCTCCCGAATAGATTCAAAAGTATTTGAATAAAGACTATAAAGATATTGCTGAAACTACCGCATATCATAGCCTCAACTATTTAAAGAATAAACTCAACATAACTCATGAGTTCTATAAAGGATGGAAGGATGCTTTAATTGCTGGAGAAGAGATATACTATGTAGGTATTATTAATGGTAATCCTTACTTAGAGAGAGTTAATCCTTTATACTTTAGTTATGATCAGACTGCAGACTTAGAATTTATACACGACTCAGATTGGTGCTGTCGTAAGATGATTATGTCAGCTACCGAGATATATGATAGATTCTGTGACAAAATGTCTGAAAAGCAATTGAATGAATTGCTTGAGATGATTGAAGACACTAGTAGAGGTGGTATTAATCCAGAAGTAAGAAAGACATCTTTAGACTATCCGCATATTAAAACACATACTATTAATGGGTTTACTTCTAATCCATTTGAAGGTAGTGATAATATTAACGTATGGCATTGCTGTTGGAAGTCATTTAAAAAGATAGGATTCGTCACATATTAGGACCCTGAAACTGGCGAGATTGATGAATTACAAGTAGACGAATCCTATAAAGTTACAGGACTAGAAATAAATGTAGAATGGTCTTGGATTATAGAAGTGTGGGAAGGATATAGAGTGGGAGAAGATTTATACATAGGTATACAACCACTTGAGTATCAACACATATCTGCAGATAACTTAAACTCTTAGAAATTACCTTATACAGGAGTAGTATACAATAATACCAATAGTTCTCCTAGATCATTAGTAAGTATGATGAAACCTTTACAATACATGTATATTGTACTATGGTATCGTCTCGAGTTAGCTATGTCTAGAGATAAAGGTAAAGTACCAGTTATTGACGTTACTTAGATACCTAAGTCTATGGGTATTGATGTAAATAAGTGGATGCATTACTTAGGAGCTTTAGGTGTTGTTTTTATTAATCCATATGAAGAAGGTTGGGATATACCTGGTCGTGAGGGAGGTAAGCCTTCGTAGTTCAATCAGTTCTAGGCATTAGATTTAAGTATGGCTAATACTATTGATTAGTATATTAATCTAATGAATAAGATTGAAGACATGGTATCTGAAATCTCAGGAGTAAGTAAACAACGTGAGGGTTCTATTGCGTCTAATGAATTAGTAGGTAATGTAGAACGTTCTGTGGTACAATCTGCTCATATTACTGAGCCTTGGTTCTGGGTACATAATTAGGTAAAGAAAGAAGCTCTTACTATGCTTCTAGATACATCAAAAGTAGCATGGAAAGATAATAAGCGTTGTCTTCATTATATATTAGATGATGCTACTAGAGCATTTATAACACTATCTGATGAATTCTTCTATGAAGATATGGATGTATTTGTAGATGATACAACTAAGAATCAACAACAGGTAGAGGCTCTTAAACAACTTATGCAACCTGCTATGCAGAATGGTGCTAGCTTACTTGATATTGCTGAAATTATTACTATGGACAATGTTAGTATGATCAAGCAACGTCTTGAAGAAATTGAGCAAAAACGTATGGAACAATAGCAACAGATGGAACAAGCTCAAGCTGAACGTGAAATGCAAATGCAACAGATGCAGAATGAGATGGAGGAAGAGAAACTTATGATCGAGGAAGCTAAGTTAGATACTGAAAATCGTAAATTAGACCTTGAAAAATATAAGATAGATACTGACGCTAATACTAAGATTGCAGTTGCTCAAATTAATGCGTATAGAGGTTCTGAGAATATGGATCAAGACGGTAACGGAATACCTGATGTGATCGAGATAGGCAAACAAGCAATTGAACAACAGAAGGTTAATTCTGATGCAGCATCTAAACGATTTGAGTTGAATAATAAGAGACGTGAAATTGAAATGAAACGTGATGTTGAAAACAAGAAAATTCAACTTGAAAAGGATAAGATGAAGCAAGAAATGGAACTGTAGAAGTAGAAGGATAAAGCCGCCTATGAAAGAGAACAACTAAAAGCAAAGACTGCCAGAGCAAACAAAGTAGTAGGAGAGAAGTAATATGAAGATAATTAAGAATAAGTTTATACCCTTTAAAGGTTATAAATTGATAAATCTGTTTGGTGTTATATTCCAAAGAAATGACGCTGTGGTTACAATGACAGAGTATAACCATGAGAAAATCCATTTGAAGTAGATGCAAGAAATGTTGTGGATTGGTTTTTACTTATGGTATGCTATAGAATATCTTTGTATAATGCTGTCCTGTAAATGGAATAAACAGAGTGATAGATATCACGATGTTAGCTTCGAAGAAGAAGCACATAATAATGATAAGAACCTAAACTATTGTAAAGAGCGTAAGCACTATGCGTGGTTTAAGTATTTAAAAATAGGTAGTTATAAAAGTAAAAAGGAGAAATAATTATGGCATGTGGTGGAAAGAAATCCGGCGGTAAAAAAGGAAAAGGCGGAAAAGGTAGTAAATAAATATTATTATGAGCTTTATAGAATATCTAATTAATAAAGGTTATAAACCGTATAGAAAAGTATATAACCGCAATACTAAAGAGTTTGATTATATTGAAGATGATAACGTTTGTTATTTCTCATCTGCAGTTGGTGGTTATACTGATATTAGACTAATAAAGGATGATAAAGAAGTAATATACGGGCTTCATTAGTGCAATCATTCTCCTGTACTAATATATCCTAGACCTGATAATATTACTAAAGATGAGGATATAGATAGGCTGTTTATGGATAATACCTATGATTAGATATCTGACATGTTAAAGTTATGAATAAATAGGCATTTAAATAGAGAATGCAAGACCTAAAGTCTTACCGGGAGAATAATCCCGGTAAAGGCTATTGGGATTGGAAAGTACAAGCTTATCAAGATGGTGGCGAGAATAGTAATCCTTGGCCAAATATCTCTGAATAGGATCGGCAATACTTATATGATAAGATTAATCCTGCCTTAGGTTTCGGGATATCTGATTTTTTGGGAGCGGCGTTAACTTATAGTAATATAGCGAATAGAGCTAAAGCGCCCGATGAAGATGAAAACAGATGGAAAGCTTATTTGGGTTTACCATATGATAAAGAATACTCTCCAGATACAAAAATTCGATTCAAGGGAGATGAGAATTATCCAAATAGATAGTATCAAGGCTTAAGTAAGGATGCTAAAGATGAAATAAGAAGTTTGCTACCACTAGTAAGACAAACTTCTAAATCTTTACCTGAAGGAAAATGGTTATAGGTTACCGATAAAAAACAAGGTAGTGTCAGACGTTCAGATGTAATAGAACATACGAGACAAAACCATTTAGGAGATCTAGGAAAATTTGGTATAAGAGAAAATAACGAAAGTGGTATATACGAAATAGGCGATAAGTATGATTTTCCTTGGTATGTGCCAGTGCCAGATAGAGCAAAAGGAACAGAGCTAATGATCAGAGATACAATATGGTCAGATAGAGCTAACCCTGAAAAATATGTACCGTATAAAGTTCCAGCTCACGCTAACGGAGGTGAAGTAATAGATTATAATCTTGCAGATATAGAGGACATCATATATGATTATAATTACAGTATAAAAGCAAATAAAACTCCATTATATTCTCCGGAATTAACAGATGAAGAGTTAAAGGCATTATTATCATATCGTAAGGGAGAATATTTTACTGATGAAGAAATGTACAATTATATGAACGAATTAATAATTCGACTTCACAAAGACGAAATATACGACAATGAACATAATGCCACAGTATCCAATACCTAGCTATAAGTACGGAGGGATACATATAAAGAAAAAGAATAGAGGTAAATTCAACGCTTTAAAGAAAAGAACAGGTAAGTCTACAGAAGAACTTACTCACAGTAAGAATCCCTTAACACGTAAACGGGCTATCTTTGCACAGAATGCTAAGAAATGGAATAAGGGTAAAAAGAAAAAGTAATCTAATTATTAAATAATTATGGAAAATAAGAACACATTAAATGGTTTTGAGGCTATTCTTGAAAGCCTTAATCCTAATGTAGGTGCTAATAAAACTAAAGAAATTGATAATATCGATAATGAATTTGATGCAGTTGAAGAGCTGACAGATGAGGAGTTGGAAGCGCTACGAGGTAAAACAAGTAAAAAATCTACAAATAACAAAGAAGATGAAGAAGAGGAAGAAGATGATGTAGATGGCAAAGGTGAAGAAGACGACGACATTGAAACTAATGAGCCTTCAAAAACTAAGAAGTCTAGTAAGAAGACAACTAAGACTGACAAGAATAATGACACTGTGGATGAGAAAGGAGAGGAAGATGATATAGATTCCGATGATGGAACTACTTCCGAAGAACTAATCGTTAACTTCTTTGATTCATTATCTGAACAGTTAGGTTGGTCTGATGTAGAAGATGAAGATAAGCCTAAGACTGCAGAAGATCTTATTGAATATTTTAAAGATGTAATTGAAGAAAACTCTGTACCTCAATATGCAAGTGAGGAAGTAGAGAAACTTGATGAATTTGTACGTAATGGAGGTAACCTTAAAGATTATTTTAGTATTGACGCTGATATTGATCTTGACAATATCGAGGTGGAGGATAACGAAATAAATCAGAAATTAGTTATAAAGGAGTTTTTGAAAGAGAAAGGTCTCTCTGCTAAACTGATTGATAAGAAGATTACTAAGTATGAAGATGCTGGTATTCTTGAAGATGAAGCTGTAGATGCATTAGAGGCTCTTAAAGACATCAAAGCTGAAAGGAAGGAAAAGCTATTAGAGGAGCAACAAAAGTCTGCTAGAGAGGCTTAGAAGCAGCAACAGACATTCTTTAATAACGTTGTCTCTGAAATAAAAGGCATGGATAGCATTTATGGTATTGAAATTCCAGAAAAAGACAAACGAGCTTTGTTGGAATATATATTTAAACCTGATGCAGAAGGTGTTACCAAGTATCAGAAAGATTATGCTAAAAGCCTTAAGAATTTGATTACTTCCGCTTACTTTACTATGAAAGGTGATAGTTTGATTACTATTGCAAAGCAGAAAGGTAAGAAAGACGCTCTAGATAATTTCAAAAATAGTTTGAGAGGAAGTGGAGTTACTAAGAAGTCTAGGAAGCAAGTTATAAACAATGACAGTACCTCAACTATTTGGGATACTTTTGCACGACAACTACGTGTCGCATAATAAAATTAAAACAAATAAATTAAATTACTAGTATTTTTATGGATAACAGTATTCTTAACAATCTGCAACTATACAAAGGTAAGTGGTTTTCTGACCTGATTGATACTGCGAAGATTTCTGTAGCTTCTCAGTAGAATCCGTATCAGGTTTCTACCATTCTGTCTTATGTATTCGGTACTAAAGATAGTGGCTATAGCACTTCTTTGGATATGTTGACAGGTGGTCTTGGCAACGTTATGACTATCGATCAGCCTTCATTTGAATGGTCTGTAATGATCGATGCTGACCGTGCCGTAACAATTAGAGACGCTAAATGGAATGGCGCAGCTATTACTTCTACTTCTACTGCTACTGCTACTGCAGGTTTGGGTAACACACCTATTATGTTGTGGTTGGAAGATAACTGGTTTGGTCCTGGTGCTATTCTTGAGTTTGATAACAAGGAATTCCAAGTACGTGTATCTGGCGCACCTTATCAAGATGGAAATCTGTGGGTATATACTTGTTTTGTAGCCGATGGTCAACCTTCATCTTATATTCCTGCTGAATATCTTGAAGCTGGAAAGCAGGTTTCTCGTCTTGCTTCTGCATATGAGGAATACAGTGAAGAGGGTGATATCTTGAACTATAACACTCACTTCAAGATGCGTAACTACCTTACTACGATTCGTATTAACTACGATATCACTGGTTCTGCCTATTCTACTGTAATGGCTATTGCTCTGAAAGATCCTGCAACTGGTAAGACTTCTTACTTGTGGGCTGATTATCAGGAATGGAAAGCTTTGCGTGAATGGTATAAGAGATGTGAACGTATGTTGGTTTACATGAAGACTAATGTAAACAAAGACGGTTCTTGTAATTTGAAGGGTACTAACGGCCGTCCGGTATTTATCGGTGCTGGTTTGTTGGAACAGATTGCTCCGTCTAACAGACGTTATTACACTCGTTTAACTGGTGAAATGTTGGAAGACTTCTTGTTCGATCTGTCTTACAACTGTCTTGGTACTAACGAACGTAAGTTTGTTGCCTTGACTGGTGAAATGGGTATGCGTGAGTTTGACCGTATCTTGAAAGAGAAGGTAGCTACTATGAATCTGATGGATACAGTATTTGTAACTGGTTCTGGTGATAACCTTACTTTTGGTGGTCAGTTCAAGACTTACAAAATGACCAACGGTATCGAATTAACTCTGAAGTACTTCCCGCTGTATGATGATACTACTTATAACCGTGAATTGCATCCGGTAACCTTGAAACCGAAAGAATCATATCGTATGACTTTCTTGGATCTTGGTCGTCGTGATGGTGAAGCTAATATCGTTAAAGTAGTACGTAAAGATCGTGAATTCGTAACTTGGTATACTGGTGGTGCTGTAGCTCCGAATGGTTATGCTAAGTCTAAAGATACTCTGAGATCTAACAGTAAGGACGGTTACACCGTATTCTTCTTAGGCGAGATGGGCATTATGCTCCGCGACCCCAGAGCCTGTGGAGAATTAATTTTAGAGTAAAAAAGTCGACGCGATTGAGCAACTTTTTGTAGTTTCCTACGTTATAGTATATATAATAACCAAAAATATACTATAACAATGGAAACTATTTATAATATTTACAAGATAACAGATAGAACTAATAATAAAGTTTATATTGGTCAAACTAAGAGAGACATATATAAAAGATTTGCTGAGCATATAAATAAGGCTTTAAATTCTAAAAGAAAGAATGATAAAGCACTAGCTCTTTATATTGCTATAAGTAATCACAAGCCTGAGAATTTTTACGTAGAACTTTTAGAAAAAGTAGAAGGCACACCCAAAGAAGTAGATAATCGTGAGATTCACTGGATAAAACAATACGATTCTACTAATCCAGATAAAGGATACAATTTGGACAAAGGTGGGCACATTATATCGGAAGCTTGTCGTAAAGCTGCAGAAAAACATTTATTCAAAGCTGGCGATAAGTTAGAAGGTAAGCTTTTAGAAAATGCTCGTAATAATGGGTACAAAGTAGCAAAAAGAGTATTGCAGTTTAGCAAGGATGGAAGGCTTTTAAAGGAATATCCTAGTATCATTGAAGCCTCTAGAGCTACAGGGTGTGATCGCAGAAGTATACAAAGACAGTTAAATAACGAAGGTGTACTAACACCTAGAGTATTTAGCAACTTGAAATATTTTTGGGCATATCCAGAAGATACTGAAACCAACTTTGTATACTATCAACCTAAGTGGGACACAAAATTAAACAAGGTAATTAAGGAACTACATTTTTTTGATACTGAAGAAGAAATGTTTAATTACATTGATTCGTTACCAGTACAACCCGCAGAATTAGAAAATTACACGGAAAAATTAGTTACTAGTCCTAAATTATTAGAATATTTTTGTAAATACGAAAATTGCAAATAACAGGATAAATCTAATACATTGTATTATGGAAGTAATCGTTAGAATAGTTAAAGTAAATCCTTGGACCGGACTTACAAAATGGCCTACAACATTTGATTATGTAGGACCTTACTGGACTAGATCTGGTAATATCTACACTGGCTTGAGTACAGAAGATGCTCGTAGATTAGAGAAAGCCTTAAATAAAGAAGAAGGTGAGTTGTCTCCTAATAGCGATTTTTGGACTACCTTCGCAGTTAAACTTGGTAAAAGAGACTTAATACTGGATACAGATAAGCCGTTGGATGAATTGCAATATTTGTTCCTTAAAGGTCACAAACGAGTAGCCGATGGATTAGCTAATATGAATCCTTCTAAGGATTACGTATTGATTAATAAAGACTCTGAAGCAGAACAAGCTAATCGTATCAATAAGATTAAGCGTGAAGCATATAGAAAATTAGATAAAATGTCTATTGAAGATATGCGTAAGTGCTTGCGTTTGTATGGTATGAAATCAGATACTATGTCAAATGAACTCGTTGAAGCTAAGCTTACTGAACAAGTTGAAACAGCACCTGATAAGTTTATGTTGAAATGGGTAAATAACCCAAATAAAGAAATTAACTTTGTTATTGAAGAAGCTATTGCTAAAAATATTATTCGTAAGAATAGAACTCAATACTTCTTTGGTACAGATCTGATTGGTAATGGCATTGACGATGTTATTGTTTACTTACAAGATAAGAAAAATCAAGACATTAAGTTAGCTATTATGAATGAAATTAAATCCAAATAATGAAGATATCTGATTTACATAAGGCATTTAAAGTTCTCATGGATAAGAATTCAGAGGCAGTCGCTTTCGGTGGCTGCCCTGCATTCCTTCCTGAAGAAATAGATTTATTTCTTAATTAGGCTTATATAGAAGTAATATGTAATAAGTACACCGGTAACAATACTATGAAAGTAGGGTTCGAAGGTGCTGTTAAACGTATTGCTGATTTATAGAAGTTAATTAAGACAGATACTGCACAACCTTTAGTATATCCATACTCTAGCTCTAATGTGCTTACTCTATCTAATTTCTTTAAAGACAATCAAGAACTTAAGAGAATGTTCTATGTAGATTGTGTATTACACTTCAATGATGAAGTTGCTATATGTACACTTATAGATCATGAAAAGGCTAAAGGATTCTTATAGACATATAATAATATGCCTTGGATAGAAACTCCTGTAGCAGTATTAGAAGATAATACACTGAAGATATATATAGATCCTATACGTATGTCTGCTGATACTTATACTGCTGATATTACTTATATTAAGTATCCTCAGAACATAAGCTATACAGACTACAATAAGGATATCACTGAGGTTCCTGATTACATATTAAATGAAGTAATTGATAGAGCTGTAGAAATAGCACTAGAGACCATAGAATCTCAGAGAACACAGACTAAAGTACAACTTGATAGCTTGAATGAATAATGTGCCCACGTGAAATGCAAATAGAGGTAGAAAGAAGACTGTAGCTAATTAGTCCTACATTAGCTATTGATAATAAACTACCATCTGATACTATATTATCATTTATTAATGAAGCTGTCGATAAGTTCTGGAAGACTAGATATTCAGGTATCAATTTCAAACAAAGAGGCTTCGAGTAGGACTAGAAACGTACTGATGATTTACGTACTTTGGTTACAAAGCACACTTATAAAGATATTGACATTACTAAGGTTAATCAAGAAACCTATACAGTTACCTTACCTGACGATTATGTAATACTATTGGGTGATACAGCAGGTATAGCTCCTGCAGATGGTATTACTAATGATTGTTGGGAGAAAGATTCTGAAGGTAACTATAAAGTTAAGTATAGTGATACTATAGAAGGTACTATTGAAACTGTAGACAGAATCAAAGAGAATTCATTATCAGAGTATCATCTAAAGTATACTAAAGCTAAACCTATCAAACTCATGTAGGATAATACTATTACTTTATATACTGATGGTAATTATAAGGTAGCTGAATATACTATTGAGTATTTAAAGAAACCAAGTAAAGTAGACCTTAAAGCTAATCCTACTGATGAGTATACAGACCTTCCTAGTCATACTCATATGGAAATAGTTAAATTAGCAGTATAGTTAATATTAGCTACTTTACCAAATTATAATGTATATTCTAATGAAGTAAATTCAATGGAATAACATTAACAGAAAGCGCTTATTGACGTGGAAATTAAACTTTTAAACAAGTTAGGAAAGTAGAAAGTAAGCGAAAATAGACAGAAGCGCTTAATATGTCTAATTTAAAATAACAATTACATTATATGATAACTTCAGTTCACACCGTTCTTATCGGTAAGAAATGTCCTGCTAGCTATACTACTGTAGATGATTTGAATGCTGGTGAAGTAGCTTTGTTTGATCAGAATAAAGCTATCCTTGAAACAGCAGCAAAAGCCGCTAAGGCTAGCTCACTCTATGTAGGTGTTGCAGGTGAAAAGATCAATGTTACTATGCCTGATGGTAATGTTGCTTAGAAAGCTAATATTGAATTCTCTAATGAGATTCAGAAGAGTTCTAAACCATCTGCCGTAATCGGTCGGCATGTAGAACCTACTCAAGATAAAGTAGTTATTACTTTGACTAATGCTACTATTGTAGCTGGTCACAGATATGTACTTCGTGTATTGTATAAAGATATTGAAGCTAATAACTTCCAATTTACTCATACTTATGAAGTATATGCTGAATCAAATGAAGCACAGAAATTAGCGGAAGCTTTTGTAAAGAAAATTAATGCTCACAAGAATCGTCGTATTCAGGCTGAGAATGATGCTGCTATTCTCACTTTGACTGCTATGGTTAAAGATGATAATGAAGGTGTTTATTCTCTGAATGAATACTCTGTAGTAGATATGGAAGTATCTCTGTATCATACTGTTCCTGGTGCATTGCTTGCTAATCAGCCGGAAGCAGTATCTGGTGCTACTATTGCTAAGACTCCAGGTAATCCTGGTAAAGGTTTCTGGAAGCAAGTTCGTGATGCAGAAGTACGCTACATGGGCTATAAAGGTCATGTGTTTACTGGTGCATATCCTGAAGTAGAACAGGCTCGCAAAGTAGTAGAAGGTACTTCTTATGACTATGCAGTAATTGAAAATGATAACCTGTATCTGAGTAATGACAACCAATATATTAAGACTACTCCGTTGACTACGGAAGTATACTGTCCTAATATGGTTAATTCTATCGTTGATAAAGGTATTCAGTCATTTATCAAAGGTGAAACTGTAGCATAATAAAAACAGTGTTTCAGTGTGCTGACAAGGGCTATGGGGCTAAATAGCCCTGTAGCCTTTTTTATTTAAAAGTATTAATATGAAGATAACTGGTATAACAATAGTAAAACACAACATAGTAGTAGAATTAGATACAAAGATACCTGATTCAGTAGATTCTAATTTGTATTTATACATAGACACACTGAATAACTATTCTAACAGGAGTTCAGTAAATCCTGATAAGCATTCATATAGATTATTAGTATTAGGTACAGACTATAGCTCTGATGTAAAGATTGACGAATAGAGATTATCTATAGTAATAGATTCTAATAAATTAGAAAATATGTGTATGAGTGCGTTTATTGCTACTATAGATAATTCAAGTCAATTCTTTTTCAATCAAGCTGATATATATTATAAAGAAGTAGAATTACTATGTAAGAACTGTAGTACTTGTTTAGATGATCAGCAAATAGATAGAATGATATTGTTTTTATTGAAACAAGATCTGTTAAGTTACGCTATCAATAATAACTTAATAGACGATGCAGTACAGTATTATACAGATATAGCTAGAATGCTAAATATATGTTTAGATACTAAAACTACATTCTACAATAACCACGATTGCTTTGCTTGTAATAAAACTTGTAGAAACGGAGTTTGTTCATTATGCTAATAGATGATATATATAGAATAGGTAAAGAGTATAACTTAAAAGTTAAGTACAACTCTAATCAAGGTATACCTTGTATACGTAAATGGGTTTGTGCTAATCATATTGCTCGTCTATTAGAAAGTGATTTAAAGTTTACAGATGAACAAATAGATTGTCTTAGAGCATTGATAAGCAAGTTAGTACATCCTTTGGATGAAATGTGGAAGGATACTTCAGAAACTGATGATAAAGCAATACTGCTAGAACAAAGTTTAGGAGTAGATTTAGGTATAAAAACATTCTATGACGAACTTTTAATTTGTGAAAAATGACTCCATTAGAAGAACAAGTACAGAAAAATACCACATCTATTAAGACTATATCAGATAGTCTAATATAGTATGCTAAAGATACAGACTTAGATAAGTCTAATGAGAATATATCAGCTAATACATCTGATATAGAAGAATTACGTAATAATATAGGCAGTCTACAAACTCAAATTAATCTATAGAATCGTATTGAGTAGATGAAGGATACTAATATAGTAGATGCTGCTAAATTAGACTTACTTTAGTATGATGGTAAAAGATGGTCAAATATTGCTGCTAATAAGGTAGTAACTGGCTTACTTGGTAAATTAGTTGATTTACAAGATGTATCTATTAATAATTTACGTAATGACAATGCATTAGCATGGGATAGTGAATTATAGAAGTGGACTAATAAGAACCTGAATACAGAGATATATGATGATGTATTCTTAAGTAAGATCAAGCCTGATTCTACTGCTTACGAAGTATGGTTTAAAGAATCAGCAATATTTGGTCAAGAAGGTTTTGCATCAGGTCTTACAGGATTTGGTGGTAAGATTGACAGATATGGTCATGCTGAATTTGATAGTCTTACTTTACGTAGATTCCTTGAAGTACCTGAATTGAGATATAATCGTGTAGAGATTCAATTAGGAGATAAGTGGAATGCTCCTGGCGCAGGTGTAATAGAAAGTGTAGAACAAACAGATGAATATTCAGGTGTTATTACACTGAAACTAGAAGAAGGAGAATACGGGGCTGTATCAATGGGTGACTTATGTATGGGTATATATCATTCAGAGAAGACAGATGAAAATGCTGAACACGATGAAGATGATGGTAGAGGTAATAGAAAGTTTGCGGGTTTCTATACTGTTTACTTTGAAGTTACTAACATACTAGATGCACAAAATAAGAAATTTGGTTACAAGCTTAGGCCAGTAGATGATTATTGGAATATGACGTTTCACCCATGTGCTCAAATGAACTTTGTTGCATATGGTAATAAAACTAATGTAGATCGCCAAACATCTTGTTACTCAACTCGTACTTATACACGTTACTTAGTAAACTAGAATACTTGGGATTAGAAGGCTAAGAATATTGCAATGCAATTTGGTAATCTTGATAATCTCAATATGTTTGGTTACGATATGAGAGGATATTCGGCATATCTTAATTCAGTATACTTTACCGGTACTATTACTCAAGTAAAGCCAAATGGAGAAGAGATAAGATATGCTAATGATAGAGGACCTTGGGAACCAGACACTCACTATGATTACTATGATAGAGTAAGTGTATTAGGTTACTTATGGTTATGTGTTAATATAAACGGTACCGATACTAAACCTAGCGATAGTAATCCAGATTGGTTAATGCAGGTATCTAAAGGTGATACAGGAGAAGGTTTAATAGTACGTAGGTCTGAATGGTGGCCTGGTAGACTATATTGCAATGAAAGTGAAGTATCTCCAACAGTACAACCATTGAGGTACTTAGATATTGCTTTAATTAAAGATTTAGGAACTTCTACAGGTTATAAAGCATACAAATGTATATCTACTATAGATAGAGGTCACGGACAAGGCAAACACTTATCTTCTAGTGATAACAAGCCTGGTACTCCCGGTGGAGTTGAATATTGGGAAGAATTAGCTCAGAATGTAGCTAGTATTTATACTGATTTGATTATAGCTAAAAATGCTAAATTAGACTTTATTACTGGTAACTCATTAAGAGTTGGTTATTAGGTTGATAATACACCTAATGGATTTAGAGTGGTAGCTGGTATTACTGGTGAAGGAGGTAATAATGCTGATTCTGTTCGTATATGGGCGGGTACTACTGAAGAAAATAGAGCTAACGCACCGTTTAGAGTAACTTAGAGTGGTAAATTACACGCCACTGGTGCCTATATTGAAGGTAATGGTACGTTTACTGGAACAATTTACGCTAATCAGGGAGAATTCAAAGGTAAAGTAAGTATAGCTGACGGTAAAATATTACTCAATACTAATGGTAGTGGGCAATTAGCTAATGGCGGAATATCGTGGGATTCATCTGGAATCATGACATTTAAAGATGAAATTAATCTTGATAGGACTATTTTACCACAAATAAGATTATCTGGTTCAGAACGAGCATGGAGAATTCCGAGAGATATTGAGAAATACGGATTTAAAAATATGGTACGTGTAACGGGAGCAGTTACAAAATTATAGCTTCCATATACTTCTGTGTTACATAATAGAATGCTTACTATTGTAAATTATGCTGGAGATGACGTTGAAATAATGAATCCAATTCTTAATGTATAGAAGTACAGAATTAAAGCAAATTCTTCTGTTACTATAGCTGAAGTAGGAACATACGGTAATATTACTAATGGTCAAGCCATGTATTGGATAGTAGGAGACTTTGATGGTAAATATTCTCCAATAGGTGGATTAGACACCTATTTCGATCTTAATTAATAAATTATTATGAAAATAAACTTTGCACAACTGGAAGTATACACTGACATCCAAAAAACAAATAAGATTTGTATGGATGCTAGACAACAATTAGGTGAATTAATTTATGAAGTAGGTAGTGGTATTAAAGCTCATTCTTTAGCTTTAAAGATATATAATTCTGAAGGTGAGCTAGAATATACAGATGAAGAAGTACAAGTTATTATGCAATTTGTAAATCAATACTGTAAGCCTGCTATCATAGATGCTATGAATGCATTAAAAACAGAAGACAAGTAATATGATTACAAAAGGAATTAGAATAAGTTAGTTAGTCGAAAGGAAAGATCTCAATGGTAAAGAAATAATTCCTTTTCAAGATGGCATTCACAATGGTAAAATGTCTATTGATTCGTTAATAGACTATATAGGAGATGTATCAGATAGTGATATAGACCTACAATCGTTAGTAAAGATATAGAAGTTTGTAGATACAGTATCAGAAATGGACTTACTGTTATATCAAGCTAAAGAAGGAGATATTTACTACTGCAAAGAAAATAAGAAACTATACGTTAGAAGTTTTAATAAGTGGGATATGTTAGACCCACTTACATCTAAAGTATATGTATTAGTAGGTTTAGATGAGTACAACAGAACTAATATCATACATCTTTGGGATGGTAATGATATGGTAGTTATGTCAGAAAGACTATTTATTGGAGAAGTAACTGGTACTGCGTATGATGGTGGTAAAGGTAAGCATTTAGCTGATATAGCTAATAGTTTACCTGATAACGTCATTAGAGAAGTTGCAGACTTTACTACAGATGGTTCAACTGTTACTTTCAACTATGAGTATGACGTTAAACAGGAATCAGGTTTGTTTGATGGTGATGCTCAAGGTAGTAAAACTATTCCATCAGCTACTACTAGTAATGCAGGCGTTATGTCTGCTACAGATAAAGTAAAAGTAGATAAGATAGTTACTGACGGAGATGGTAATAAGTATTTAACTGATAATGGTAATTATCAGGAATTAATAGAAGATACTACAGAAACTATAAAGACTACTGATGCTATACCGGTTGCAGGTGGTCCGTTAGCTGACTTACTTAACAAAGCTGGTATAAACAGTATTAGTCCTGATACAAGCATGTAGGATTTATTTGTATCTTTATTTACTAAAGAATTATGGCCTACTAATCTTGTGTTCAAAGAAGGTACAGTTAGTGCAGCTATTGCAGCTCCTTCATTTACATTAAGTAATACAGGCTTAGTAGAAGTAGGTGCTACTGTTACTATTGGAAAGACTACTCTATCTGTTGCTACTATGTCTACTACAGCTAGAACATACAGTGGATTTACTTATGGTTATAGTTCTACTAATGATAATACTAAGGATTCTTCTAATACTACTATAACAGTTAATGCTAGTAACGCTGCTCTAAATTCAGTTAATTATACTATGAAGCGTACTACTAATGGTAGTGTAGAGAATGCTACTGCTAATACTAATCCTGCTTAGGTTACTTTAGATAGCAAGACATTTAAAGCTATTGAAGGTACTAATACAGTAAAAGTAGATATAACTGGGCCTACAGCTAATGCTACATTTGCTTCTATGCCGGTATATTACGCATGTAGTAACTTAGGTAAGACTAGTGAAGAACACAAATCAGTAGCTAAAGATACTATTACTAAGACTAGCTCAACTCCTTCTAATTCCAAAACATTGAATGTTACAGGAGTATATCCTTACTATACTAATAAGGATAATATTACAACATTTGCCAAATTAGGACTGACTACTAATAAAACATTAGATGTTACATTTGTAGCTGAAACAGCAAGCAATAAACACGCATTTAAGATACCAGCTAAGTTCAATGTAACTAAGATTACGCTGTTGAATACACTTAGTGGTAAGTATGAAGACTATAGTGTTAGTAGATTCTCTGTTACTACTGAAACTATAAATGTACAAGGTACTAATGTACAATATAAAATATATACTCGTAATGATGGAACTAACGGTTCATCTTCATTTAAAATAACATTTGCTTAATTATGAGAGATAGAGGAACGTTTAATTTTAGTGGTAATCTTGAAGTAAAGAAAGATGCCCCTCTCGAAGCTAGATCGTTAGTTAATTCATATGCAGATCTAGTAAAACCAGAGACCTGGACAGATGAATAGGGAGGTATATGGAAATATGACTGTATGTTAGTTTCCTGTAAAGATAGACCTGGTAAAGTATATCAATTATCACCTGGCGCTGACTATACTAAAGAAAGTAGTTGGATACTTATAGGAGATACGTCTGAACTTAATAGTAAAGTACAATAGTTTATAAACAGCAAAGGTGCTCCAAATGGTTTAGCTTCTTTGAATGAAAGTGGTATTATTCCATCTGCTCAATTACCGTCTTATGTAGATGATGTAATAGAAGTTGATACTTTTAGTAATCTACCTGGTACTGGCGAATCTGGTAAGATATATATAGTACAAGATACTAATTTAACTTATAGATGGTCAGGTACAGACTATGTAGAAATATCTAAATCATTAGCGTTAGGTGAAACTAGTTCTACTGCATATCCTGGAGATAAGGGTAAAGCTACTACAGATAAACTGAATAAAACATCTAACAAAGTAGTTGTTGGACCTACTACTGTAAATCCTTCTACTGATAAGATAGTATTAAAGTATCAAACTCACTTTACATCTACTAATTCAGATAGTGAAGATAGTCATATAATTAATGCTGCTACTACATCTCAAGCAGGTTTAATGTCATCATCAGATAAAACTAAACTGGATGGATTAAAAGATCAAGCTGGTATTACTTCTGATATTAATGCTGTATAGACTAATTTAGAAACACATATTAATAATAAGTCTAATCCTCATGAAGTTACTAAAGATCAAGTAGGATTAGGTAACGTAGATAATACTTCTGATGCTAATAAGCCTATATCTAATGCTACACAAACTGCTCTTAATGGTAAATTTAGTGCTACAGATGGTAATGCTTTAAAGTAGAGAGTAGATAATATACCTGAATTGGTAGCTACCGATATTACTGTCGATAGTGATAACGATAGTGTAAATATATCTTTAGATAAGACGTCTATTGTAGACGGAACATTATCAGGAACAACTATAAACATTAATTCTGCAACAGCTAGTAAAGCTGGTATACTTGTACCTACTGATAAAAGCAAAATAGATAAGATTATTACCAATGGTAATGGTACTAAATACTTATCTGATAATGGATAGTATAAAACAGTATAGGGTGGTAGTGCAGATATTGAAGCTATAAAAAAATACGTTGATGATAGCGTTACAAGCGCTCGTAGTATTGGCTACATGATGCAGCTTACAGAGATTGACGCCTCCGGGTTGGATGAAAATACGTGGTATCCGGTTACAATTACTGCTGGAGCTAGAATGTGTATGCGCGCAGAAGTACTAGTAGCATTAGATAGCGGTACAAAACCGTCATGGTCTACACATAAGAGAGGTTTTTCTACTCGCAAAATTTGGGAATGGGCTCCGAGTACTTGGGGAGTAAATGCTGTTTCTGATATAAAAGTATATTTGTCAGATTTTGCTCATACAAATTTAGACCCAGTTAGAGGTTTAAATTTTTTAGGTCATTTTGACATCTGTTTTGTTTTTGTACGAGGTGGTGGTAAATATCATTTTTATACTTCTCATGGAGCACAAGTTATTCTTCATACCAGTACGTATAAACCAAGTGAGATAAGTGAACAAAGCGTTAGTCCAACTACTACGACCCCAAAACCTATAAATGCTTTAGATTTAAAAAATTATGGTAAAGTTATTGATGTTCCCAATGGTTCTTATCTCACGTTAAATGTAAATAGAGTAGGTGCAGACGCAATAGATTATATAAATAATGTTTTTGGATCAAAGGACAGATTGAAAGAAGTAATTATGGATATTATTGAAAACCATCAAAGATACTTATTTCATTCCTATGTCAGTAATTTAAACTGTGTTGAACCTAATAATGTATATGCTTATTATGACGATGCAAAAAACGAATATAATCTGCAATACAATTTAAGTTATTACACCACTAATGGGCCTGTTTCTAAACGTGCCGGCTTTCTTGTAACTCCTTATGATGAAGGTTATAAGGTTGAAGTAACGGATTTGGCTACAAGCTGGAATAATTTACCTGATGTATTAACTGAATTAAATGAATTTAATATAGCAGATAACAATATTACTTCTTCTTATTTCTGGATAAATTATAGACCTAGATCAGGTAGTACAACTAATGCTAAGAATATATATGTTGGAAATGGTCAAGGAAGTGGTGGTTTTGGAGAAGTACACGCAGGGGGATTCTTTAAAGAATCTGACATTAGATTAAAGTCTAATATAGTTCCGCTAAACCATACTTTAGAACAAATATGTAATATACCTACTGTATCCTTTGATATACGTAATAAGCATTAGATAGGTACTATTGCTCAAGATATAGAAAATGATTTTGCAGATATAGTCGATACAGACAGTGATGGTATGAAGTCTGTAGATTATTGTATGTTAGGAGTAGTGGCAGTAGAAGGCATCAAACTGCTTAAGCAAGAAATTGAAGACTTAAAGAAACAAGTGGAGGAGTTGAAGAATGGAAAATAAGGCTATTCAAATTGAACCTAAGGCTGCTACAGAAATGTAGAGTTGGACAAATATTTATGATAGAGTGCCATCTCAATATAGACAATATGTAAGTTATCCTACTACAACTATGAAAGAATGTCCTTCTAAGGCAGAGATAAATAGCAAACTTACTCATGCTTGTACTACAGATTCTAATGAATTAGCTGACTATAGTTCTATTAGGTTAAACTTCTCTGAAAGAGAGGAATTAACGGCAGATTCGTTAGCCGAAAATTGGATGCACGATAGTACTACATAGAGAGATATTCAATTGAGATACGGTACTACTATACTGCTTAATTAGTTCGCTATACACCAAAATATTCAAGATTATACTAGTAATTACGTTACTAAAATTACAGGATAGTCACAATACTTTGAAGTGTTGTAGTTAGGTAGAGGAATACTACGTGTAAGACCTTTATATGGCAATTAGACAAACATGATGAGAACTTGCACAGTAGCTGTAACTGCTATGGGTAAAACTACATATATATATTTGTCACAAAACGCAAATCCTTTTTAACTTATGAACTTTATCTAGTATCAGTATTTTATATTACACAGTAAACAATAGAAATAATGAAATATTTTACAATTGAGGAAATGACAAAGTCATCTACAGCAAAAGCTAACGGTATAGACAATACTCCTTCCTCTGAAGGAGTATTAAAGCTGTAGAAGCTAATAGAGGCTGTTTTAGACCCTTTAAGGGAATGGTACGGAAAGCCCATACGAATTACGTCTGGGTATCGCTGTGAGGCTTTAAATAAGGCTGTAGGTAGTAAAGCTAAGAAGAGTTAGCACCTATACGGCGAAGCAGCTGATATTACTGTAGGTAGTAAGACAGAGAATGAGAAATTATTCAACTATATTAAAGATAATCTTCCATTTGATCAGTTAATTAATGAATCAAACTTCTCTTGGGTACACGTATCATATAGAGAAGGGAGATTACGTAAACAAGTACTAGCACTATGAAAACAATTCTATATCAGCCTTTATTTATAAATCCTTAGGCATACTTTGTATTTCCTTAGTTGTATCATATAGAGAAGGGAGATTCCTATATTGAACCTGCTAATATTACTGGGTAGCTTATTATAGAAGAAGTAGCTAACTTTGCAGGTACTATTAAATTTACAAATGTAGTATAATGAAAAATTCTACAAAGAATAATATATTTGGTGCAGTAGTATATTTTACTACTGCATTACTACTTAATAGTAGTACATCATTATTAATGTTATTCATTAAAGAAAATAGTGATAGATGTCATTACTATAATGGTAAATGGAATAAAAAAGACTTAGCAATTGGAATTTCATCTATTGTATTGGGGTCTATTGCTAAATATTTTATAACTTTAATTTAACAAACTTATGATAAAACAAGAGAACCCTAACTTCGTAGCATCTTTTTATGCTCCCAATCCTATGGAAGTAACTTATTGGATTGACTTATCTACTGATGCTAATGGTAATGTAATTAAAAGTTATACAGGCAACGACTGGTTACCGGTTAATTACTTTACTAATACTGATTAGAGTGTAGAAATAAAGAAACTGAAATAGGAAATTGCAGATGAGGTAAATAGAGCTAAACAAGCTGAACAGAAGTTAACCAATGACCTAAACGGTAAAGCAAATAAGTCTACTACATTGGCAGGTTATGGTATTACTGATGCTTATACTAAATTAGAAACAGATGCTAAAGCTATCGAAATAGCACAAGCTGAATGTGCTAGATTAGTTGCTTCTGCTCCTGAAACTCTGAATACTTTAGATGAAATAGCGGCTGCATTAGGTGACGATCCTAACTTTGCTACTACTATGACTAATCAGTTAGGTACTAAAGCTAATAAGACAGAAGTATATACTAAGAGTGAAACAGATAATAAAGTAAATACTGCTGTAGCTAATAAAGTAACTTCTACAGATGTTACTCAGATTAAAGTAGTAAATGAAATACCTGAAGTAGGTAGTTAGACTCCTGGTATATTGTATATTAAACTTTCAGCTTAATTATGGGACAAGTTGGTTTAAATAATTTAACATTCCAAGAAGTTGCTGCTAATGGGAAATCCGTTCAAGAGATGTGGTTGAACGGTTCTTAGATATATGCTGCAGGTAACTTATGGTATGGAGTACGTTTTACAGGTAGTAGTCCTGATGGAGTAAGAACTGGTAATATGCAAATGCATAAAGACCTACCAGTACAATCATTATTCAAAGGCTGTAGACTTACTTCTGATGGTACTATTAAATACTTTAATGCTACAGATTGGGATCATTACGAAGATGGTTCTGAAGTAACTAATAGCATTGAAGATGGTAATGATATGGTTGAATTACCTGATGCGTATTATACTGTGGTAGTACACGGAGACTATGATTGGGAAATCAGAATGTCTTTGTATCCCTTAGAAGGATATACTAAGTTTAGTAAGAAGTATTGCTCTGCATATGAAGCTTATAGAGACGGCAGTACCTTATACTCAATTAGAAATCAAGTACCTACTGTAAATACTAATAGAGCTAGTTTCTTGACAAAGGCTCGTAATGGTAGAAGTAATAGTTATGCTATCTATACTTATGAGATACATAAGTTTATTACTTGGTGTTATGTAGTAGAATATGCTACCCTTAATAGTTAGAAAGCAGTTAACACAGTATTGACCGAAGAAGGTTATCATCAAGGTGGACTTGGTAATGGTATTACTAATGGAACTAAGAAAGAAAACGGTGCTAATAGATGGGCTTTTGTACCTACAGGTACTACTAATTCATTAGGTAATGGTTCTGGTCAAGTACAGTATTCATACGTTAATACATATGCAGAAGGTACTGAAACACAAGCCAGTCAATACGCTAATAGATACAGAGGTATTGAGAATCCATTTGGTCATATACGGAAGAACTGTTGTGATATTGTTGTAACAGGAACAGACAATAAGATATACGTCACCAACAACAAAGAGAATTTTGGTATAGATAAATCGTTATATGAAGATAGTGGTTTAACTACTCTCACTACCAGTAATCAATGGGTTAAACGCATTACAAATAATGCGGCTGCTGACTTATTCTGTTAGGAAGGTGGCGCTAATTCTAATACATATTTCTGTGATCATTATTGGACGAATGCTGCAACATTTGACAGAACTTTGCTGTTGGGGGCTGACGCGAGTTATGGTTCTAATGCGGGTTTCTTCCATCTGCATTCTGACCCTGGCCTTGGTAATGCGTCTGCTTATGTCGGTACTCGTCTAGTATATATCCCTTAATTATTAATAAATAGGTTGTCGTTCTGGATTGAACAAGTAAGTTAGATAGGAGCTAACACGAGTAATAGTTCTAATGCAGGTTTATTCAATCTGAATTCTAACAATGACCTTAGTAATGCGAATGCTAATGTCAGTACAATGAAGCACAATTATCAGAGAACTATCAGTGATTTTCAGATTATTTGAGGAACGAGACCTTGCCTCTTGGCAAAAGATAACTAACCTAAACGAGTGTGTTGGTAACTTCGGTGAAGACTCACTTAGGTGCTTCAGATGAAAAGATACAATAATTTATTTGAAAAGATTGTTTCAATAGACAATCTATATTTAGCTGATAAGAAAGCTAGAAAGAACAAGGGTAATAGAAATGATATTAAGGAGTTTGATAAGCATAAAGACAGTTTATTAGTTAGATTACGAAGTATACTGATAGACCAAACTTATACTACTTCTAAGTATTCTACATTTATAATTAGAGAACCTAAGGAAAGACTTATATTCAAATTACCTTTATTCAGAGTAGAAGATAGAAGTATATCCTTTGTAGGATATAAAATCTATCACGATTATACTTTGATTAGAAAGAATATTAAACACAAAATGTGTAAGAAAGTTGCTGCTATGAATAAACTTAAGCATATGACTTATAGTGAATATAGGCAGCAAGTCTGTAGTCATATTGGTTGGATGAAACATTGTAATGGCATCAATCTACTAAAGAAGATAATTAAGTATCATTAGTTGATTGAATATGCTAGAAGCTCGTAAGAACCGCTATTAGTCTTGACTAAGTTTAATCGAGTGATAGCAACTTATTTACAATGTAAACGTTTATTAATTATAATCTCGAACAATTTTCAGAGTCCCTGCCGATTTTAAACCCCTTATGAATCAGCTGGGACTTTTTTGATTTACACTTTATATCATTTACTATCTATGAATTATTATCAGTTAGGAGAGCATACAATGCCTATATTTAAAAATATGTTTAGTAGTACAGAGAAATTAGCATCTGCTGCATTAGGTGGATTAATATCTCTATACTCACCAGTATATGTTCCTATTACAGCTCTAGCTGGCATTATCATAGTTAATACTTTATATGAGTGCAAAGTAAATAAGAAATACAAAGACGATGAAATATTAGCACGTTCAAGGAGATTAACTTCAAAAATATTCTATAAGCTAAGAGATGCAATAGTTGCTATATGTGGTGCGTTTACTATTGAGAAGTTTATAGTAACTTCTATAGATTTACACGCTATTGAGTTTATAGCAGGTGCTATAGCTTTAGTAGAATTCTTCTCCTTACTTGAGAACTTAGGTAAACTACATCCTAGATGGAAAGTGTGGAATATACTTAAGAAGATAGCAAAGAAGAAAGGGGAATAGATATTAGATGTCGAATTAGATGGAGAACTTTCAGATGATACCAATAGTAATAAAGATAATTAATTGGTTCAGTAACAATATCAGAATAGTCGCAGTAGGTTTAGTTAGTTTACTTATTGCGACTGTTTTGTTTTAGAACCGTTAGTTAAATAAAAAGAATGCAGAGATTAACAGAATAACTAACAATATTAGAGCTTATGAAGAGATAGCATCTAATAAAGAGGCACACAATAGAGTATTACAACTTACTATAAATGAACTAAATAATAGTAAGGATAGCTTGATACAATAGATAAATCAAGTAAAGAAAGATAATAAAGTCAAAGATAAGAATCTAACCAATGTAAGTGTAATCAATACTGAGATTAAGGATTCTGTGAAAACAGTAATTAAAGAGAAGTTAATAGACTTCGATAAAGAGTTAAAACTCAATGACTTAACAACTATCATAGTTAGTAGAAAGGATTCAATCCTAACAGCCAAAATAGATATAAAAAACTAGTAGACAATATTCGTAACAGAAAATAAAGAATATAAGAATACTTATAAGAATTGGCTAGTTAGATTCTTTCACTTTGACTTTAAAAAAATATATATCAAAAATTACCAGATAGTAAATAGCAATCCGTTGATCAAAGTAACGGATACACGGGTAATAGAAATTCCCGACAAATAACATATTCAAAACAATATTAATCAATAATAATATGCATAGAATATTTCGTGTGAAGGCTTACGAGAAAGAACACGGACCTCACTTCAATGAGGAATATGCTCGTAAAGCTGTAATGAAGATGGAAAATGAGGACGGTACTCGTGGACCACATTGGTCTTTAGAAGAGACTACCACATTGGCCAGTCAATACGGAATTGCTCTAGGAAGCAAATTCAATCGTTATGATTGGTTTGTAGCATTAAATATGGTTTACTCTGATTATTATAGAGTTATTATGAACATTACTGGTTCTAATAATACTAAACACTACGTTGAATTTGCAAAAGCTTGGCTTAACGATAAAGATATTGACGAAGGTAAAATGTGGTATTATTATATTTACGTAATGTGTGATCATATCAGAGAAGCTGAAATGGAATGTTACGAAGAGAAAATGTCTAAGTATGAAGATGAAGAAGAAGACTTTGGACATTATCGTAGAGGTGGTAGACGAATGGGTATGTTCGGAAGACGTAGCATGTATGATAAGGACGATTATGAAAAGAGAGACTACGAAAGAGTAGAACACGAATATGATCCTTATGAGTACTCTCGTAGAGCCACTCGCTATGTCAGATATTAATTAAAATCAATTTTTATAAACTAAATCAATTATGTTAGAAGATAGAATTATCGTGCAAGATCGCGGTATCGACGCTGGTCTCGCTGCTTTAATGCAAAATGCTAATAAAGGTATGGATCCTGCAGCTTTGATGGCTATGATGAACAACAACGGCGGTTTCGGTGGAAACGGCGGTTGGTGGTGGATCTGGATCATTCTGATCTGGTTCTGCTGGGGTGGTAACGGTTTCGGTGGCCGTAACGCTGGTGCATTAGCTTCTGAACTAAATACTGATGCTAATACTAATTTGCTCATGTAGGCTATCAATGGTAATAAAGATGCAATAAGCAATCTGTCAACTACTTTGAACTGTGACATCAATGCAGTTCAGTCCGCTTTGAATCAAATCAATGCTGGTGTAAGTCAGATCTCTTGTGATACTAAGCTGTCAAGTTGTGAAGTAATTAATGCTATTACTTCTGGTAATGCAAATCTTGCTTCTCAGTTAGCTAACTGCTGCTGCACAACTCAGCGTTCTATTGACGCTGTAAACAACAATATCACTAAGATGGGTTATGAAAATCAGTTGTCTGTATGTAACCAAACTAATAACTTGGTTAACACTATGAACAGCAATACCCTGTCTCTCCGTGATAACAATACAGCTAATACTCAGTCTATAATCGCTAAGCTTGATGCTATACAGAACCAAGCTCTGTTAGATAAGATTGACGCTTTACGTGAAAAGAACTCTACTTTGATTTCTCAGTTGAGTAACGAACATCAAACAGCTGCTGTAGGTTCTATGATTAATCAGGCTACTGCTCCTATTGTAACTAGACTGAATGATTTGCAATCAGATGTTGATGGTATCAAATGCAAATTACCTAATACAGTAAGCGTACCTTATCCTCAGTTAACAGCCATTAACACAGATATTTATCGTGCTGCTGCCTATGGTGCATACGCTGGTGATGTAGCATATGGTCGTAGTGGATACGGTTGTGGATGCAATAATTACTGGGGTTAATTCCAGTAAGAAAGGAGGTAAGTATGTGGCCTAACTTTTTTACAGGATTACCCTTTCTATTTCCTTCATTAGGAAGAATAAATTACAATACTTTACCAGTAACTAATGTTACAGTTGGAACTGAAGCTGTAACATTAGAACTTCCTAATCATGCATTTAGAAATAGAGATTATGTTGGTGGATTTTATATAGACTTAAGAACTGCAATACCTACAGGTACTAGTGCTACATTACCAATACTAATTGGCACTAATGGTGATACTAGACCTTTAGTAACTTATAACAATGAACCGGTTAGAGTTGAAAATCTTGCAGGTACTGGTATATATTTACTCCATTATAATAAGTATACAAATCAAGTATTTTTGGTAAGCGGTGGTTATAAAGCAACTGCTACTCCATCTGCTTAATAATAACAAGGGCTACTTTTTAGTAGCCCTTTAATAACTAATATTATGACATTCGATCAATTAAATCAAGGGGATAACGTCTATATTATAGAAGTTGTCGGAACATTCAAAAAAACAACGGAATACAATGTAGGTACTGTTATATCAGTATCGAATGCATACGATGAACCATTACAACCTGGTTAGTTCTAGTTACCTAATCAACCCAGGAAGAAACTAATAGATGTTACTATACAATGTAATGGGGAATAGAAAAAATTCTCTATACCTGAGAATAGGACCGTGATAACAGACAATAATCTAGGTTTAACTATATCTACAGATAAACAGGAGATTGTAGGTATAATAAGGAATTAGTATAACACTTATAAAGCTAGGAAAGAATCAATAGCTAAGTGTGATGAAGAAATGAGTAAGTGCTAGGCTTTACTTGAGAAACTAGATATACCAAAGGAACCCATTAATACAGAGGACCCTAGGATAAAGGAACTACAAGATGAAATAAACGAATTAAAGAATATAATTAAACAAGCAAGTTCTATGGTTCCACCACCTATGAAATAGATGTTACCACAGAATATGTAGAATGTAATGAAAGAGGTTGATCAATAAGGTCAACCTTTTTTTTGTTTTAAGCTTGTACAGGAAACGCTATTAGTTGCGATAAGGGATTGTATAGCTGTACACATAAAATGCCTCTAATCGCTTTAAAATGCGTTCTAGGTATATTAACGTTAATTATAAATAATTATATTAATATAATGAAAGAAATTTGGAAAGATATTCCTGAGTATGAAGAATTATATCAAATAAGTAATCTTGGAAGAGTTCGCAGTAAGGATAGATTAATCAAAGTTAATTGTTAGAATAACAGCCATGTTAAAAGGCCGTTCTTTTATTATGTTTATCCGGGCCGTATTATTAAATTACAGACTAATAAATTTGGATATACAACTGTATTTTTAAATAAAGGCGGAAAACAAAAAGGTTTCTTCGTACACAGGTTAGTGATAAAAACATTTAATCCTATACTTAACGATAGTGATTATCAAGTAAATCATATAGACGAAAATAAAGAAAATAATTCACTAAATAATTTAGAATGGTGTACAGCAAAAGAAAATATTAATCACGGAACCTGTATATAGAGAAGAGTAGAAAAACAGAAGATTACCAATCGACGTCGTAAACCTGTAATATCTATAGATGAATCAGGCAATGAGAAGGAATATTTAAGTGCTTGGGACGCATCAAGAAAAATAGGTGCATTTCAATCCAATATATGGAAGGCAATACATAATGGTAAGAAATGTAACGGTTACTATTGGAAATATAAGGAGGAATAAAAATGTCACTGTCAAATATCGTAGATAATATATTATAGATTGCTCGTAATAATAATATTACAGAGTCAGAACATCTAAGCAGACATTAGATTGAACTCTGGATAAAGTATTATAGAGCAATGCTTATAAAGTAGGCAATAGATAAAGGTTACGATGTAGATGAAGCGTATGTCTCTACAATTGAACCTATTCATCTTGATGTAGTATAGACTTATCCTGGTAAACATGTATATGTAGGAGATAGAGAACTACCGGTATTAATCAGCTTTAGATACAGACCAGGAGTAGTAGCAGTAAGAGATATGTATGGCAATATTATATAGTTAGGCAGTTATACTAAAGCTAAACTATAGAGATACAGAAAGGCTACTTGTAAGGATTATATTGCATGGGTTAAAGGTAATAAAATATATGTAGAAGGTGATTCTAATTAGTTAGAATACATAAGTATCGATTGCATATTAGAGGATCCAGTTAAAGATATACCTTGTTATGATCCTGATGATGAATATCCTGTTCCTGCTGCTATGGTTCCAACTATAGTACAAATGATATTAGAGAAAGAATTAAGAGTATTAGTAACTCAACCTAGTGATGTAACTAATGACTCTAAAGATGATACACAAAATATATATAGTAAGAAATGAGAGAACGACTAACGTATGACAGAAAGTGTTATACCATTGCTGATTACTATATAAGTTATAAGGAATACATTGAGCCTAATACTTAGTATGATGTAGATTTAAAGACCTTTAAAGCTATAGTTACAGATTACTTTAAATTTATTAGAGATGAAATCATGCTTAATTGTAAAGAGTTCAAGCTACCTTGTAGACTTGGTAAGTTATCTATAATTAAGCATATGCCTAAAGAGTTTACAGGTAAAAGTCTGAGATGGGATTGGAAAGCTACTAGAGAAACAGGCAAACCTGTATATTTACTTAATGAGCACTCCAATTACTTTAAGTACAGATTCTACTGGCAAAAGAAAGATTGTCTATTGATTAATAAAGGAGCTTATTAGTTTGTAGCTTGTAGACAAAACAAGAGGGATCTAGCCCAACTCATTTTCAAAAAATTAAAAGATTATCCAGAATTATGATAGAAGAATCTTTAAATAATATAAATCGATTGCCAAAAGTTAGTGGGATATACTCTATTGTAAATATATTAAATGGGCATCGTTATATAGGTAGTTCTATGAATATACATTAGAGATTAGCCAGTCATAGAAGTAAGTTAAGGACGGGCAAACATAATAATACACATTTACTTAATGCATACAACAAATATGGAGAAGATAAATTTAAAGTACAAATTTTGGAAATATGCTCTAAAGTAAGAGATACTCTTATGTTTTTAGAATAGAAGTACTTGGATTTAAAACCTGAATATAACATATCTCCATTTGCCAATAGACCAGATCGTAGTGGAAGAAAGTGTACAGAACAAAATAAACAAAAGCTAAGATAGAGACGACTGGGAAAGAAACTATCAGAAGAAACCAAAAAGAAAATAAGTCAAGCAGGCATGTATAAAACTACCAAAAAAATTTATGTTTATAATTTGAATGGAGAGTATCTAGCAGAGTTTGACGGTATACGTAGAGCAATGGAATATTTAGGTATAAACGAAAACGGTTCTTCAATTTATTGTGCTATAGGTAAACATTCAAAGAACAGTAAAAGTAGATACGCATACGGTTATCTTTGGTCCAAAGTAAAATATGATAGATTAAATCCATATGTTGACAAAACTTAGAACAGAGGAAAAAGTGTAGATCAATTTACATTAGATGGAATATTTGTAAATAGATATACCTCTGCAACTAAAGCAGCATAGTATTTTGGGTATAAAAATGGAAGATTTTGGATTAAAGACTGCATTTTAGGCATAAGACAAGAAGCGTTTGGATTTAAATGGAAATATAGTTATGATAAATAATAGATTTGTTTCTTCAAAAAGTGTAATTGCAAAACTTATTGCAGATTTGCAATTATAGGAGCCAGAGATTAGAATCTCTGATATAAAAGAATGGATACTCGAAGCTATACTTAAGATAGGAGCTATTCAATAGTACGATCATAAAGTAGTTATTCTACCTATTGTAAATCATCAAGCGGCTTTACCCTGTGATTTATATAAATTGGGTCAAGTAGCTTTTTCATTCTAGAATGATGGTGGTTGGTTACCTATGCGTAAGACTACTTCAAGCTTTGGGATATTTCATGATAGAGGATGCGGTAAACCTTGTATGTTGATACACGATACTGAGTTATTTCCATTAGTAAAGAATATGTTCAATCTTACAAGTGATACAGAGGCCCTGCAGAAATTAAATGAAGATACTAGTTTACGTCAAACCCTTAGTATCTTACTTAATCAATGGACAGTAGGTACAGTCAATGGTAAATACGTTAATGGATCTATAGGTCATAGAGATAGCACTATGTTTAGTAATGAATTATAGTATATGACTAAACCTGGTTATATAATGACTAATATACCTGAAGGATTTGTTAAAGTATCATACTATGCAATATTTACTGATGAAGAAGCAATGCCAATGATACCAGATATCGAATCATACAAAGAAGCTATATTCTGGTATGTGACTATGAAACTAATGTATCCTAAGAAATTAAAAGGTCAGATTAGTCAAGGAGACTACTACGATATTCGTAACTCTTATAACTTTTATCGTAAATAGGCATATGCTGAAGCTATGATGCCTGGTACAGATGAAATAGAAAGTATAAAGAATACTTGGAATAAATTATATACAGAGTTTGACGATCACGATACATTCTTCTCTACTACAGGAGATGAACAGAATATATACAATTAGAATAGATTATGATTAGTAATACAGCTCAAATAAATACATTTTATGGTGGAATGAACACTGATAGTGCCGCCAGTATGTTACCAAGTAATCAATATAGATTTGGTTAGGATGTTCGTATCATTACTGATGATTCTAGTACTAGTGGTGTTCTTTAGAGTGTAGAGGGTGCTAAAAAGTATAATTATGGCATCAAGAGTACTGAAGAAATAATAGGTACTGCAACTATTAATGATATTGCTGTAGTAGTTACTAAGTTAGTGGATGGCTATAATAAGATATATCGTATAGAAAATTTTGATTCTCCCAATTTAGTTAGTACAGTTGTATTATAGGGAAAATTAAGGTTATGTGAGGAAGCTAATTCAAATCAATTGAGTATAGTATTAAATTATGAAACACAATCAAATATTAAAGCTTACTTTACAGATGGCAATTCATCTATTAAGGTAATTAATATTATGAGTGATAAGTATGTAAAATATCCTAATGAAGATAATCCATTAGTAGATTCTGATGGTAACATACTTAATCCTGATAGCATTGATATAATACCTAATGCAGCGTTACCTCCATTTGAAATTACAGAAATAGTATCTGGTAACTTTCAAGCTGGCATGGTATAGTATTGTTATAGACTATATAATCCTCATTCTCAACAGACATCTATATCTAGTTTGAGTAATTGTGTGCATCTAGATGCTTCTAGTATTAGTGCTAACTTAGTAGATCATTATGGATCATAGAAAGATTCCTATACTGGTAAAGGATGTACTATATAGGCTCCATTAGATACTAAAGATTTTAATAGGTGTACTATTATTCGTATCTTCTATAAAGATAACAATTCTACTCCTACTTATTCTATAGCAGATGATATAGAAATAGATACAGACAAGAATGTAATAAGTTATACAGATACAGGCAGTAATTAGCTTAGTGTTATGACTCAAGAAGAATTTAACGCCTTTACTAGTTATGCTTTTATTTGTAACAGTATTACTTCTGTATAGAACAGATTATTTGCTTCTAATATTACAGAAACCTCTTGGGTTCCTGTGATAGAAGATAATGGTAAGCTAGTAGAGTATGATGCTAGAGCATATAGAGCAAATAAGGATGGTAACGTTAGATTAGAAACTTCAGATCCGAATGATTATATGTACTTTGGAATTGAAGACTATGACACAATGCGTAAAGTTCCAGCGCATCACGATTGTATTAACCCTTATAATGCTAAGAGAGACATTAGTGGACAGTTAACTATATTACCATATGTTTACGGTAAGGATGACAAACTAGGAGGTAACGGTCTTAATATAGAGTATAGTTTCGTATATACTGAATTAAAGGAAGACTTTATTTCTATTTTAAATGGCGGGTTAAGAAACAATGTAGGTATTAGCAATAGTTCGGAAACTGTAGAAAGTATGGACTTATATCATGTAGATCCAACAGATATATTTTTTAACAAATAGGAACTAGCTACTACTAAGAAAATAAAGACTGCCACAAGATAGAAGAATTACGCTGATCCAGTAATATCTGCTTTATTTAGAAGTTATCAACGAGACGAGGTATATAGATTTGGTATAGTATTCTACAATAGTAAATCTATAGCATCACCAACATTATGGATAGGGGATATAAGATTTCCTAACATGGATACTTTTCCAGCATTTAATTAGGATATAGGCAATAATGTATTTTAGTCTATGCCTATAGGAGTTAGATTTACAGTAAAAAACTTCCCTATAGACGCTGTATCATATGAAATAGTTAGATGTGATCGTACTGAACAAGATAGAACAATTGTATCACAAGGAGTAATTACTTCACTACATAATTATAAGATAGTAGAAGATAGAGATAACGGTGAAGTTGGTAGAGGTACGTCTAAAGATACGAATGAGTACAGACCAATGCCATTTTTGATGAACAAGCGTAGGCAAATGGTAATGGATATTACCGGTTCTGTATTTAAAAGAACTAGTACTATAGATACTAACGACATAGCATCTGGGTATTGGAGATTTATATCTCCTGAGGTTTGTTTTAATGGAGAGAAAGCGGAAGAAGTATTCAAAGATAATGTGTATATTAAATAGGAAAGTCTTATTCATTCTTACTTTAGTACAGCAGAAGTAGATACAACCACTGGAGTAAATGTATAGAATTGGGTAGGAATGAATAATAGAAGTGTATATCCACCTAATAATACAGTTGTAAATTCATCTGAATATAGAAAATGGACCAAGGTAGTCAATAAAGATGACAGCCAATCTGAAAATGCAGCTCAAGTATTTAAAATTCATAAAGATGATTTCTGTGGGGCTTACATACAAAAATTCTATTCTAAAGGATCTTCTATCTATAATTCAGCAGAATAGACTATTATAGATGCTAAACTTGCAAAAAATATACCTTATAATGTAACTAATAATGGTGGTGTAGCTCCTTATAAGATAAATATAGGTGACATTGCTTATACTAATTGGGCAACTAGTGAATTTTATAAAGCTGGAGATAGTGATAATGTTGTTACCTATGGTCCAGCTGGGCCATGTATGATACTACAATCTTCTGAATAGGATAAGCAAAGTATAGAAGGAGTTTCTGCTTACAGAGACTCTAATATGATGAATAATTGCGTTGTAACTGTAGTTAATGTTAAAAAAGCAATTATACCTTACAGTGGTAATACTTATTCATCTAGAACTAGTAATACTTATATACCTGTTGGAGCTTATGGTAATAAAGCTAATAATACAGTATATGCATTTGGTGGTGATACTTACTTAGGGATACTAGACTATCCGTGCCAGATGATATTTCAAAGGAATGATGTAAATGAATGGAATGAAAACAAGAGATACTTTGGAGCTTACATTCCTTTAGAAAGCACTATAAACCTAAAGTTATCTATGGGTGAAATGACCAATAGAACATACAATGCAGGTACAGGTGCAGTGGATGCTTTTATGCAATTAGAGCCTACTCAAATGTAGCAATATCATTCCCAAAGTAAACCATATTATTTGTATAATGATGTTTATTCAGTAACACCAGATGCTAAATTATTCAGTACTAGAGGTCTATACGATGAAGCTAATGTAAAATCAGCCAATAGAGTGTATGTATCACAGGCTAAAACTATCAATGAAAATATAGACAATTGGTCTGTATTTAAACCAGCTGATTTCATAGATGTAGATTATCAGTATGGAGAAATAACTAACATACGAGGTATATTTAATAGATTATACTTTTGGTAGAATAATGCTTTTGGAGTATTATCTGTAAATGAAAGATCATTGATACAAGATAATAATGTAGGTTAGTTAGTATTAGGTACTGGTGGAGTATTGGATAGATACGACTATTTGAGTACTCTAAATGGTACTAATGTAGTTAATGATAGAAGTATTGTTAACTCTAGTAATAGCATATATTGGTACGATTCTAATAAGAATGAAATATGTAAATCTACAGGAAGTGGAATAAGTATAATATCAAAAGATTGTAACGTGCAGTCTTATATGAATAACATGTATAATCAAAAGACTAAAGGAGCTAATTCATTGTATGATAAGAAATATGATGAAGTATGGTTCAGACTGTATAATAAGTCTTTGATATATAATGAAAAATTAAACGCATTTACATCTTTATATACATTTGATCCAGATTTTACGTTACCTCTTACAGATAAAATTGTAACAACTAAGAATAATGAGTTCTATATCATTAATTCATTAGATATAGAAGGATTTGGTGATACTAGTAAAGACATTAGATTAAAGATAGTAGTAAACAAAGATCCTCAGTATACTAAAGTATTTGATAATATTCAGTTATAGGGAGACTTTATAGATCCAAATAATAAAATACTAACCAATGATATTCTTGATAGTATTAAATTAACTACTAAACACTAGGTAGCTAATAAAGACGGTTAGGATTTAGTATTTGACTATCGTGAAGATACTTATAGATTACCAGTTCCAAGACAGGATTCATTTGAAGAGGATGATAATATGTCATTCCCTGCTAGAATGAGAGGTAAATATATGATATGTGATTATAAATTTAAATCAGATAAGGATTATTCTTTTTAGATGCCTTAGATAACAACTACTTATAGATATTCTAGAATTTAATATGAAAAAGAATACAAAGAAAAGAAAGATATAGATTCCTGCTGCGTAGTTTGGTTTGCCGGTATCTTTAAGTAATATGTAGGAATTACAATCATCAATGGCTAGGGGGACTGCTCCAAATAACCCTAACAATCTTATGATTAAGAATAATCCTGCTAATACAAATATAGGAAATATATCAGAAATAGCTTAGGCAATACCTGGAGCCATAAATACATTGACAAGTCCTTTCTAGACTTCTACTGCTACTACTGGTGGAGAGGCTACTATGCAATCTCTTACTGGTATAGCGGAAGGTGCAGGATCTGGAGCACAACTTGGTATGACTATAGGTGGACCTGTAGGTGGTTTAGTAGGTGGTATTGCTGGTGCAGCAGTTGGTCTTATTGGTAAGAAAGGAAAAGCAGCAGAAATGACCTCATTTACTGACTTTGATGAAGGTACTCTGGGTACTGGCTTAAGAGGTGCATTTAGAAATAAGAAACTTAGAAGACGTAGAGCAGCTATAAGGTTGAATGCATTTCAAAATAGAGAAGCTGTAGCTGGTACAGAAAGATTAGCTAATGAATTTAATGAAGATAATACAGAATTTGATACTGATGTATTTGAGTACGGTGGTAAAGTTCCTTCATCATTGGCTTATGTAGACGATGGAGAATTAATACAGACTCCAGATGGTTCAGTAAGTAAAGTACCTGAACAAGGATAGCCTACAGACAGTAATTTAGTAAACTTACCAGAAGGAAGTAGAATATTAAGTAATACTTTGAAAGTGCCTGGTACAAATAAAACCTTTGCAGAATTAGGTGATAAAGTAATGACTAGAAAGAAAAGTAAAGGAAAAGACATATACGCTTAGAATGCAAATATGCTTAATGAGATGAATAATAAATTAATGCATGACAAACTATTTGCTATGCAAGAAAGTATTAAAGCTAAGAAAGGTATTAAGAATAAAACTAAAGAACTAGAGAGTTTTGCTAGAGGAGGTGACAATACTCCAGCTGGATACAATGCTGCTGGTTTTATGATAGACCCTAGATTTGCAGGTGAAATTAGTATGGGTGTTAGTGCTCCTACACCAAGAGTTAGAGATACTTGGGGTATAAAAGGAGATGTTACTGCTCCTTGGGATAATTATGGTAGAGTATCAGAAGTAAATGCTGGTACATTACCTGAAGTGACTATTACTGCTCCCAAAAGAACTAAATTTAGTAGTTCTTAGACTATTTCTAAAAAGGCTACTCCTAGAGTAGCTAAATCTGTAGTTGCTCCAGAGATAATGTCTGATTTAAATACTATTGATGAAATAGTACCGGAAGTATCTGCTACTCCTCAAGATATTAGAACTAGAAGTATAATGCCTACTATAGGTACTAATCCTACTACAGTTAATACTCCTGAAGTAAATAGTCCTAACTGGGTAGACGCTATTAGTGACTTTGCAACACTAGCTCCAATAATGTCTAATCTATTCACAGGTAATCCAGAATCAGTATAGGCTAATTATAATCCATACGCATCTGCTATTGCTAATACTATGGGTAGACGTAGATATAATATTAATCCTTTACTTAGAGATATAGAGCAAAATAGAGATGTGGCTAATTATAGTGCAAGTCAACAAATGACTAATACTGGTCATAATATGGCATTTAGATTACAGAATGCTATCCAAGCAAATAAAGCTAAAGCTGCAGCCAGAGCTACTGAAAGTAATGTTAACAATCAGTACAAAGGTGAGTATGCTAATGCTATGAATGATCTCGGTAAACAATGGGTTAATGCTACAAATCTTGCCTCAGATCTCAATGCATAGAATAGAGCCTCTGCTCGTAATATTCGTAGAGCTGGATTAAGTCAGTTGAGTCAATTTGCACAGAACAAATCTCTTATGCGTAATCAAAGTAAGAGAGACAAAGCTATGCTCGAATTATATAAACCGTTCTTACAGGCAGGATTTACATCAGATGCTATTAAGAATTGGAGTAAGTACTTAAGATAATAGGATAAATTATGTAGGCAAATAGATATGATAGAGCTGCAGAAGCTCCTATATTAAACACATACGTTCCTATTAATTTTGGTGAATTATATAGGATAGGTGCAGCACAGAAAGAAGCTGTAGATTAGGCTGCAAAAGATTTAACGAATACAATTACTACATTTGGAGAGTTTCAATCTCCTTCTGCAGTAGATACAGAAAACTACTATAAGAACTCTATAGGTAAGTTCTCTGATTTGATTCAAGAGGCATCTACTAATCCAGATGCTATGAAGGATGCTAACTTTAGGTCTAGATTACAATAGAGAATTAATAACATAGATTACGGTTATTTAAGTAGACTTAAGTAGAGTAGAGAGGGTATGCTTGCTAGATAGAAAGCAAATCAACAATTAATGTTATCTGGTAAATATAACCCTTTATGGCATGATGTAGACTTTACTAATTATGATACAGCACAGGATAATATATTCAACGATATATCTCCTTTAGCCTATAAATCAGAAGTAGACTTAGTTAAACCATATGTTGATAACCTGAAGGCTAGCTTTATTGGAGTGTCAAATGGTTGGATACACTCTGGAGTATCTACAGATAGAACAGATTATGAAATTCAAAAGAATCTATCAAGTATACAGAATACTCCTGAATACCGTAAGCATCTTGAAATATTACAAAGACAAGGTCTTAGTAAAGAAGATGCTGAGTATCAACTTAATAACACTCTAATCACAGCTGGTAGAGAGTTTGCATATGATTAGGCTGAACGTGATCCTTGGTGGATGGAAAGTGCTAAGTTACAGATGAAAGCTGCTGCTAATAGAAGTGCTCAAGCAATGAACAATCTTACTACTATATTACATAGAGATGCTCGTAAGACATTAATGGATAACTTTAGTGGTCTTACTCCTGATAAAGTATCTGTAGTAATGTAGAAAGGTGTAGATGCATTATCCCCTGAAGATTAGGCTATTTATGCTGCTAATACTAACCCTGCTGTAATGCAGGCTAGAATGCGTAATAGCTTTAACCAAATAGCAAGAAATCACAAGAGTCTTGTTGCTGCAGAGAACTATCTGTTAGATGTTATGTCCAGTCCACTTAGCCCTGAAGTAAGTGATGTATATGCTAAATAGGGTACTAATGGTACTAAAGCTTATGGTGGATATGAAGCTAACGATACTCGTAACTTTATTCTTGCTGAAGACTTTGCTTACGGATTAATGGGAACCACTCGTTCAAATGTTATTAATCCTGGCGGTAGAAATGCTAAGAACTTGAGTGATACTACAGTTAAAGGTATGGTAGCTCGTGATAAATTTAAACACAATTGGCAAATGGGTAATAAGTATCACGACTTTATTATCAAAGGTGATCCTAAAGTAACTACTGATGGTAACTTCTTATACCAAAGAAAATACGCTTATATTCCTATTGAGCAAATGAGTGATTTCACTCCTGAAGAAAGAGCTGCAATGGGAATGAGAAAGGTTAAATTAGGAGATACAACTACATCTACAACAGATAGATAGAGTTCTACTAGTGATGGTACTTCTAGAACTGTGTCAGATAAAACAAGAGAATTTATTAGAGTTCCAATTTTAGGTTTAATACCAGATGAAGGTGAGTCAGCAATTACAAGAGATGCGGCTTGGACTCACGATAATAGACATTTAAGCAGTAAAACTACTGATACACAGAATCTCATTTCAGAGTATGAAAGAATGAATTAATATCTATTATGGATAAAATACTTAATACTAAACAAAGAGCAAGAGATTTCGAGCTCTACGATACTCCAAAGCTAGATACCTTTGGAATACAAGAATACAGTCAAGAAGCCAGATAGGCTCAGTTGCTTAATGAAGCAGCTGAGTCTGTACATAAACAATTGGAAGAAGCTGATTACAGTAGACCAAAAACTGAAAAAGATAACGAGTTTAGCTTATTAGATGTAATTACAGATAATAAAATAGGTCACACTGTATTAGATCCTTGGAGACAAGCTAATGTACAAGGTCATTAGGTTAACTTAGATAAGAAGTATAGTGAACTGTCTTCTACTGAAGGATTATGGGTTCCTCAACTAGAAAATGCTAAAGACTATTTAAATTCTAAACAAGAATTAATAGACTTAAATAAGGATATAGAGCTTAACAGGTATAACTGGTCTGATTCACAATTAGTTGCAGCCTATACTCGTTAGAATGAATTGAGCCAAAAAATTGCTCAATTAGAACCTGCTGTTAAGGAAATGGCTAGAACTAATCCTTATCTGCAGGATATATTTTATGAAACAAGACCTCAAGAACTATTTAAGAATCGTGAGAAGTTTGGTAGTGTTAAAGATTATTTAAAATATTTAACTTATGACTACCTTAATGCAAATTACTCTGCTGACTTAAATCCCAATAATAACTTTAAACACATGTTGTCTGCTGAGGGAGTTAATACTATATTTGGTAATATAGGTAAACTCAGTCCTGAACAAATGTAGTTTATGTGGGATAGTAGAAATAAGAATGATATGAATTCTCTTTCTACACAAGTAAGTTAGTTAGATGAAGCTTTACAGGTAGCTAATGCCAGAAAGAAATCTAAAGAAGAAGATATTCAAGCTAAGATTAACACTATCAAGAAAGGTAATCTATTATTCGATCCTACTAAGATAGACCCAGAATTCAAAGCTAAATTCGAGAGAAACGAAATTAGTATCGACGATCCTATGAGTTGGTATTACGCATTGCCTCATTTAGGTAGTAGTTACTCAGAATTTGGAGCTATGATTGGTCAAATGGGAGCCAGTGCTATATTGAATGGAGTAGCTAAAGGAGCTCTCTCTGCAAGCTCTGGTGGTACTTTACCTTTGTTATATGCTATGACTGAAGCTGGAGTTAACTATGCCATAGCTTCTTATATGCGCGATAGTGAAACATCTTCAGAAGCATTCTCTGCATATCAAGAAAGAGTACTTAATGGTGCTAATGAATTAGGTATTAATATTTCTAATATTACTAATCAGACGAAGTCTAGATTGGCTTCATTAGGCTATCCTGTAGATGATATGGATGATTATGAAATATTTCAAGCATCCGTAGCACAACAGTTAAAGACTGACGATCCAAGATATAACGAAATACTTGACGAATCTAAAAAGGGTTTAGAAGTATTAAAACAGACTAACTCAGCCTTATCTATTCCTGATTATGTAGAATCTACTTTATTCTCATATGGTGGCCAATGGCTGTCTAGAGCATATGGTATGCGTAGATTACTGGGTAAGACTCCTAACATGGCTACTTCTGCTGAAATGGCTTAGTCAGTATCTAATAGAGGATTAGCTGAGGCAGGTAATTCCATACTTGATAATACCCTTACCAGAGTAGCTGATAAGATATCTAAGAACCCTATGGGTAAAGTAGCTACTAAGGATGCTTTAAGTACTATTACTAAATTAGGTAAAGCTTTAGGATTAAGTTATTTTACTGAACGTACTGAAGAAGGTGTTCAGAATTTAGTATCTAGTAGATATCAAAAAGGAGATTATGATAATGCTGAAGGATATTCTTTGTTAAGTGGTGCAGCCAATATGGCTAATCTAGGATTAGAAGCCAATTTAGCTTACTATGGAATACATCCAGATAATACTCTTAATACAGATAAGGATCTTATCAATGAAATGAAGATTGGTGGATTTACTGGTTTGTTTATGACAGGAGTATATGGAGCTAGGGATGTATATGAAGGCACTAAGCAGGTATTAACAGACAATAAACTTAGAGGTCTTACTGCTGATCATTATGCTGATGCTGAAAGAGATAACAAAATAGATCAGTTTATCTCCGCTTCTAAGTAGAATGGTAATAACTTTGGTAGAATACGTAACTCTTTACAATCATTGAAACAATATAAGCCAGAAGGTGTAACTGATGAAATGATTGATGAAGACATAGCTTTAGCTAATACTGTATCTACTTATGTCTCTAATAAAGAACTTAATGATATAGCTAATCAAATTAATGCTACTTTTGGTGATACACAATATAATCAGATTATCAAGAATGCTATTAATTTACGTGATAGATTGAATGATCAGACACAAGCTTCTGAAAATTCTACTAAGGCTATTGAAGAACTTGAATCTAAGATACGTAATGATAATACGTTAGATGATATGTTTAGGCTAATGTATAATCAATATGTAGATGAATTAGAAGGAGATGAAGCAATAGACTTTGTTCAATATAGAGAAAGTGCTATCAATAATCTTATAAATAATACTTATTTTAAAGTTCTTAATACTATTGATACGGAGTTATCTAATAGAAAGCAAGATTTGAAACGTCTAAAGTAGGACTTAAACTTGGATGTTAATATAGACGGTATATCTGGAATTCAAAAGTATATTAAGAACTTAAAGAAATAGAATAAAAGAACAGCGGAGCAACAAGAAGCATTAAACGCTATAGCTCTCCCCTATCAAGAGGAATTAGAACAAGCCCTTACTGAGAAGTTTATTAATGACGGGGCTACACAAGATCTTATTCAGCACAATGCTGCGTACATCGTTGGTTCATATACTGGTGATACGAGATTGTATAGACCTACTTGGGATAATATAACAGATGCTCAAAGACAATCTATACTTACTAATGCAGCTAATGAAGATGAAGCTAATGGAAGACAGCCTAGATCTGAACAACAGGTAATCAAAGACTACAATGACAAAGTAAATAAGGAGTGGGATGAAAGCGAGAACTTAGCTGATAAGCAATCACTTTATAAGCGTAGAGCTGTATCTGTTATTCAAAGAGATTTAATACGTAGAGATAGCAAAGAACAGGTAGCAAGACAGGAAAAAGAAGAAGAGTAGGGTACTCCTGCAGAAGAACCTGTAGTTGATGAAGATACTCAAACTGTAACTACTGAGGAACCTGCTACTTTAGAACAACCTTCTCCAGCTGAGAAAACTGAATCTCCTATGGATACAATGGAAGAAAATACTCCTCCTGTTGTACCTCAGGATGAAATGAAGGAAAAAGAAGATGAGGATAGTAAAACTATTTCTTAGATTGAAACTCTTGTAAATAAATTGGAATAGGAAGCAAATCCTGAATTAGAGACATTACCTCAAGAATTACTCGATGAAGAAGAAGCTAGAGAGTATGAATTAGACGATACTTATGTTGATGATACAGAGCGTACTAAGGTATAGGAGGAAGCTGTTAATAACAATTAGGATAATGACGATAATTCTAAATTAGATATAGAGATAGCCACCAATGCTGTAGAAGAAGTAACTCCAGAAAATCCTATTAATGATTCTGCTGAAGAAGCAGCAAACGATGATTCTCAGTCTTCATTTGAAGAAGAAAAAGAAGACAAAGACGTTCCTTCTACTATAGAGGAAAAGAAACCAAAAGTACCTGAAGTACAAACACCAGAACCTTCTCCTAGCATTGAACCTACTCCTGCTCCAATATAGGAAGCATAGAAAGATAAAGTAGCTCCTCCTACTCTTGAAGAAGGTAAAGCATCTGAGGTATACATTGACCCTGCTACAGATGAAGTAAAATGGGATCCTACTATGCAATAGAATCCGGATAACTCTATTACTATAGGAGAAGAAATGCTTCAAGTACAAAATGTATTTGACGAAATGTATGATGATGGATTTACTGGTCCTGCTACGTATGCTAATGATACAGCAGATATGGACGAACGTAATCCTATTATTACTAAGAGTAAACAAAAGAGAGCTTACATAGCTAATACTTTCTTCTACTTACCTACTACTGATGAAGTAATGCCTATTACAGTAGCAGGCAAACCTGTTACATTCATTACAAAGGATGGCAAAGCAGCTGAACGTAGACCTGGCTCTGTATTAGCAGTTAACCTGGCTACTCCAGGATGGCTTAGTACGGTAGATGACGCATATTATGTGGTAACCTCAAGTACACATGATATGAGTGGTGGAGATACCGCATTGAAGAACTTAGCTATACATCTGATTATAGAAAAAGATGGTATAGTATATAATACTTCTTTAAGAGCTATTACTCAAAGTCTGAGAGATGACCTACTTAATCTTGGTATGACTCCTGAAGATGTAGATGCTCAGATTAGCCATTTGCTTGCCCTTAGAACTAAGATCATCAAACAATACGCACCGAACTATTTTACAGATGGTAAATTGCCTCTAGAGGCAGCAAAACACGTTAAACCTACTAATATGCGTATCAGCAATGGTACTCTTAATAATATAGTAGATGAAAACGGTAATCCTGTTTATAGACATTTGAATGAAGTTGATGACTTTTAGATACCTAGCGATGGTCACGAATTAACAGAAGCTATTATTACTGGAGATGTAGGTTCCAATACCCTGGGCCACATCTCCCAGTCGGTAGAAACCTTTAAGATCCCTCATTTAAGAAAGCTTGGGATGGCAAATCTCACACCTTTAAAACAGGTGGAGCCGGAGGAACAGCCTCTTGGCTATTATGGAAAGCTGCGTGAAAGGAGCCTGGGTAAGGATACCATGACCGGCCACTGGGAGATGATGGGGCTGGAGGTGAAGACGCCCTTTAAGACCTTTACGGAGACGGGCTTTCCGCCGGAGCTGATCAAGGAGTTGGAGGAGCGTACCGGTCATAAGGTAATTGGAAATAAAAGCTCCAGCGGAACGGAAATCCTGGACGAGCTGGCAGAGGAGGAGATTGCCACCGGCCATATGATCGTGTATACCTCTGCCGACTCTGTGCTGCAGATCTGCGGCAATGAGGAAACCTTTGATCTTGAGGAGCTGTACCGGTGCTGTAAGATTGCCAGAGAGCTTACGTTAAAAGATGAATGGAAGGTAGGGCGCGTCATTGCAAGGCCTTATGTGGGAAAGAAAAAGGGCGAATTTGTTCGTACAGCAAATCGTCATGACTATGCTTTAAAACCATATGGACGCACAGTGTTAAATGCTTTAAAAGATGAAGGATACGATGTGCTTAGCGTTGGGAAAATCAATGATATTTTCGTTGGGGAAGGCATTAGCGAAGCATATAAATCAAAAAGCAGCGTGCATGGCATGGAACAGGTTATTGAGTTGATGGACAAAGACTTTAATGGGCTGTGTTTTGTCAATTTAGTTGATTTTGATGCCTTGTGGGGACATAGAAGAAACCCTGTAGGATATGGGCAGGAATTAGAACGTTTTGATGAAAAACTTGGAATTGTTTTAGATAAATTAAATGATGATGATTTATTGCTGATTACAGCAGATCATGGAAATGACCCTACATTTAAGGGAACAGATCACACAAAAGAAATGGTTCCTTTAATAGCATACAGTCCTTCTATGAAAGGACATGGTTTAATGCCATTAAGAAAGACATTCGCTGATTTAGGGGCTAGCATCGCAGATAACTTTGATGTTTCTATGCCTGAAAATACAATTGGCGAAAGTATTTTGGATATGTGGAAATAAAGAGAGGTAGATGTATTT